>Ga0190334_1001251_pt1 | contig 11235 bp, 9 predicted proteins | sample 48720478_MG_FD_161270 | JGI IMG/M metagenome (GOLD analysis project Ga0190334, IMG submission 161270) | Hydrothermal vent sediment bacterial communities from Southern Trench, Guaymas Basin, Mexico - 4872-04-7-8_MG | ecosystem: Environmental > Aquatic > Marine > Hydrothermal vents > Sediment ...
CCAGCCGGGCGCGGATGGCTGCCAATATCTGTTTTTTTGGGCGTGAGGCCTCAAAAACATCTGGGTAAAACTTTTCAACCATGTATCTCCCAATCCCTGAGAGCTCACCCTCTTCTATGGAAAGTCCCTTTCCTATCTGCCCGAGGAGCTCTGCAGTCCTCTTGATATCCATGTTCTTGAAAAGATACTCCTTGAAAGCTTCTTTGTCAACAATCGTCCCGGACCACAGCTCAATGAATTTTTTCGGCCGTATCCCGTGGAATCCCCTTTCTATTATCCCGAATCTTTTCCCGACATGTATGAATGTCCTTCTGAAGCGCTGTGAGTGTTCTGCAGTCACACGGATCCACCGCTCCATGTGTTTCGGGTCGATGCTTTCCAGGATTTTTCTCACATTGGTTCTTGGCCCCTTTACTACAATGCCAAACTCATCACTCTTCATCCCCACGTTTTCTCCAAACTGTGCTGCGAGGAAAGCCCCTATAATGTGAGCAAGTGTGTTGTTGACCTTGTTCCCCGCCCAGGTAATTATTATGGTGAGGTCTCTGTGGGTCTCTACCCTGATGTTTTTAGAGTATTCCCCCAGCTTTTTTACCTCTTCGGCGGTCCTTTTTTCAAGGGGATATTTTTCTGGCGAGTTTATGGCGTCCGGGATCTCCCTGGCGACTGAGAAGTCCACGGGGATGAGCTCCCCGGACCACGTGGCTACTGCATCAGTTTCCCCGGTGTTTGTGGCGAACAGGCGGTCCCCTTCCTTGCTCACGACACTCCATGTGGTGCCCGCGACCACAAAGCGCTCTTCAGGTTGCAGCTCTTCAACAAATTCAGCATCCAGGGTGGCGATGGGCCTTCTTGTGGTGCTGTCTATGAGCTTGCACTTTCGTTCATCTGGGATTGTTGATATGTTGTTGTAGTAGTATTTCCACGCCCTTACCCGTCTCCGGTAGAAGTCCCCATCTCTTCTGATATACCCCAGCTGTTCGAGTAGTGTGAGAGTTCTCATGAAATCTTCCATGGTCAGTTTTCTGAAAACCCAGGTGGACTTGAAGAGTTGGACTGCCTCGGGAATGGACACTTCGCGTTCTTCCAGTACTAGTCCGACGAGCTGATGCGCCAGGACATCCAGGGGGCACTCCATGGTTTCGATTGGTTCGAGTTCCCCGCTCAAAACTCTTCTTGCGATCACAGCGCTTTCCGCAGCCTCTCCAACATCACATATGATGACCCCCCGCGATTTTCTGTGGATGAAGTGTCCGCTCCTCCCGACCCTTTGTGTGAATGCATCCGCCCTGCGGGGTGAGCCATATTGTATTACCTGCTCCACGTGGCCCACATCAATCCCGAGCTCGAGTGAGCTGGTGGAAACGACTTTGTCAATTATACCCTCTTTGAATTCCTTCTCCACAGACTCCCTGTGTTCCTTGCTGAGACTTCCGTGATGCACTTTGATGTTAATTAATCTTTTCAACCGGCTGGTTAAAATCTCAGCCGTGCTTCTTGTGTTTGTGAAGATTATTGTGCTTCTTGAAATGAGCTCATTGATGCGTCGCAGTTTTGCCACAGTTTGCAGCGGCATACCTGACTCTCTTGAGGTTGCGGAATCTTCTTCCGTGCATCCTGGAACTTCGACCGTGATTTCCTTAACCTTTTCATCTTTGCTGACTATCGTTTTGACATTTTCACCCCAGAAGTATGCGGCAACCTTTTTTGGTTCCGAGATTGTTGCGGACAGCCCGTGTAATTTGAAGTTGGCCACGCGTCTCAATCTGGCGATGGCACATGCGAGCTGCGGCCCGCGCTTGTTGTCCAGAAGTTCATGAATTTCGTCAACGACAACAAAGCGGGTGTTTCTCAGGTATTGCCGGAACTTTGGTGCGACGAGTATTGCCTGCAGGGTTTCAGGAGTTGTAACCAGTATGTTTGGCGGATCTTTGAGCTGTTCATGGCGTGCACGTTGGCTGGTGTCTCCATGGCGGGTTTCTATTTTGAAGTCCAGGGATTCACAGGCTTTTTTCATCCGGGTGAATATATCCCGATTCAGCGCGCGCAGGGGAGTTACATAAATGCAGGCCAGGGGCTCTCTTGGAAGCATTTTTAGTATTGGTATCATTACCGCTTCTGTTTTTCCGCTTCCAGTTTCTGCCACAATGAGGCATTCTTTCCCTCTCAAAAGCTCCGGAATGCTCACTTTCTGCACCCTGGTGGGCCTTTCCAGCCCAAAAGCTCTCACAATTCTGTGTCCAACGAGCTCAAAGACATCATCACCACTCATAATAACTCTCACAAATTGGGGTTCTTTATAAGTGGAATAATCTACCTGATGGTGACATGCAAAAATTCACTTAACAGAAACAGAAATCACTAACATCATTGAGCTCTTTTACGCTTACTTGACCTTATTTGCCCTTATTTGAGATTGATATTAACATCAAATCCCTGCAATGAGCGCAAATGACGTCAAATTGGTTTGATTTTTGACGTTATTGAGCGTCAATCTGGGTTAATTGATGTCAACGAAGCTCAAAGAGTCTGCTCTAAAAAGTTTTTTGTTTTTTATAAGAACTTGTGACTCCGGGTGCGCCCTGTCCGGGATAGCCCCGCCCGGATTCGAACCGGGGTCTCGGGATCCAAAGTCCCGCATGCTTGACCACTACACCACGGGGCTGTCAGCCGTGTTTTTTGTGTGCCGCTGCCTTCGTTTGTCCTTTCCAAGTGCTTACAGTTTTGCCTATTTTTCGTATAGCTCGCAGGAATTATATGTGTTTTTCAGCAACTTTTCAAGTTTTGTGGCAAACATCTATTTGTAAAAACAAAATAGTTTTTTGTGGAAATTTACTTGATTTTCTTTTCCAGTTCCTCGCTAACCTCCACTATGCTGTTAAAAACTCTTTCAATATCCTTGCGCACGCGGAAGTCCAGGGTGTCCTTCAGGGTTCTTTCCCGGAGGCGATAGACTGAGCCTTTGGCCTTGTAGATGAGCCCCGCATTCAGGAACTTCTTTATTCTTGAGTATGTGGCGGTCTGCCCCAGCCCGGCAATCTCCTTTAGCTCGTATACCTTCAACCCTCCTTTATTCCTTATGAAGGCTATCAGGATGTCCACATCCCTTTCGTCATTGAGATCTGATAGACCGAGAGACTTCAGCACGAAGGCCGCAAGCTGTTCAGCAGACTTTATTCCAGAAAGTGGCACTTCATTTACAGCTATTTCGAGCATCAAACCACCTCCCTGTTCCGCGAAATTTTTCGCTGTTTTTCCGAAATTTCTACCCCCTCTTGGTAAAACAGCATTTTTCGGACATAATGTGTAAATTTTCGCACATATAAATACTTTTTCAGGGTTGTGCGGAATAGGGTTCCCGGGAATGGCTCACGCACAATCACCTTTAGGCGTGCTCTGGAGGCAAACCTTAATAGTTTCGCCGACCTGCGAAATATTATGGGAGATTCGCCAATATTTGAAATTACACTGAGAAAATATGAACCCCCGAGCGGGAATGCTGAAAGAGATTTGCGTGTTTTTTTGCTTTCTATGGGGCTTATCCGCCCGGGTGACTCAAAGAGCCCCCTGGAGGCAATATTCCGGGCGTTTCTACAGAAAAGCTCTGTTTCGGTCACTGAACTGGCCCAAATGGCAAAAATAACACCATCTGCAGTCAGGTATCATCTCGAACGGCTGAAGGCCCTGAGGCTTGTTGAGGGGAGAAAGAATTACAGGCTGGCAGAAGGGGATCTTTCAGTGGCTTTCAGGGTCTTTCGGCGGTATGTCCTGGAGGAACTGCTGGACAGAATAGAGTCCTATGTGACCGAGATTTCATCTCTTAGGTGAGCGGTCAAAAAGGCGGTAGATGTTTTCGAGTGCGAAGGCGACGTCCTCACCGAATTTTGTCATGGACACCATCTTCGTCCTGCCACCTTTTTTGAAGGAAATGAGCCCGAGTTTTTCCATGCTCTGTAAAATCCTGATGCAGTGGGAATATGTGCAGTCCACTTCCTTTGCCAGAACAGAAGCATACTTTGTTCCCTTTCCTTCCTTTATCTTTATTAGCAGCCTTGCTGGCTTCTCGTGCAGGAACATTCCGTCAATCTGTTTGCTTCCCACGTGATGCTTTTTTGTTTATGTTTTAATATGTTATGTATTTTAGAAAGTAACTGTTTTAGTGCAGTATTACGTAACTACTATCTTATGAATTTAGATGATAGCTTAACGAGAGTTACGACAATAAGACCCAACAGGGTCGTAGTAACAACATATGACAACGGGTAAGTGGGGTCTAAAACCCAGGAGCCCACGCTTCTCGCGACCAGGGAAACGACGCCAAGTCCCACACCAGCACTGATGAAGCTATAGGCTTTCTGCCGGTTGGGCAAGGAGTCTATGGCGAGTCCGACGAGAAGGGATAGCACGCTGTAAAAGAAGAGAGGTCCTGTGTCAACTGAGATTCGCGCCACCAGCTCCATGGTTGAGGTCGCTTGAATATATGTTGTCTTGACGGTTGCTATCACGACAAGGACCATCGAAACCAGGTAGAGAAAGAAGGACAGACTCAGGTTCAGGAAGGACCTTTTGAAATAATTGAAGAGACCCCCCACCGGCCTTTCGAGCTGAAGACCCTTGACTATCAGATATGCCGCCAGGACCCCGGATATCAATCTCCAGCTCTGTGCCCCAAGGATGGCATATGTAAGGGCTACTATGCCAGGGACGCCAAAGATGAGCTTGGCGAGGTCTCTGTCCTCCGTTGCTCTCTTGAGGAAGTTTGCCAGCGAATAATAAACTCCCTTGAGCTCCTCTCCACTGTGAACTGTTATTCTGTGCAGACTTATGACGGGGGAAACGGACTCAACTATTGGGAGGACCATCTCATCCTCCTTCCCATCACTCACCAAAATAACTCCATCAGCCTTGAACTTCTTCAAAACTGAGTCAAGTTGTTTCTTTATTCGGATGTCACTCTGATACCCTACCTTCACCGACCCGGTCAGCACAGCGATTTCCTTTTCGTCCTTTATCTCATCATAGAGCTTCAATCCGGCAAATATTGCGTTTGCGTCCGTTTCCGATGGATCCACCATAAGGAGTTTTACGGCAGCATTGAGTGCGGCCCGTTTCCCGATCACAGGGCCTTCTATAGAAGCTTTCCTACCCAAATCGTCATCCCTATCTATACAAACTATGAGTGTCTTCATTCCGACGCCGATAATTCAATATCCTCGCGCTTTATAGTTTTCCTCTTTGCGTACTTGGTGTACTTTACTGCCCGTCTGGCAACCTGCTCTGCGTATTCTTCGAGAATATCCGAGATGGCCTTAACAGCATCTGCGCTTATTCTTTCTGCTCCTGCCTTCCTTGCGAGTCTCTCAACCGCTGCGGAGGGAACCAACTTGTTGGACATGAAACGCCCAGAATGAAAAATTTATATGGGTTACTCAACCACCAGCATTCCTTTACTCTTTTTGAAGTCTCTTACGCCCTTCAGTGCGAGATCAGCTGCCATGGAGGCCGCCCTGCGCTCCCTGGTCCAGGGAAGGCTCTGCTTCGGAAGTTCCATCCCGAAGATGCTTAGCACACCCTGGAAGTTGTCCCACAGTTCGCTCCCGAGCCACCAGAGTTTATCCTTGAAAGTTTCTTTCCCTTTTTTCTCCTTCCACTTCATCTCCTCTATTTCCTCCGGTGTAAATATTTTTGGCAGCTCATCATCGGTTATCGCCCCGGAGTCACGCATCACATCCAGCAGGCTCTTTCCTCCACTCTTTGCCAGTTCCGGAAGCATCTCAGCATCATGGTGGTGCATATACCCATGAAAGGTTATGAATCCCATTTCCATGAATTTTTTCTGAAGCTCGATGGTCGTTGCCATAACAATGGAGGTCATTATTACAGGTGTCCAGGGTCTGCACAGCTCGTATATGTCCGGTCTATGTTCCTCATCAGCATAAAATACATAGTCTGATGCCAGCACTTCCTTTGGTGCTCCCTTGAAACTGAATTCCGGGAAATCCCCCACGACATCCTCCGGTTTCATTTCCATCCTCTTGGCCTGTATTATGTGGTCCGCTGCCCATTTCATGTAGAGCTTCAGGTTGGCTTTCTGCTGGATGAGATTGTTCATTATGTTGTTTCGGGTCCGCGAAAGCCAGCTCACATAGTCAACCACCCAGTTCCAGAATTCCTCAATCTTTCTCTTCAGATAATTTGCTATCGCCGGGTTCATCTGTTCGTCCTTCACGAGTTTGTCAATCTCCTCGAGCATGAGTTTCTTGTTTTCCTTCGCACCCTTTTCGAGTCTTTTCTTGCACTCATCTATCCTCCTGGAAATTTTCTTGAGGTCATCCGGGCTGGTTTTTTCGTTTATCTTCAGCCTGGAAAATTCCTTTATGGGCATGTCTTCCTCACTGGATTTCTTCACCTTCAGACGGAGGAACCAGGTCATGGCCATTCTCACGAGGGGGACATTCCTTGCGATGGCGGTCCAGCTCCTCTGCGGTCCACCATAGTTGTCTATGAACAGCCCCTTTATCTGTTCCCAGTCCCCGTCCTGGAAGGCCTTCAACTGCTCGTTGAGCTTTTCTAGGTCGCTTTCTATGTTTATTATGGCGGTTTTGAGGTTCTGGATGGAGGCGAGGAACTCCTTGGCCTGGTTTCTCTGGTATGTTATTTTTTGAAGCATCGTTCCGTGGACCTGTGAGGCTTCACTGTAGTAAAATTTCTCGAAGAGTTGCACAGCCTTTAGTCTGAACCCACCTGTCCCGGAGAACTTCAGTATCCAGTCCCTTGAGAAGGATTCAAAGTCAAGGTTGTCCCCTTCGAGCAGGACCATCATCGGTTGCATCGGTGGGACGAGTCCCGTGTTGATTCCTTTATCGACCTTCATATTCACCATATGGGCTTCCAGGTTCTTCTTGTAGCTCTTGACGACATTGCCCCGCTTTCCCTTCGCTTTTATCAGATAACCTATTGAGAGTTCTTCCCTGCCCTGTCTGACTTCATCGACCCAGTCTGCCACGGAATTATCTGTCCGGGGGAGAATTTAAGCATTTGGAGGTTCATTAGGTATTTAAGGCTTATTTGCAGTTCTTTGTGTGAGGGGTTTCTTTTCAATAGAGATTCTGCTGGTGATATTTCTCCTACCTTACCTGTTCTATGTTATGGAATCAGAGCCTGTTCCGGTTCTCAGGGAGACAGAGGTATATGCACAGGACGTCGCCCAGATGCTTATGTACGGGCATTCACCTCAGGAACTCCCTGCGGGAAGTTTTGCTATCTGGGTGGACGGGGAGGAGTTCCACAAATGCCCTTACAGGTTCCGTTACTGCACCAACAGAGTTTTTGGTGGAGGTGAGCACAGAATATGCGCCGCGGAGTGTTTGCCATAACATGGTTCTTCCTTCTCGCATCCACTCTCGTGAATCTATATGCTATCTATGGCACGCTTGTTTCATCTGAGCTGAAAAATCAAGGGGTGCTGATGGATGCGGATGAGGCTTTCTACATGGCGAGAAACTTTGAGTATGACTTCAGGAGGGCGGTTGTGGATGGGGAGGTGGAGAACTTCAAAGAGAGATGGAATTTCACATATGGTAACTGGCAGGACGGTAGATGTGTTCAGGTGAATGTGAGCCTTGATGAGTTCCTGAATATGACCATTCTGCAGAGGGGAAATACTCTCATCTTTTCCCCACTCATGACAGGGAGGTCCTGCTTGGCCGCAGAGGTCCGACATCAATATTTTAAAACCTACGGCGTAGTAGTATCTACGGTATGCATAAACCGTTCATCGCCTTTGTTCTTGTGCTAACTTCTGTTCTTGCCTGCGACTCGCCCTATGCTGTGATTTTTCAGGAGGAGCACAGGGCATACCCCCCCGGCGACCCAAGGGTTGCGGCGTTGACATATCCGGATTTGTATGACCGGTTGAGTTATGGTCTTTTCAAGTCAGTATGCCCTGGAAAACCCCTTCGCTCCCTTGAGAAAGCCACAGAATTTTTCATTAATTCCCTGTTTTTCAAGAACAGCGGTGGGGCGGTCAGCTCGGAGTTCCTGTCCAGAATGGTTTCTGACTCGCTTTCTCCCGAGGCTCTCGGGTATGAGGAAACGAAGAGAGCGATGGAAGCCGCAATTGGGACGGCAATTTCATCGAATTATTCCTGTGATTCCATTGAATCCGCGGCGAGGATATACTATGAGTATGGCTGGGACGATTATCTGGTGGATGTCTGTGATGGTAAAAACTCGCTGCGGACCTTGTTGGGTCTCCTGGAGAAATCCCGCCCACAGTCGCTTGTGGCGGTTTCCAGCTGGTCGGTGCCGGACTTCCCTTCCAGAGTCTATGAGCGGGACAGTTCCATTGGGGAGGCTCTCATGAAAGGGAAGATAAGTGGCAGGAAGGCTCTTGAGCTTCTGGCCGGGAAGCTTGAGGGATACCCGCTTTGTCACGAAGTTGTTCTGGACTACAGGGACGAGCTGATGAGAATGGCTTCCGTTGAGGATCCCCAGTTCTTTGCACTTTATGATGCTCTTCTCGAATTTGAGAGGGACTGCCCCCTCAGCTTTTCCGGCTATGTCTTGGATAGCATAGATGAAGAAACCCTCATATTTTCCAAAGGAGAGGAAAAATTGCCGCTTCTTCTGGTTTCTGGGGATGGACACCCCAGGGTTGTTGAAAAGCTTCCGGAACTCAATATAAGCTTTCACTCCAGGCCCCTTCCTTTGAAGGGGGAAAATTTTTGGGTGGAAAAGACTCCTGTAAGGAGAGAGCTTGGTGTAAATTATCTCATGTTGTTACCTCTGGCAGTGCTTCTTATCTGGTGGGGTCGCAGGGGGTGGGAGCGTGAAAAAGGTTAGCATTTTTCTGTTCCTGGCTGTATTTGCCTACACTGGAACGCTCGTGGACCAACTTTTCTGGGACAGCGACATGGCATATGAGTATGCTTCACAGTTCGCTTCCCTTCCCGAGGTCCCGTACCTCCCAAGTGCCGGGGAACTTGGAATTGATGGGAGGGCGGCGTTTTACTATGATTCGCTCCAGCAGGATGTCGCCGAGCTCCGCAAACTCCGGAGTGAGGCAGTTGTGCTTGCCAGGGAGGTTCAGGAGGACTCCCTTTCTATGAAGAAGAAGGTTCCCTTCATAAAAAACATGGTCCTCAGTTTCTTCGGCAGGGGTCTCAGGTCCGGCATAGAGCGTCTTGTTGGAACTGCCTATAAGCTGGACACAGCTCAGGGGAAGTTCATGCAAAATGACCTCGAACTCCTTATGGAGCTGCTGGATGAAGAAGAGGATCTTTCGGAGTTTTCGGGGAGGGTAGCCCTCCCAAATGGGGTCACCTACATGGATCTGCGTATGAGGGTGGAAGGCATGGACCCCTTGGAGTCTTCCCCGACAATTCTTCCCAGGCCTCTTGAGCCTTCATGCTCAATAGAAACTTCTAATGGTACCGTTTCGATTCCCAGATACCTCCTGGCTGTTTACTTTCCTGGTGTGACTTCCCCCTGCACACCTGAGGGTTTTTACACAAGAGGTCAGCTGGAAGATGCACTGTTGAGACCTGATATGTCTGAGTTCCGCAGAAGACTTTTATGGGTCCGGGACTTGAAAGATTACTTGCTTGCTGTATCAGAGTTTCTCGGTTCCAGGGAAAGGGAAGCTGTGAAAAAATTGGATCAGGAGTCGCTGGTTGTTTCGCAGGCGGAGGCCCTTAACTCAATCCTTTCAAACTCATCAGTCAGGCTGGCACTCTCCTTGCTTCAGGGATCCGGTGAGTTGGTGGCGTCGAGCTGGGATGTGCCTACACTTTCAGGAGTGAAGGAGGCGTATGAAAAGCTCTTCAGGGCGATGGAGGCCGCTCGGGTTTCGAAAAGTTCAGGCGAGAAGTTTCTGGGGTACGAAAGGGTGCTGGTTGAGGGATCCTACATGGATGGACTGGTGGCATCTGCCTGGTCATACCTCACCGGGCAGGTTGAGACAATGGAAGCCCTTTGCAGGTCATACGGGCGGCCGTGCGAGTATGACGGGGAACTGCCACAGAGGCTTCTCCTAACATCCCAGGCATTCCTGGATGCGAGAATTGAATATCTTGAGGAAAACCAGCTTCAAGATGAGGCCGACAGGCTCAGTCTGGAGCTGGCGGAATCCGAGTTGAACTTCACCTTGGAACTCCTGGAAAGGATTGAACCTTATCTTGATGTTTCTGAACTTATGGAGTTCAAAGATGAGTTGCGGGTTCTTCAGCGGAAGGTCGGTCTTTCTGGGAATCTCGGTGGGGAAGGTGCCAGCGAGGTTCTTGCGGGTGTCAGGGCATTCAAGGATCACGTGGAGGAAAGGTTTTTTGAGAAATACAGGGATCGCGCCATGAAGATTAAGGCGGAGCTGCTGAGTCTATCCCAATTTCTTAGGGACAGGGGGGTTGATGTGAAGGTTGAGGACAGAAAGATTTCAGCATTTTCCGGTTATGTTGACAGCATTATCTATTACCTTTCCAGAGAGCCATACCTTGAGGAAATGAGGGAAAAGTATGACGAATTGCTGAAAGACTTCAGTTCAAACCTTCCTTCCAGGGTTTTGTGCTACCCTGAAAAACCGGTCCTTGGCAGGCCCTTTGATGTGCACTGCGCGGTTCTCGTGAACAACAGCTGGGGGGTTCAGCTTGATTCGGCGAGCTCGGTGCTGGATCTTCCCTTCCCCCCAAGGCATATAGACTCCCAGAACTTTGTTGGTGATACCTCCTACCTGTCCTCTGTGAGTTTTTCCGGTGACACTGTCCGGTTGAACTTGAAGGACGTTGGGCCCATTGTGATTTTCAATGTCAGTTACGAGTCCTTGCTGGACCCGGCATACCACCACTGTAGCTACTCTGTTGATGGTCTTGAAGCTGAGGCCAGGTGTGTTTTCATTTCGGGCTGTGAGTTTGAGACTGTTCTTGTCCCAATAGAACACCCATTCAGTGGCAGGAGGATGAATTCAACAGCGCCCTTCTTCTATGACGGTTCCGAAGTGCTTGTGGAGGTTCCTTGTGGCGAGCATAATGTGAGTTTCTTCGGTCCATCTGTTGAGGTCCTGTCTTCCGGAGATGAACTGACTGTGAAGAATCTTATAAACTCAACTGCGGAGCTGTCGTTTGAGATTCCTGCCAGGTATGTTTCCGGTGATATGCCTGCTATGGTGGGGGTTGCCCTTGACCCGCTTGAGGAGAAGCGGGTGGCACTCAGATCAAACTTCGAGTCGGAACCCCCGGATGA
>Ga0190334_1001253_pt1 | contig 11215 bp, 10 predicted proteins | sample 48720478_MG_FD_161270 | JGI IMG/M metagenome (GOLD analysis project Ga0190334, IMG submission 161270) | Hydrothermal vent sediment bacterial communities from Southern Trench, Guaymas Basin, Mexico - 4872-04-7-8_MG | ecosystem: Environmental > Aquatic > Marine > Hydrothermal vents > Sediment ...
CTATGGGCTAAAAAGTAAATATGAAGTTTCTTCAACCCACAAATATGACTCACAACAACTTTAATTGGATTTGTTTTTTCAAATTCTTTAAATCTCCTGTTAAATCCAACAGATGAAATTGAACTTTCTTTGCAATATTCTGGTGCAAGTATTGAATAAGCAAAAATTAATTTTTCAATTGATAGATTTAACTTTTTAGTTTACTATAACTCCCCAATTGAACTTCCTATATCTGGAATTCAAAGTGGAGTTTGTCTTACATATGACTCAGGATATTACATTGATTTAGGTGCATTAAATAATTCTTTATCATGGTTGATTGTGCCAAGTTTGATAAACTTTCTTTAGATTATGGAAATAAATATTTTGATAATGAAAGAGCAGTTTTGGCCAGTTATTCATTTAAACTTTTCAATTTTGATTTAGATCTTTTCAGTGGATATTATATAGATTCGGCTGATTTTGCATTTGTTTTAGATACTTCTTCAGAAAATTGGAATTTGAGCTTTTCGTATGTCAAAAGTTTAATTTCTGCAACTTTAAATATTAATTCATGGAAAATTTCAGATAATTATTCTTTATTAAATGCCAATTGTGATTTATCTATTAGTATTCCTTTGTTAGAGAAATATTCAGTTTTTGGTGGTTACAGTCATACTTCCTTAATTGATAAAGGCTATATAGGAATTGGTCTGTATGAAATTGATTATAGTTTGGGTTTAAAAGTGAAAAACGAGATGTCGAATATTTATTTTGACATCTTTGGAAGTGTAAATTTCTAAATTTTTATTGTTATTTCTATTCTAAAAGCCACCCATTGAGTAAAGGGTGGCTTTTTATTTGAAATTTTAGCAAAACAATTCGATTTATTCGAATATATTTTATGAGCTTAACAATTCATTTTATTTCAGAATTATTCTTCAAATTGCTAATTTGACTTTTATCGTTGATTTTTGATAAAAGATATATGAAAACGTTTTCGAAAACGTTTTCAGAAGTGTGTGATTCTTGTTCTTGATAAGTAGTTTGATGAGAAAACATAAGGAAAATTGATATAACGGGGGTTTGAAAATGTTTAAGAGTTTACATTTTGCGAAGGAAAGTAAATATTATGTTCTATTTTTCTTATTATTAGTGTTTTTTATCACATCTGTACAAATTTTTGGTGTAGAGAAGATTATTATTGATACAGATTTAGGAGCAGATTGCGATGATGCAGGAGCTTTGGCGGTAGCATTTGAACTTGAAAGGGAAGGAAAAATTGAAATATTGGGTATTATAGCTAGTTCTAAAGATAAATATTCAATTGGTGCTGTCGATGCAATTGCTACATTTTATGGACGTGGAGCAGATTCATTATATGGTGCAAATCAGACTATTGATGTGGGTTGTGGTGATGGTCTAAGATACGATGGAAGAAATGGTTTTTCTGATGAACTTGCAAAAGATATAAATCGATACCGCAATAATATTATTACTAAGAGTGGAGTAGCATCGATGAGGGATAAGTATTATTCTATACTTAAATCTCAACCTGATCATAGTGTAACAGTTGTTGTGATAGGTCATACTGGAGGCTTGTATTCTATACTTAAAGATTCTAAGGATAGAGAGCTATTTCATAAGAAAGTCAAAAAAGTTTGTTTTATGACTTATACAGGTTCAACTTGGGAAAAGGATTATAATTTTGGTTTTCATAATACTTTTCCATATACAAAATTTGTTTTAGATAACTTGAAAGTAGATGCTTACTTTGGATGTCACGGTAGTCACTTAGTTTACACTGGTTACAAATTACGTTCGAAGTATACTGTTGATAATCCTGTGAAAAGAGCTTATGACATTATTTTAGGTAATACACCTGAAAGGCCAAGCTGGGATCAATTGGTAGTTTTATTTGCGGCTTTTGGAGATAATGATTGGTTTAAAATAGAAAAATTTGGAAAGCTTGAGTATAACTCATCAGGTCAAACAAGATGGAATTTAAATGAAAACAAATCTAATCACTTTAGATTTGGTATTGAGATGCCTGCAAACTATATGGGAGATATCGTAGAAGATTATATGACAAGAGCACCACTTGAAGGATACAATAAATAATTAATTCTTGTGTAAAGTAAAAAGTTTTCCGATTTTTATGCTTGATTACTCGAAATGCTTGTTATGTTTGTGAGGAATAATTTATTTGTAATTTGGAAATTAAATAATGAAAGAATATATTTATTATGGAAAATGTCAAACCTATTTTTGGTTTGGGCATTTCAAAACTTAAAGAGGAGGGATATGTATGAAAAAGTGGTTTATTTTTTCGATGATTTTAGTCGTTTCTGTTTTTGCTTTCTCTAGTGAAAAAATAACTGTTTTCTTTGGATCATGGATGGAGGGAAACTTTGAGACATTCAAAGAAGTCAATGGGTATGATTTATTAGAAAGATTTACGGAAGAAACAGGTATTCAAGTAGAGCCTATATTTTATCCTTTTAGAGAGTTAATACAAGCTATAGAAACTAGAATGCAGGCAAAATCTGTATCACCTGATGTTTTTGAAGTGGATTCCCCTCTTTCCCTTTCTTATTATATCAGAGGTTATACAGAACCATTAAATGAATATTTAACAGAGGAAGAACTTAATAGCCTGAAGGAAAAAATGTTTCCTGCAACAATAAAAATAGCAGAATGGAACGGAAAGCTTTTGAATCTTCCTTTTGAGAATTCTTCACAGGTAATGTACATTAATAAGGATTTATTTGAAAAAGCAGGTATTGAACCACCAAAAATGGATGTTAATGGCCGATGGACATGGGAACAGGTTGTTGAAGCAGCAATAAAAATAAAAGAAACTATGAAAAAAGAAGGAAAAGAAGTATGGGGTCTGTTGTTTGGACAGGTTTCACGTCCTTATCAAATGTTAGTTCTTCCTCAATCATTAGGTGGAGGATCAGGAGTAAGTCCCGATGGATATCATGTGGAAGGATACTTAAATAATGAAGGTTGGAAAAAAGCGATGAAATGGTGGTATGATGTTAATAATACCTATAAGATATCTCCAAAAGGTGTTGCTCCTGAAGAAACTACTTATTTATTCCTTTCAGGAAAAGTAGCAATGTTTGTACAAGGTACTTGGGATATACCAACAATCTTACAAGCTGAAAAACAAGGTGAATTAGGTTTTGAATGGGGAATAGCACCTCATCCATATTTTAAGGATGGAGAACCAGTTACACCTACTAACAGTTGGCATTTGGCAGTTAATCCAAATTCCAAAAAAATTGAAGCAAGTATAGAATTTTTGAAGTTTATGTCAAGGGATGATATTATAGCTGATTGGTTTAAATCTGTAGGACAACTTGTGGCTAATAGAGAAGCAATGGCTAAAGTCATAGAAACAGATCCAAAGTATAATGATTTTCCATGGAACAGCTATAAAGAAATTGTTCTATACGAACTTCAAAACACAGCAATGCCAAGACCTAAAACACCATTTTATTTGGAATGGGAAGATTTAGTATATAAATGTTTTGAAGATGTTCGTAATGGTGCTGATCCTATACAAAGCTTAGAACATTATATGCAAATTATTGAAAGATTAGCGAAAAAATATCAAGGGGGGAAATAATAATTGCTTAAAAAGAAAAACAACAATGCCTTGAGAGGCCCGCAAGGTCTCTCTAGGCGTTCTTTAGTAGCATATTTATTTTTAATTCCTTCACTGATTGGATTAGCAATTTTTAGAGTTTTGCCTATTATATATACATTTATTGGAAGTTTGTTTAATGTTGATTACGGTAGAGGTGGAACAACTTTTGTTGGATTTGAAAATTACTTAGATGTTTTGAAAGATCCTATTTTTTGGAATTCAGTTAAAACAACTTTGATTTTTAATGTTGTCGTAAATCCTTTGCAAATTACAATTGCTCTAATTTTGGCTGTTTTATTGAATGGAACAGCTAGAACCACAAGATTTGTTAGAACATTATTCTTATTACCTCTAGGTGTTTCAGTAACAATTGCTTCAACAATTTGGAATATACTTCTAAATCCAAATGAAGGGTTAGTAAATAGTTTCTTAAAATTCTTGGGCATTCCATCTCAACCTTTTTTAACTAGCCCATCGCAAGCTTTGTGGTGTATAGTATTAATTGCTTCTTGGTGTGGAATTTCTTATTGGATGATGTTTTTATTAGCCGGATTGCAAGATATACCCTCAGAATATTATGAAGCAGCAAAAATTGACGGTGCAACAAATTGGCAAACTTTCTGGCATGTTACTTTGCCTCTTCTTAAGAGAACTTTGACGTTTGTTATTGTTGCAGATACGATTGCTAATTTTCTTTTGTTTGCACCCATATATGTTATTACACGTGGAGGGCCTCAGTGGTCGACAAATTTACTCATGTATGAAACCTATAGCAATGCATTTGTTTTCTCAGATTATCCCAGAGCTTTAACATTAACATCGTTGTTGTTGGTGATGGTGTTTGCGATAGTATTGTTAGAAATAAGGGCACTTCAGAAGGAGGAAAGTTTGTAATGAACAAAGTTTTTATAAGAATAATAAAGTACTTTGTGTTAGTTATTTTTGGTGTATTTGTTATAGTACCATTTCTTTGGACACTTGTTTCATCTTTTAAACCAATGAATGCAATTTTAAAAGATATTGCTCCGTTTTCAATAAAAACATTTATACCTGTTCCATTTACATTAGATTCGTATAAAGAACTTTTTAATGGTGGATTTATGCAATCGATACTTTTTTCAATTTTAGTTGGCATTTTAACTGTTGTTGCTGGAATTTTAATAAATTCGACTGCAGGTTTTGCATTTGCTAAATTTAAATTTCCTGGTAAAAAAGCTGTCTTTTTAACTGTATTAATTTCTTCTTTAGTTCCATTTGAAGCAATAGCAGTTCCTCTTTTTATAATTGTTAGATGGATGCATTTATTGAATACCATGGGTGCCCTTGTATTGCCTATGATAGCAAATGGTTTATGTGTTTTCTTATTTTATCAATTTTTTAAAGGCATACCAACAGATCTTATGGAAGCTGCTATAATTGATGGAGCTAGTTGGTGGAGGATATATTGGCAGATTTTCCTTCCCTTATCAAAGCCTGCGATTGTTTCAGCAAGTTTATTGTTGTTTTTATCTCAATGGCAATCGTTCTTATGGCCCTTGGTGTCAGTTCAGAGTTCAAAGATGAGAATGGTACAAGTTGCTATTGCTTTTCTAACAATTAACGAACGTACTACTTTGTTGCATGTCCTTCTTGCTGCGGCAGTGATGTCGTCAATTATACCTTTATTGTTAATATTCCCATTACAAAGATATTACATTAAAGGTTTTGTGACTTCTGGAATGAAGGGTTAAGAGGTAAACGTTTGAATATTTGCAAAAAAAGTATTATATTAATAATGTAATGGAGGTGTTTTTTTGATGAAGAAGAAAATTATTATAGACACAGATATAGGCTCTGATGTTGATGATGCAATTGCATTAGTTTTAGCATTAAAATCACCAGAATTGAAGGTTGAAGGGATAACAACAGTATATGGTGATTCAATGTTGAGAGCTCAGATTGTATTAAAACTTTTAGAACTTATGGATATTGATAACATTCCTGTGGCAGCCGGAATAGATAAGCCGTTACTCAGAGAAAGAGAAATTTGGTGGACCGGGCATGAAGGTAAGGGTATTCTGACTGATGAAGACAAGAATTTAAAACCTATAGATAAACATGCAGTAGATTTTTTAATTGAGAAAATTATGGAAAATCCTGGAGAAATAACCCTTGTAACAATTGGACCACTTACAAATATAGCTGCCGCAATAATAAAAGAACCTAAAATAATAGAAAATGTAAAAGAAATAGTCATGATGGGAGGTGTTGCAAGAATATTTGATAACGCACCTGAGATACGATATATAGAGCATAATATACATTGTGATTCAGAAGCTGCTTTAGTGGTTTTTAACTCTAATATTCCAATAACTATGGTTGGTTTAGATGTAACACTTAAGGTGCCAATAAATCGCACGCATCTTCAGAGAATAAAAAATGTAGGGACAAATTTAACTGATACTTTAGTAAGATTAATTGAAATATGGTGGGGTTTTTTAAAATCGGATTCAAGTTGTATGCATGATCCACTTGCATTATCGTATTGTATACACCCAGAATTTTTGAAAACTGTTAATTGCAAAGTTATTGTTGAAACACATGGTAAGTACACAGATGGTCAAACAATTGTAATTCCTGATAAAAATTCAAATGTTAAAGTTGCATATGATGTTGATAATGAAAAGTTCGTAGAATTTTTAATGGAAAGAATTTGTTCATAAATTAAAGTTTTATGAAAGAGGTGTAAAATGTCTCGGAAAGTGAGTATGAAAGATATTGCTAAGATCGCTGGTGTGTCTCCATCCACTGTTTCGAGAGTTATAAATAAACCCAGTGAAGTTAGTGAAGGATTACGAAAAAAAGTTTTGAAAATAATAAAAGAACTAAATTATACCCCAAATTCGGTAGCTCAAGGATTAAGAAAGGGTTCTATGAAGGTTATTGGAGTTGTTATCCCGGATATTACGAACCCATTTTTTCCTGCTATTGTAAGGGGAATAGAAGATTTTTTAAAGAAAAAAGGGTATTCTCTAGTCCTATGTAATTCTGATCAAGATATGGAAGAAGAAAAAAAACTATTAAAATTCTTATATTCGAAAAATGTAGATGGTGTAATATTTACTGGAAGTGGGGAATACAATTCAGAAATAGAAATATTTACAAGCAGGAATATTCCACTAGTATTTCTTGATAGAATATATAAAAAGGAGTCATCTTCTTATGTAATAGTTGATAATGTAGATGGAATGTTCAAATTAATGACTTATCTCGTGAAATGTGGGTATAAGAGTTTTGCTTTACTGAATGGGTACAAAGAAACTTTTAGTGCTAAAGCTAGATACGAAGGGTTTTTGAAAGCAGTAAAAAAATACAACATAAAGAATTATGAAGTTGTTTTTGGCAGATTTACATATGAGAGTGGTTATGAAATGGTGGAGAAACTATCAAAAATACCAGAAGTTTTAGTTTGTGGTAATGATCTTATAGCATATGGTGTAATAAATAAAATTGAGAAACTAGGCTTATCCATACCAGATGATGTTGGGGTAACAGGATTTGATGATATAGCGTTTAGTAAACATTACAAGCCATCTTTGACTACTGTAAGACAACCAATGTATCAAATTGGTAAAAAAGCTGCAGAATTATTATTTAAGATGATAGAACTTGAAAAATATAAACCAAAAGGTATTGTTTTAAATCCGGAACTTGTAATTAGAGAATCCACAAAAAAAATCGAAATGGAGGTTTGAAGGTGATTGCAGTTGTTGGAAGCAGTAATATGGATATAGTTATGACTGTAGATAAATTTACAAAACCTGGGCAAACTCAAAAAGCAAAAAAGCTAGAATTTTTTCCGGGAGGAAAAGGTTCAAATCAAGCTGTCACCGTAGCTAAACTTTCCAAATCAAATTCGAAAGTTTATTTTTTAACATGTATCGGTAATGATTCATATGGAAAGATTTTGAAAGAACAATATGATAAATTAAATATAAAAGGTTATAAAGTTGTTGAAAAAAGTAATGGTTTAGCTTTTATTGAAGTTACAGACAAAGGAGAAAATAGAATAGTTATTTTTCCTGGAGCAAATGATTATTTAATTCCAGATTTAATTGAAGAAAACATCAATAAACTTCTTGAAACGAAATATGTCTTACTTCAGAATGAGATACCCTTTGAATCCACTTTGTATGTTGCAAAACTTTTTAAAGAAAACGGAAAAACGGTTATTTTTGATCCAGCCCCTGTTAAGGGAATAAAAAAAGAAATCTTCCAATTTGTTGATTTTCTCACGCCAAATGAAAAAGAAATAAAACTTTTATCAGAAAAATTTTTTGGAAATTTTGTATCTTACGAAGATAGCTATTATAAATTTAAAAGATTAGGAATTAAACAACTTGTTGTAAAGCTTGGAGATAAAGGGCTAGTTTATTTTGATGAAAATAACGTAATAGAATTACCTTCCTTTAAAGTTAAAGCAGTCGATACTACAGCAGCAGGAGATGTTTTTAATGGGGCATTTTCTGTTGCTTTAAATGAAAATTTTGATATAAAATTAGCATTAAAGTTTGCTTCTGCAGCAGCTGCACTGTCAGTTACAAAAAAAGGTGCTCAAAGTTCTATTCCCTCAAGGAAAGAAGTAGAAGAATTTTTAATGAGATAGAAGAAAATAAAAGGCGCAAATTAATGCGCCTTTTAGTTAGAGAGTATTATCAATTTTAACTACATTTACTCCAGCCACATTTTTTACAACTCATACATCCTTCTTGTTTAAAAATGCTGTTTTTTGATAAACATGATGGGCAATAGGTGTTTCCGTCTGCATCAATATAGAAACCTTCACTCCATTCAAGACCATTTGCCATTACAAATTTTTCAACTTCTTCAGCAGTTTTAATAGTTCCATCAATAACAAAAGCTTCATTACTTTCAATTTCACTATTTCCCCAGAGTTCCACAAAATCTTCAATTGCTCTCTGAATTTCTTCAGCTAATCCTTTGGTATATTCTCCATTTACTTTTTTAAGTTGTTCAAGAATTTCTTCTGCTGAAACACCAGCTCTTAGGGCAATGGATGAAAGTCTACCAATTGATTCAGCAAGTTCAGTACCATTTGAAAGGAATATTTCAACAGCTTCGCCGTTATCATCGAATGAAACTGTAATATATGTGGTGCTATCTTTTGATTTGTACTTTCTTGTTACACTTCTAAGTGTATTTTTTCTAGGTTTAGGTCTTAGTTTGTGCTTTTCATCAAGAACAAAGAATTGAACCTTTGGAGCATCTTTAGTTTTAACCTGTTTAGCGGCCGTTAACACTTGAGTTTGGAGTGAACCATCTCTATAAATGGTTAATCCCCTAACATTTAATTTAAAAGCTTCTAGATAGATGTTTAGTACATCTTCTTCTGTTGCTGTTGAAGGCATATTAATTGTTTTTGATATATTGTTATCTGTATATCTCTGAAATGCATCTTGCATTAATAGATGATCCATTGGAGAAATGTCCATAGCCGTTACAAAAACTCTTTTAAAATGTTCAGGAATACTTTCAATGTTTTGAAGAGAACCTTTTTCAATTAATTCATCTTTTATTTCTTCAAGTTTTTCTTTCCCTAATTTTTCTTTAAGAACTTTATTTGCGTAGAATAAAGCTTCCTTTGTTCCATCATGTTTGTTCATATACCTTATATATGCTAAAAGGAAGTTTGGTTCGAGTCCGCTACTTGTATCTGCAATATTTGAAATAGAACCAGTTGGAGCGATTGTTAAAACGGCAACATTTCTTTTCCCATTTTTTGATTCTTTCATAACTTCTTTTATATCATCATCGTATTTGCTCATTCCCATCGCAAAAGGAATAAAATCGTCTTCTTTAAAATATCTACTTTTTTCAAACAATGGGAAACTTCCTTTTTCACGTCCCAATTTATTTGACTCATCGTGTGCGTGAACAGCAATAAAACCCATAAGATCAGCAGCTATTTTCCTCCCCTCTTCTGAATTATACGGAATTTCAAGTTTGTACAATAAATCTGCAAATCCCATTATTCCGAGTCCTAATCTTCTGCTATCTTTTACAGCTTTTGTAATTTTTTCAAGTGGAAAGACATTTACATCAATTACATCGTCAAGAAATCTAACGGCAAGCCTGGAGGCTTTTTCAAGTGCTTCCCAGTCATAATTTCCGTTTTCATCAACAAATTTTGCAACATCAATGGAACCTAAATTACATGCTTCATATGGAGCAAGTCCAATTTCACCACAAGGGTTAGTGGATACTATTTCCATTTCAGGATACATTGCATAATACTTGTTCATTTCATACAAAAATGCCAGGCCAGGATCTCCAGATTTCCAGGCATTTTTAGCAATTCTGTTTATTAATTCTCTGACTTTAACTTTCTTTTCAGTATGGCATTTTGGATGAGTAAGAGTTAATTCACCATCTTCTTCATAGAGTTTCAGGAATAAATCTTTTTCAAATGGAATACCAACAGATATATTAAAGTATCTTAAAACTTTTTCACCATCATTATTTTCTTTAGCAGTAATAAATTCCTCAATATCAGGATGATTTATATTAAGTATTCCCATTAATGCTCCTCGCCTTTTGTATCCTTGTTCGACAACAGCAATAGCAGAATTAAAAACGTGCATAAAAGAAACAGGTCCAGATGCCTGTCCGTGAGTTCCAGCTACAAAACTACCACGAGGTCTTAGATTTGAAAAATTTGAACCAACACCTCCACCGGCCTTAGTTATAAGAGCATACTCTTTTACAGCATCAAAGATTTTTTCAATGCTATCTTCAACAGGAACTACAAAACATGCTGATAACATGTGTAAATGATTTCTAGAATTAAAAATCTCTCGATAATCAGAAAGTGTCATATTTTCAATAGGTTTCCAAAGAAGTTCGTGTTTTACTCCCATTCCAGCATTAAATAAAGTAGGGCTATTTGGGATAAAAATTCTTGATTTTAGAAGTTTAAAGAACTTTTCTTCTGTTTCTTTAATTTTGTCTAATTTTTCTAAGTCAGAAAGATTTTTTAATTCTGGATTATTAACGAGCTCTGAGGTTGCAACTACCCTTGCAACTCTTCTACATACATCTTCCCATTTTGTTTCAAGAAACTCCCCTTCCATATTTTTAACAAAATATCTTTCAGAGAGAATTTTATTAGCGTTTTTAGAAGGTTCAACATCAATCCATCTTTTTATTACATCTTCATACATAGCATATACCTCCTTATGATGTATCATTTCATTTCAGCACTGACCATTATACCATATATGGTATAAGCAATATTTAACAATACAATATATAGTTTGTAAAAGTTCTAAAGAATTGGGAAAAAATTTTTTAAAAACGAGGATAATGAAAAAGAATTTGAGTAAAATAATAAAAATGTATTTTAAAACACCTGAATAGGTGGAATTGTTAACATTATTGTATATTACAATATTCTTTCTCGTAACTTGACCGAGTGAGATAAACGTGGTAAATTAGATATCGCGCGAGGTTGAGAAACGGAGAAGGGAAATTAGGATGAAAAAGAAGGTCATTGAAAAATGGATAGCAGTCCCGAGTAAG
>Ga0190334_1001256_pt1 | contig 11185 bp, 11 predicted proteins | sample 48720478_MG_FD_161270 | JGI IMG/M metagenome (GOLD analysis project Ga0190334, IMG submission 161270) | Hydrothermal vent sediment bacterial communities from Southern Trench, Guaymas Basin, Mexico - 4872-04-7-8_MG | ecosystem: Environmental > Aquatic > Marine > Hydrothermal vents > Sediment ...
AAGAAATCCTAAAAGAAAAAGAAAAAGAATTTTCCCGCCTCTCGGGCATTTGTCTTCTGTGCATTTTAACCAAGACCGAAGAAAAAGAACAAAAGAACACTCTTCTCTCTTTTAAAAAGGAACCTGAAAAGGTATCTTTTAGCAAGATATTTTCCAGTTTTGTTAAGCCTATTGCTAAAAGTAAAAAAATTAAAAACAAAATAACAAAACCTCTTTTTTTCTTTAAAAAAATTAAAACAATTGCTTCCAGGGCCCTTAAGTTAAGACTAAAAGACAAAACCAAAAAAGCGCCTAGAAAGAAAAAAGCGGCAGGAAAAAGGATAAGGATAAAGGTAAAAAGAGAAAGCTTTTTCAAAAAAACAGAAACTAAATTATTAGAGGTCTTCAAGAAAAACCTTGTCCTTTTTATTATTTTCCTTATTATTCTGCTCATTGGCTTTTTCCTTTTTAACAGAGAAGAAAGAGAAAAAACAAAAGCCTACCAAAACACCATCTCAACTGTTAGAGAAGAGATTGCCGCGGCAAATAATTATTTGAACTCAAACAAAGAAAAAGAGGCCTTTTCTCTTTTTGAACAGGCCTACGAAAAAATTACTCCCCTATCCCAAGGAAAAAACCGCTTTCAAAAAGAAGCCCTTTCTCTAAAGTCATTACTCGAGGAAAAACTGGGCCAAATAAGCAAATCAGAAAAAATAGAAAATCCAGAGCTTTTTTTCTCTTTTGAAAAAGATAAAATCCCTCCAAGCCGGGTGATTTATTTCAAACAAGGGCTGTATTCTTACACCCCTTTGAGTCAGATTGTTTACAAAATAAAACCAGACAAGACAAAAAAAGAAATTGGAACAAGCGAAAAATTTGACAAAGCGGCAGCGGGCAGCAATGGTATTTTATTTTTTAAAAAACCAGACTATATCTTTCTTTTAAAAGATGATAATTTCCAAACAGGGATAAATATCAACCCTCCTTATTCTGAATTCCAGCCCAAGGCTCTTGCCCTTTACGGGTCAAGCCTTTATTTTTTGGATAATGAGGGCCGAATTATTAAATACCCCGCCCTTTCCCCAAAAAGCAATCCTCTCTTCTGGCTTAATAAAAATGAGGTCGCCAAAGAAACAGTTTCTTTTGCTATAGATGGGAATATCTGGCTCTTGGAAAAAAATAAAATAAAAAAATACTTTAAGGGCGAAAAAAAGCAGGAAATTGAAATTAATGTCTTCCCTAAACTGAAAAACCCTTCTAAAATCTTTACCTCCCAAAATCATAAATACCTGTATATTCTAGACCCTCTCGGAAAACGAATAATTATCCTGGAAAAAAACGGCAGGATAATAAGGCAGGCCCAGAGCGAAAAATTCAATAACCTTCTGGATTTTGCCGTTTCTCAGGACGAAAAAGAAATTTATCTTTTAAACGGGCCCCAAGTGTTTAAAATAAAAATTTAAATTATTTTTCCCGCAAAAAAGCGAGGCTTTTGCCTCGCTTTTTTGTTTTACTCTCCTATTTCCTGCTTATTTTAATTCTACTTTGGCTCCTGCTTCTTCAAACTTCTTTTTGACTTCTTCCGCTTCTTCTTTTTTCACTCCTTCTTTAACCATTTGGGGCGCATTGGCAGCGGCATCCACTAAATCTTTTGCCTCTTTTAATCCTTTTTGGGTGACATCGCGCACTACCTTTATTACCTCAATTTTCTTATCGCCTACTCCAGTTAAAACAACATTAAAAGAAGATTTTTCTTCTGCCTGGGTTTGCTCTCCCCCTTCCGCCTGGGCGGCCGCCCCGGCCGAAGCCACGGCAACAGGAGCTGAAGCCGATACTCCAAACTTCTTTTCTAAAATTTTTACCAGCTCCGCCAAGTCCAAAACAGACATTTCTTCTATTTTTTTAACCAGGTCTGCGAATTTTTTAGGAACCTTTACTTCTTGCTCCTCTTGCTCTTTTTCTTCTTTTTTCATTTCCTCTGCTTGAGGCTCTTTTTGTTCTTCTGCCATATTATTATTTAATATTATTTTTCTATTTTTTGTTAATCCGGCCTTGCCGGATTATTTCTGGACCTTTAATTGGCATTGATAAATAATTGAAATAAAATTTCTTATATTGCCTTGCAAGGCGCCAAGCAAACCTTTTAATGGCCAAGAAACGCTTCCCGCCAGTCTTGCCAAAAGCTCTTCCCTGCTGGGCAGTTTAGCCAATTCAACAATCTTTTCCTTTTCTATCAGCTGACCGTCAATAATTCCCGCTAAAATCTCTGGCTTTTCTTTTTGCTGAAAAAACTGCCATACCTTCTTGGCCGGCATTATTTCGTCTCTGTAGCCAAAGACCATAGCAAGCTCGCCTTCCAAATTCTTGGGTTCAAAATCAATGCCCTGGTCTTTCAAGGCAATCTTCATTAAGGTTTTCTTTGCCGCTTTTATTTCCCCTTCAACCGATTTAAGCCCTCTTCTTAATTCAGAAAAATCCTGGACATTAAGCCCGGCAAAATTGACAAAAATAATTATTTTTTGCTTTTCTATTTTTTCTTTTAGCTCTTTTACAATTTTTTCTTTTTCTTTTTTTGTTAAAGCCATATTTTGTTAAATTAAAAAATCTGCGTTTCACTCCGCAGACCTTGCTTTTTATAAAGCAAATTATAATTTTATCCTCGACAGGATTTACTTTGCCCCACTTGGACAAAACCTGTTGTCTGCGGATATAATTAATATTAACTCAAGGAAAACAAATTGTCAAGTAAAATAAGGGCGCGCCTCTGGCGCGCCTTGTTCTTCAAGAACTTTCTAGAATCTTAACTTTTAGGATTGCCACCCCTTCCCTCTTAAAGCCGAGCATTTCCGCAGCTCTTTTTGAAAGGTCAAATTCCCTTCCAGGTATAAAGGGGCCTCTGTCCTTTACAATAGCTACAAGCTTTTTCTGGGTTTTAGGATTTTCAAACAGAATTTTACTTCCAAAGGGCAGGGTTTTGTGCGCCACCACATAGGGATTGCGCATATCAAAAATTTCTCCGTTTGCCATTTTCCTTCCATGAAATTTAGGGCCATACCAAGAACACTTGGCCCAAAATTCTTTTCTTATTTTTAACTTCACTCTCAGTCCTTGCCCTACTTTTATTATAGTACCCCTCAGGCTACTCTCTCTGGCGATCTTTTGCCAGGGAACCCCCAATCTTTTTCCGATTACCCATAAACTATCTCCTTCTTTCACGCGATAAGCAAAGCAATGCTCTTCCATATAAGGATGGTAAATCCCTATTTCCTTTTCAAAGAACAAAAACGAAAATAAAAAAACCGCTGTCATCGTCCCTATTACTCTTGCCATCTCGACCCCCTTTTTGTTTTTTTTATTTTCTCCTAATAATAGATATTATAACACTTTTGAAATAAAAAGTCAAGAATTTACTGCTGGATGCAAATTAGCCCATGAGGTATATTGCAGGGCCTTCCGATTTCTGGAGAAAAAACCTGATCTCCGCCCTCGGGCCCAGCAAGCCCGCTGGCTAGACCAGCCAAGCCGACTGCTTCTGTTTTTTTACCCTCAAGGGTATAGCATTTAGGAAATGAAATAGAGCTGTAAGATTCTTTAGGGTAGCCGGGTAATAAATCTTTGTTCGTTGTCCAATTTTGGCAGGTAGAGGTAAAACTATAGTCTTTGGCTGATTTGGAAAGATATTTTGGAGCCAGTTTAATGCATTCTTTTTTTGTTTTTTCAGTAAGCCTTCCCAGCCAGACATTGGACAACCTCTTGGCAAAATCTTCTCCAAATTTCTTTGAAACCTCAGAGAAGGAAAGGGAAAAATTGCTTAAGAACTGGTCAAAGTTTTTTCCCAAAAGCCGATGGCAGGTTTTGCCTTCAGGCAAAGTTCCAGCCGCAAGAGCGTTAACCACAATCCCTTCGGTTTTTACCCTTTCCACGGCAGGATTTTCATCATCGCCCAAAAATGCCTTCCATTCTCCTTCTAAGCCCTGTTTTTCCGCCAATTCCTGACATTTTTTATCCGCCCCGCTCAAACCCCCAAGATCGCCGTTAAAGGATTCTCTTGTAATAAAAACCCTTCTTAAGCCCGGATAATCACTCGGGATAAATGGCCATTGGTTTTCAATAGAAAGGGCGTCGCAAGAAGCAAACTGGGGGCCAATAATTTTAAAATAGTTGTCTGAATAATCTGAGGGTTTTTTTATGTCCCAAGGGTATTCAAAAATGCCAATCCTGTATTCGTCGCCTGTTTTCTCCCAAGCAAAAATATCCCATTGGTATCTTTTTTCTTTGGCAGGATAATCTTTGACAATCCATTTTATTTCTTTGGACTCCTGGCCGGAAACCAAGACAATAGCGATTTTTCCTATATGCTTTGAATCCCATACTATTTCATGTTTTTCTCCGGCCCGCCAGGTTTCTCCGCCATTGGGCGAAATTAATTCAAGCTTTTTCTTGCTGTTCAAAAAATATAAAAAAACACTAAGAGCTATCAAAAGGGCGATAACAATAACAACGCGCAGAATGGTTTTTCTAAAAAGGAATATCATACTTAAATTTATTTTAGAGCCTCAATAATAGTTTGGGCAAATTCCTGGACAAAAGAGGGCCCTTTGGCAGTTATTATTCTGCCGTCTGCTACTACTCCCTGGTCTTGATAAATAGCTCCATATTCTTTTAAAATTTCAGCTGGGGTTTTGTCCAAAGAAGAAGTCCAAACAGTGGCTCTTTTTCCCTTTAAGACGCCTGCCTTTGCCAAAACAACAGGAGAAATACAAATGGCTGCCACCAGCTTTCCTTTTTCTACTGCCTGGTTTACCAGCCTGTAAGAATTCTCATTGTCTAAATTATCTAAACAGCCTGGTCCCCCAACAAAGACCAAAGCGTCAAAATCTTTGACTTCTGCTTCTTCAAGGCTATAATCTATCTCAACCTCTCCGCCATCAGCTCCTCGGGCTGTTCCCTTTTTATTGGAAATGGTTTTTATCTCCGCCCCCGAACTTTCTAATATCTCTTTAGGCGCAAAATACTCTTCATCACGAAAACCCTGAAAAGCAAGAACCATACCTATTTTTTTGCCTGTTAAAATATTAGCTGACATAGACTCTTTTTTTGTTGAAACTTCGGGTTTTTCGGCAGGAGCCTTGCTTCTCTGCCAAAACCACACTCCTATTAAAATAATACCAATTACCAAAAAGGAAAGCAAATATTTATAATTCATAATTTTAATCTCTAAAGTTTTTTATCCAGCTCCATTATACTTAAAAATCTTGGTTTTTTAAATGCTTAATTCTGTTCAGGTTGTGTTCTTTGAGGGTTTTACTGAAAATAGTCTTCCCTTCTGGAGTGGAAAGATAATACCAGTATTGACTAGCTTCTGGATAAAGGGCGGCCTTGATGCTTTCTATTCCTGGGTTGCATATCGGGCCTAGAGGAAGGCCCGGGTATTTGTATGTATTATAAGGGGAATCAATTTTGGTTTCCTCTATTGATATCTTTGTTGTTTTTTTGCCTGTAATATAGCTGATGGTGGCATCTACTTGAAGAGGAATGCCCGCTTTTAGTCTCTTCCACAAAATACCCGAAACCAATTTTTTATCTTTAAGAGTTCTAACTTCTTTTTCCAACAAAGAAGCCATTGTTAGGATTTCAAAAACCGTTTTCTTTTGCTTTTTTATTTCTTCTCTCAGGTTGGGAGTTAATTTTTTGTCAAAATTCTTCAGCATTTTTTTTACGATATCTTCCAACCTCTCGCCTTTTTTAATTTCATAGGTATCAGGAAATAAATATCCCTCTAAAGAAATATTCTTGGGCTTTTCTTTTAAAAACTCAAACTCTTGGGAAAAATCCTTTGGCTGGGGGAGATCTTCTTCTTTAGAATAATCTGCCGAAGGAAAACCAACAAGTTCAAATAATTCTTCTGCCTGAGATATACCTTTATTTTCAAGATACCATCCAATATCTCTCAAGTTCCAACCCTCAATAATGGTGATTTTTTCCTTTATTATTTCCCCTTTTACAAACTTCCGGACAATCTCGGGAAGACTCAAAGCTGGTGAAAGAAAATAATGGCCTGCCTGAAGCTTTTTTGAATAGCCCTTAAAAAAAACATACAAACGGAAAGACAAAGGAGAACTAATAACTCCGACCTCTTTAAGACCCAGGGCTATCTCTTTTGCTCCTTGCCCCTTTTTTATCTCAAAGGCAACCTCTTTTTGGGAAAATGAATCCAAAGGAATATAGGTTTTCTGCCAAAAAAAATAAAACCCTAAAAAAAGAAAACAAAATAAAAAAAATATAATAAATATTGTCTTTTTCATGGAAGTTTAATATGCTTACCCTCGTCGTTTAATCATTGCTCAACCGGATAAAGCAATGACCCGCCATCCAGCTGTTAGAGGACGGGCCTCTATCCCCTCTATCCGGCTCTCACTTATTAGCCGGATAGCCAGAAATTACTTTTCCACCAAGGGAACAAAAACAAAGCCGGGAAATTCTTTTTCTTCAAACTCTTCTTTGGCCTTTTTAGCAAAAAGCCAAATTGAATTATTAATCGGAGCCACTATCTTTCCCTCTTCTTTCAGCTGTTCTTTCCAGCTTTTGGGAAGCTCTCGGGTTGAAGCAGAAGCAAGAATTTTATCATATGGGGCCTCTTTGGGATAACCCTTTGAACCGTCAGCCAAAATAAATTCAACGATTCCCTTTTTAATAAAATTATACTTTAATACATTATTTTGGCCAAATTCTTTCAGTTGGGGAATAATCTCAATGCCGTATACTCTGCCCTTTTCCCCGACAATTTCAGCCAGCAAAGCAGTGGTCCAGCCAGAGCCCGAACCAATATCTAAAACCTTATCCCCTTCTTTTGGCTCAAGAAGTTCAAGCATAAAAGCAACAACCAAGGGTTGGGAAATAGTCTGGCCCCAGCCAATGGGAAAAGCCTCGTTAACATCTGCCAAGTTTTTTGATTCTGGAGGCAGAAAATCAGCCCTTTTTATTTTTTTAAAGGCAGAAATAATGCGAGGAGTCTTCAGCCAACCGTCCTGGATCAAAGAATCAATTAAATCTTGATACAGCATTAAACAAAATTATTTTTTAGGATAAAGAGAAGATTTCTTAATGATTATTTTATAAATGTTCTCAATAAAATCCCCTCCGGCGTATCCTACAATAAACGCTATAGCAGAGCTGTAAACTCCCTCAAGGGTCAAACCCGCCTCTTTTACAGCCAAGGCAGAAAGCATGCCCACAACACCGGAAATAAAAGCCATGGCAGAAAAATAAGAAATATTAAAGCCGACATTTTTATAAGAGAACTGGTGTTTAATAAAGCCAACCAGCCCTCTAACCACTCCCCCGCCGAAGCCAGCGATTAAAATTTCCAAATACATATTTTTATTTTAATTTATTTTTATTATTCAAGCCTCCTAAGCGCCTGGACCGGCTTTAATTTGGCCGCCATAGTAGCTGGAAAAAGCCCTGAAAGGCATCCAATACCAAAAGAAAACCCTAGGCCAAAAGCCAAAAGCCCGGGCGTAATTGAGGCCTTAAAATAAAACATCGGATGCACCTGGCCGTAGGTCTCAACAAGTTTTCCAAAAACCGCTCCCAAAAAAGTGCCTCCAATTCCTCCGATTAACCCAATAACCCCTGCCTCTATCAAAAAGATAAACAAAACATCTGTGTTCTGGGCGCCCATTGCCTTCATAATGCCGATTTCCCGGGTCCTTTCCCTGACCGAGGTAAACATAGTATTCATTATCCCGATGCCGCCTACGACAATAGCAATACTGGCAAAAGCAAAAACAACCACCTGAATAACGGTAAGAATACTGCCGGCAATCCCTCCTGCCTTTTCATTAGTAATTACCGAAAAAGAAAGGTCCTCCTGGCCTATCTTTCTTTTTTGAGTCTGCCCTAATTTTTCTTTTATCTTCTTTGCCACTTCTTCGGCTGAAGAATTTGGACTGATTTTGGCAAAAGCAAACTGTGCCCCTTTTTTCTTGCCCGTTATCTCCCTGAACAAAGGCAAATCCATGCCCACCATAGAATCATCCTGCTTGCTTCCCAAAGATTTTAAAATTCCTTTAATAACAAATTCTTTTCCTTTTATGTAGGCGCGCGTTTCTGTTCTCATACCGGGAAAAATTTCTTTGGGAACCAAATTGCCAACAATAATCTGGCGTTTACCAGGAGTGGGCCACTCCCCTTTTTCCATAGACCAACCCAAATCATCTTTTAAAAAATCTTGGGCCTCTCTCAAAGGATATCCGTATAAGAGAACAATTTTTGTCTTCCCCTGATATCTCATTGATTCTCCCTTCCAGACCATAGGAACGACCATTTCCACTCCTTTTGTTTGTTCAATCGCTCGTAAGTCTTCGCTACTCAATTCCATGCCTCCGGCAAAGGTCGCCATAATATCACTGACATCGCCGGGAAAAACCATGACCACATCTTTTCCCATCATCTTTAATTGCTGAAGAATGGTTTGCTCTAACCCTTGACTTAATGACAAAAGAGAAATAATTAAAAAAACGCCAACAACAATTCCTAGAATCGTTAGCCAACTCCTTAATCTTCTTGCCCGCAAATTCCTAATCGCGATTTTAAAATATTCTTTTATTTCTAACATTGTTTTAAAAATTATTTCTTTTATTGTTTCCTTTCCAAAGAATTTCTTCCTTAAAACGATGATTAGAGGCTATTTGACCGTCTTTAATATGGACAATTTCTTTACAATAAGAAGCAATATTCGGGTCATGGGTGACCACTATAATTGTTTTTTGTTCTTTTTGATGAAGGTCTTTTAGTATTTGCATTATTTTTTCTCCGCTGGTAGAATCCAGGTTTCCTGTGGGCTCATCGGCAACAATTACCTCCGGATCATTGGATAACGCTCTGGCTATTGCCACCCTTTGTTGTTCTCCTCCAGAGAGCTCTGCAGGCCGATGGGAAATTCTTTCTTTCAATTCCACCATTTCTAAAAGCGCTTTGGCTTTTTCTTTTCTTTTTTTCTCTGGAACCCTTTGAAATATCATTGGCAAGGTTACATTTTCTAAAGCAGTAAGAGTGGGAATTAAATTGAATTGCTGAAAAACAAAACCAATTGTTTTTCCCCTAATCCTTGCCAATTGATTTTCAGACAATTTCTGAACATCCTTCCCATCTAAAAAAACCCTTCCTTTTGTGGGAAAGTCAAGGCAGCCAATAAGGTTTAAAAGGGTGGACTTTCCAGACCCCGAAGGGCCTATGATTGAAACAAAAGCTCCTCTTTTAATTTCCAAGGTTATCCCTTTTAAAACCTGAAGCTCAAGCTTGCCCATTGGGTAGCTCTTGTAAACATTTTCTAACTTAATGATAGGAGTCATTTTTTTAAGGCAAAACGATTTTTTCCCCTTCTTTCAGCCCGGAAACAACCTCCTGCTGACCGTCAGAGCTCAAAAGCCCTATTTCTATTTCCTCTTCTTTCACTTTTCCGTCTTCAAAAACCTTTACTATTGCCTTTCCATTTTTTTTCTCAAGAGCTTGTTCGGGCACCACTAAAACATTTTGCTTGGAGGCGGTTTTAATTTTCAGGTCAGCACTCATACCGGGCTTTATCCCTTGGGGTATTTCATCAAAAGCAATTTTTACCCTGTAATAAACAACCTCGTCTTTTATCTTTTCGGCCGGATCAATAAATATTACCCTTCCTTTAAAAACCTTGTCAGGATAAGCAATTAAAGAAATATCCACCGGGTTTCCAATTTTTATCTTGACAATATCTTCTTCGTAAATATCAACCTCTATATGAAAAGGAGCGTCGGGCAGAAGCTTAATGAAGGAATAATTGCCCATTGCCTGGAAAATCTCTCCTGTTTTTTTGGCAATATCTGTAATCTCTCCGTCAACCGGAGCTCTCAATCTTGTCTTCTCAAGTTGGGCTTCCAATATTTTAACCCTAGCCTCGGCCTGCTTTACCTGAGCGGTATATAAATCAATATCTTCCTGGCGCGGCGGAGAAAGAAGTTTTTCTAATTTTTTTTGGCTGGACTTTAACTGCCCCTCGGCTGTATCCACCTTGCCTTGGGCCGTGTTTATATTCAGGCTGTTCTGCACCTTGGTGGTTTCGATGGTCTGCTCCGAATTAACAAATGAACTCAAAGCGCTGCTAATGTAAGAACGCTGGGTGTCCAATGAAGTCTTGTCTGTAGAGCTCACCTTGTTTTTATAAAGAGGCGCTTCACAGCTTTGCCTAATATTTGTCAGGGCGTCAAAAACAATATTTAGCTCGCTTTCTCCTTTTGAAAGGGCAGATTCAATGTCTAAAGGGTCCTTGCTGGTTTTAGCCTTATTCCAATAAACCTCAAAGTTGTCTAAGGCGTCTTTTATTCTTTGTAAATTGTCTTTTACCTTTGTGCTGTCTTGGTCTGCAGAATTAAAATAATCTTCTTGGATTAGCTTGGCTGTGTTAAAGGCATTATATATTTTCAAATAAACATCATCTAAAACATTTAGGCTGTCTTCGTAGGCAGACTCTAAGTTTTTTTCTGCCCGCTCTTGGACATCTTCTAGGCCTTGTTGGGCAATTTCTAAATCAATCTGGGCATTTTCAACCGCTATCTGAGCTATCTGTATTTCCTCTTTGGTCGCTCCAGCCAAAAGCTTTTCTAGATTAGATTGGGCAACCTTCAGAGAGGCCTTGGCCTCTTTGAGCTGATAAAGCAGGTCGCTGTTGTCTAACTCGGCGAGGATACTCCCTGCTTTTACCTTGTCTCCTACTTGCACGTATATTTTGGCAATTTTTCCTGAAACATCAAACCCCAAATTATAGAGCTCGTCTTTTTTTACTGTGCCTGTTTCCATCACTTCCTGCGAGATGGTGGCTCTTTTTACTTGGACCAATTCAAACTTTGGCTCGGGCTTTCTAAAAAAGAAAAAATAAACCCCCGCAAGAACAATTCCTAAAATAACCGAAGCGATAATAAATACTTTTTTCATAAATTATTTATTAAACTTTTATTTATATTTTTATAGAGGTAATCCGCAAGCCAGAGCTTAAAAATTGGCGGTGGGTGCAGGACTCGAACCTGCAAACCCTTCGCAGGGTCCCGGTTTTCAAGACCGGTGCCTTACCATTCGGCGCAACCCACCAAAAAATAAAATTCCCTCTCCAAATCACTAATTACAAACCGCCAATTACTGCGAAACGAAAAAAAACGTGGGCGGGGGTACCAGG
>Ga0190334_1001257_pt1 | contig 11177 bp, 8 predicted proteins | sample 48720478_MG_FD_161270 | JGI IMG/M metagenome (GOLD analysis project Ga0190334, IMG submission 161270) | Hydrothermal vent sediment bacterial communities from Southern Trench, Guaymas Basin, Mexico - 4872-04-7-8_MG | ecosystem: Environmental > Aquatic > Marine > Hydrothermal vents > Sediment ...
ATAGGGTGAAATCTTTTTGAAGGAACATTTTTTCTAAGCCAGTTTATTTTACTATCACTGTAAAACGGATAAAAATCATGATATCTTGAAATAAGTTTTCTCGCATATTCATAAAATTTAGAATGCCCCTTATTAAATTCAATGAGATATGAAATATTTTTAAAAGATTTATTTATTTTGAAAAGAAAATGGTATAAGACCCTCGAGAATTTAGAGAACATGAAAAGTATTGGAAAAAAAAACGCTAATATTGGCATGTCTTTCAATAATTTAAGAATATTAGGAAAATTAACGCGAATATTAACATCAATCATATCAATATATCCTAATCTTAGATAGATTTTTTGTCTAGCAATTCCTTTTACATCTGCAGATAAAATGGAAGCATCGCATCCTTTTTGTTTCATGTAGGAAATTGCTTCTTCCATTAATCCTTTAGCGATTCCACGTTTGATATATTTTGGATGACAAGCAACATCATTTATTTCTCCACATAAAATTTTTTTTCCATTAATCATCAGGGGTTCAATTAAACTCACGTGAACTGCACCAACTATTTTTCTCTCTTTTAAATCTTCAGCAATTCTAATACTTTCTGGCTCAAAATTGGGGGCATTATTAAACCGCCATAACCAAGATTTTGCCGTGCGAATAAATCCAAAACCATTCATTTGAAATGCTATATTATATAGTTTAGCCAGTTGACGAGCTTCACCTTTCTCATAATAACGAAATATAATATTTGTCACTTTAGAAACAAAACCCCATATTTTACTCTATAATTTAGATATTTAATGAATTAAGAAAATAAAAACTTTTATTGGAATTTTTAAATCAAGATTTTTTAATGTTCATGAGTTGATCCTAAAATAAATATAATAAAAGCCGATAAACTTTAAAATATTAAAGAGAATTAGATCATATAAAAGAATTATTACAAATATAAAAGAAAAAATGAGATAAATGAGCGAGAAAATAAAGGATATTCTCGAAAGCTTAAAATCAATAAAAGGAGTACATGGAGCAGCATTGATTGAAAAATTTGGCTTAGTTAAAGGAAGCGCTTTACCTGGATGGGTAGATCCAGAAGCCGTGGCAGCAATGGTAACTTTAGTATTAAAAGCCAGTCAGAGAGCAACAAAAGAGTTAGAACAAGGAAATTTTATTAATGCTATTATTGAAAGTGAGAAAGGGAGGATCTTATTCACGGAGGTTAAAGGTAATATCTTGTGTATTATTGCTACAGCAGAAGCTAAACAAGGAATTATTCAATTAAAATTAGATGCTGCCAGAACGGCTTTATTAGATTTATTATAAACAATCTTTATTTTTATAATATTTAAGATTTTATATTATTCGATAATTTTTCTTTTTTTTAACATCTCAAGCATTATTTCTCTTGTTAATCCAGGGTCTGCTTGCCCACGTGTTTTACCCATTACTCTACCAATTAAAGCTTCAATAGCTTTTGGATGTTTTTTACAATCAGCAACAATTTTAGGATTATTTTCTATGATTTCATTACAGAGGCTTTCAATATAAGATCTATCTGAGATCCTTTTTCTACCTTTTCTTTTTATGATTTCTGATATATCTAATCCTTTCATCATCTCTGGTATGAATGTTTTGGCTATTTTAGTAGTAATTTCGCCTTTTTTAATCGAATTTATTAAATCAACTACTTGTTTTGGTCTTAGTTTAGTCTCATTTATTTGTAAATTGTTTTCATTCAACCATCCTAAAATATCGTTCATTAACCAATTACAATATTGTTTAAATTCTTGCGGTCCAAAGGTCTTGTCTAATTTTATCCCTTGTTCATAAAAGTCTGCAATATTTTTATCTAAAACCAAATTATCAGCGTCGAATTCAGATAAAGAGTATTCTTCTTGAAACCGCTTTGATCGTTCATTTGGCATTTCTGGTAGTTCTTCTTTAACTTTTCTAATGAATTCTTCACTAATCTCCATGGGGACTAAATCTTGTTCTGGAAAATATCTATAATCCTCTTCAAATTCTTTTGTTCTTAAAGAAATGGTAACCCTCCTTTTATCGTCCCAATGGCGCGTTTCCTGAGTTAATTCTTTTCCTCGTTTTAATAAGGTTTTCTGCCTTGAGATTTCCCATTTTAAGGCTCTTTCTACTTCTTTAAAACTGTTAATGTTCTTTACTTCACTTCTTTCATATCCTTTAATTGAGATATTAGCATCAACCCTAACAGCGCCTTCTAAATCTAAATTAGAAATGCCTGTATATTGAACAATTGATTTTAATTGCTTTAGGAATTCCCTTGCTTCTTCTGGAGAATTCATCACTGGTTCCGTTACAATTTCAATTAGGCAAACACCTGATCTATTATAATCTACTAAAGTATAAGGAGATGTTGCAATGCTACCTTTATGAACCAATCGAGCTGGATCTTCTTCAAGATGAATTCTATTTAATATGATATCTTTCTTACGAGAATTAATATTTATTGTAATTTTTCCTCCATCAGCAAAAGCTTTTCCACCAGCTTTGTTATATTGTGATATTTGAAAATTTTTTGGAAGATCTGGATAAAAATAATTTTTTCTAAAGAAATAAGTATAATTATTTATTTTAGAATCTAAAGCAATGGCCAATTTCGTTGCAAATTCAATCGCTTTCTTGTTTATTACAGGAAGAGAGCCAGGTAGACCCAAACAAACAGGGCATATTCTTGTATTTGGAGGGGATCCCCTATAATCCGTCTTACAACTACAAAATAACTTTGTCTCCAAATTAGTTAATTGTATGTGCACTTCTAAACCAATCATTACATTTTCATTATTTTGAGAAATGTGAACACACCTCCTTTACTTCACGGGAGCAATTTTTCTATAAATATTTAATTCTTGTTCTAACTGATATGCTACATTTAGAATTTGGCCTTCTTCAAAATAATCCCCAATCACTTGAAATCCAATCGGAAGACCATTATTATCATAGCCACAAGGTATTGATATTGCGGGTATTCCAGCAAGATTAACTGGGCAAGTTAATAAATCTGTCATGTACATTTGTAATGGATCATCCACTTTTTCTCCTATTTTAAAAGCTGTTCCAGCCATTGTTGGACCAGCAATTACATCGCATTTCTTAAAGGCTTCTTGGAAGTCATCTTTTATTAATCTCCTGACTTTTAAAGCTTTAATATAAAACTGATCATAATATCCCGCTGATAAAGCATAAGTCCCTAAAAATATTCTACGCCTTACTTCTGGTCCAAATCCTTCTCCTCTAGTTCTACTAATTACATCAAAGACATCTCCAGATAAATCTTCAGTTATCTTTCCATATCGAATACCATCATATCGAGCTAGATTTGAACTCGCTTCACTCATGCATATGAGAAAATATGTAGGAACGGTATATTCTAAGTGTGGTATTGATACTTCTACTGTCGTTGCTCCTAAGCTTTCTAATTTTTCAATTCCTTTCTTGACAGAATGTTTTACACTATTTTCAATTCCTTCACCAAAAAATTCCTTTGGAATCCCAATGATTTTATTATCAATAGGATTTTGCAACATATCCGTGTACTTTTCAACCTTTACATTAACAGAAGTAGAATCTAAAGGGTCTTTTCCCGATATAATTTCAAGGATTAAAGCAGCATCATGCACGCATTTTGTAATTGGTCCAATTTGGTCAAGAGAATTTGCAAATGCGACTAAACCATATCTAGAAACGCGGCCATAAGTTGGCTTTAATCCAACAACTCCGCAAAAAGAGGCTGGACATCGAATGCTTCCTCCAGTATCGCTCCCTAATGCGATTATTGCTTGACCTGAAGCAATTGCCGTTGCAGATCCTCCACTCGATCCTCCTGGAACTCTAGTTAAATCCCAAGGGTTATAAGTGGGGCCGTAACAGCTCGTTTCTGTGGAACTGCCCATTGCAAATTCGTCCATGTTTGTATTTCCAATGTGTATTGCTTGTTCTTCCATTATTAATCTTTCTATTACAAAAGCATTATAAGGAGGCTTAAATCCCTCTAATATTTTCGAACAACAAGTTGTTGGATAATCTTTTATGCAGATTAAATCCTTATTTGCATAAGGAATTCCTATTAATCGACCAAATCTTTTCTCTTCGTTAATTTGCTTTTGAAGTTTTTTTGCTTGGGAAATTGGATAATCTGAATTAAAATTTACAAATGAATGAATTAGTTTATCCGTATTTTCAATTCTCTCCGCAATTTCTTCAATTAAATCGATTATTTTAATTTCCCCAGAACGAATTTTCTCTAATAACTCGTATGCCATATAATTATAAAGTTTCATTGATCTCTAATCCATAACTTTAAATGTTTCTTAAAAATAGATATTAATGTTTAGCTTAATCTAATAAATCGTTTATTTTTAAAAAAGTTCACCCCAATTTACCAAAATTATTCATTGATTCAGAACTTAGTTAAAAAATTAAAGAAAAAAGTTAAAAAAATTCTTTTTCTACTGAGGTGAAACACTTTTAAATGATAAATATGGCAGCAGCCAATACTGCAGCCCACTCATTTTCTTTTCTGACAGTGGTACTTGAAGTAATGTTTTTTGTTTCAACAATTTTTCCTCCCATTTTAAACACTTCTTTTTTTTCGTCATAGTTTGCATTTGGATCAAATGGTATTCCTAAAGTTGTAGCAAGCATTTCTGCCGCAAGATCTTCTGCATATTCGCCTACTCTTTCTGGTTTTTGCCCATAAGCATGATGTTCACTAAGATAACCATATTGTCCTTTATCTGAAGGTTTAGCAACTCCAATAGAAGCAGAAACAAGTCTATTATACTCATTAGATTCTGCTCTTGCCAACACGCAATATACGATTTGACCAGGAACTAATTGCTTTAAACCATCTTCCTTGTTTATTTCAATACAGTAAGGTGGGAGAATTGAAGATACGCTTACTAAATTGTATTTTTCAATTCCGGCGTCTCTTAAAGCTTGTTCAAAAGCTGCTAATTTCTTTTTGTGAAAACCTTTACCTTTAACGAAAAATACCTTTGTTGGAACGAGTGACATCTTATCTTTTGATTTATATTCTTTAATTATCCTATGTTAAATAGTTAATATGGATATTATGTGATATTATTTAAATTATGCGAATGATACGGAAATAGTAAATATAAAAATGAGATTGTTGAGCCAAATCTTATATCTCCAGAAATATTAAAAATATATTAGCTGGAGTGTAAAAAGATATGGAAAAGATCATGCTTTTCTCAATTTTATTATTTTATTTAATAACTAAAACATATTAATTTATTGGGTTAAAATGCATGGCTACATTATTAAATAAAAATATTTTTTAATGGCTCTAATTTCTTAAAAAAGAATTTCAACTTAATTAATTAATTAGATGTTAATAAAAAATGAAATAATTTTTATCTTGGAAATCATATTTAAAATTATGACGCAGTATTCTAATGATGAGTATTTAAAAGTAAAAGTTCGCCCTTTTGATGTAATTAATTTAAAAACCGTAGAAGATCTTCTCAATAAATTAAAATATTGTGGATTTCAAGGAAGAAATTTAGGAATCGCACTAGATATCTTATATGAAATGTTTACTAATGATAAATGTCTCGTGGTAATGTCATTGAGTGGCGCAATGGTACCTGCTGGAATGGGAAAATTAATCACGCTTCTAATGAAGCATAAATTAATTGATGTATTGGTCTCAACAGGAGCAAATCTTTCACATGACCTCGTTGATGTTTTTACCGATATTGGTCATTATTTAGGTAGTCCTAATGTTAATGATGGTGATCTTTATGATAGAAAGATAAATAGAATATACGATATTTTTTTACCAGAAGCAAATTACAACAAAGCGGAAGCTTACCTTCTTGAAATCATTAAAAAAGCTTTTCCTTCCAAAATCATTGAAACTTCTCCTTCAGAATTTTTAAAAATAATAGGAATACACATTCAAAAGGAATGCATTCTCTCCGAAGCTGCAAAAAACGATATCCCAATTTTCGTTCCTGCTTTTTCTGATTCAGAAATGGCGTTAGACCTAATCAAATTTTCTGAAAAAGAAAATTTCAAGTTTAAATTTGATATTTTTGAGGATGTGAAAAATTTTGCCAAAATCATAAAAAAATACGAACTATCGGGAACTTTCATAATTGGAGGAGGGGTTCCAAGAAACTGGGCACAACAAATATTTCCTTACTTGGATAATTTAGAAAAATTGCGTGATAAAGGTCTAAATACTGGTTATAATTATTCTGTGAGGATTCATACTGCTACGGAATTGGATGGCGGACTTTCAGGTTGCACGATTAAGGAGTCTGAATCATGGGGTAAATATGCTAAAAATTCAAAGCATGTAAGTGTATGGTGCGAAGCTACTATAGCATTACCAATTTTGGTTACTGGAGTATTACAAAAATTAAAAATCATTTAAAAAAGAGAATAGAAAAATTAATTTTTAATCTTAGGTAACGCCGTTTTTTAATAAAAATTAATCTTTTTCTTGTTTTTTAAGTAGATATTTAGCAAAAATATTCATGTAAAGGCATTCTTCTGGGGGCATTTCCATGGTCTGAGAAGGAGAATCAGTAAAAATTACATTCGCTCCACGAATTAAGACTACTGGTGTTTGCGCATCTGCTTCACTTAATAAAAATTGTGCTGCACTAGCTAAATCATCTGCAATAGCTCTCATTGTTATTTCTAAGGGTCGTCCAAATAGGTCAGGATGACCTCTCAAATCTTCTATTGGTTCAAATCCAGCAGTTGCTATAGCAATTCCAATAGTCCCTTTTCTTAACGGTTGCACTCTTGAGTCGGCGATTATGATTCCTAAATCTTTCAATTTGAATTCTTTTTTTAAGATTTTCCAATAATTCCAAGCAGTCTCTTTAATATTCTTTGGTAGCAACACAACATTCCCAATTCCAGCATTAGATTGATCAATTCCAGCATTAGCTATTAAAAAATCATCTACTTTTGTTAAAATAACGTGAGTCATGCCCCCCAATACTTGAGTAGCTTCTCTTAGAATTAGTTCAACATATCTTTCATCCATTTGAAATTTTTTAGCCAAATCCTTAGCTTCTTTAGAAATATTTTTGACAGAAGAAAGTTTTGCAACACGCCCTTGAGCGGTTGCAATTACTTTTTCTGCGATAACAAGGACATCTCCTTCTTTAAGCTTTCCAAATTGATTATTAATCTCTTTAATAAGAATTTGAATTAAATCGTCATTTTTCTTTATTAGGGGCAATTTTAGCGAAATTAACTCCATTGTGTTTAAGATAGTTAATCCTATTTTAAATCTGTTTTTATTGCGCTTAATTAGGATTTTTTTTAGAAAATTTTTAGAATTAATTCAAAAAGAAATTTTTAAGAAAAAACAAAATTTAATTTAAAAAAATAATTTATTTTTTCTCTCAACTAAATGAAATTTTAATTAAACTTAATTTAAAGCTTACTTTAAAAATATCGATTATCATGGAAAAAATATACTTAAAATTGTTCAATTCTCTTGAAATAGGGGATGATTTTCCTACAATTGTAATGGGTGTCCTAAACTTAAGTCCAGAATCGTTTTATAAGGGTTCTGTTTATACTAATCAAAAGGTTTTGAAAAAGGCAGTCTTAAACATGATTGCTAATGGTGCTAAAATACTTGATCTTGGAGCCAGGTCCACAGCACCATGGTCTCCTAAAATCAGTATAGATGAAGAATTAAAGCGTATTGTTCCAGCTTTAGAAACAGTTTGCAAAATTATCCCAGATAACATTATTATATCAATCGATACCCAATTTAGAAAAGTTGCTGAAAAATCTTTTGAAATTACGCAAAAATATGAAAAACATGCAATTATTAATGATGTAAGTTGTTTTAAAGTAGATCAAGAGTTATCCAATTACGTTGTTGATAATAAAATTCCCGTTATATTAATGGCTTCGAAAAAAGTACCAGGAGATTTGCTCACGATCCCAGAGATTGTTGAAGAATTTAAAAAGACCATCAATGAATTAAAATTAAAAAATTATGATATAAAAAATATTATATTAGATCCTGGAATTGGTCATTGGATTGAAGAAAAAACACATGTTTACGATCTAAAAATTATTGCTAATCTGAAACAATTAAGAGAGTTAAAACTGCCTATATTGGTAGCAATTTCAAGGAAATCCTTCATAGGTAAGACTCTTAACATTCCTGACCCAGAAAAAAGGTTAAATGGAACTTTATCAGCCACGGCGATTGCAGTCTATAATGGTGCACATATTGTTAGAACCCATGATGTCACTCCTCAATTGAATGAATTTCTAAAGATGGCAGAAGAAATTAGAAAAAGTAAGTATTTATCATAAGATATTGTTTATTTAATAATTTTGAATTTTTATTTTCCATGTAATTACTTATGAATACTCTAAAATTTCATTTTTAGATACTATTCAACTCAATTTTTATTTAACTGTTAATAAAAAATAAAAAGTGTCCTCTATAAAAAGAAATTTGATTAAGAATTAAACCTTCTCGATCTAATATTTGCTTAAATAAACCAATAATATAAAAGAGCACATCTATTTGATGAATAAATCTTTTTTAGCGAACTATTAAAAGATTAGAAATCTCTTAAATTATGACTCAAATCATAAATCTTGATAAAATGTGGAAATGTATCATCGAAAATTAATAGAAATATTTAATATGAGCATGAACTGGCTCAGATTCTTAACAAGCTAAGGCTTTTGACAAACAAAAATATGTACCAACATTTATAATCATGTAATTACATATATATATTGTACCTTTTGTTAAATTTTACTTAGTGTATAGTCTAAATTAGGTAATCTATATTCATATTCCCATTAGAAAACAGTATTGAATTCTCATGTCTAATAACAGTTCATATGATGCAGAAGATATTAAAGTCCTTAAAGGACTTGAAGGTGTAAGGAAACGACCAGCGATGTACATAGGAGATACGGGAAAAAAAGGGCTCCATCATCTTGTTTTTGAGGTTTTGGATAATTCTGTCGATGAAGTTATGGAAGGGTATGCTAATGTTGTTAAAATTACACTTAATAAAGATAATTCCGTTGAAGTTTACGATAATGGAAGAGGCATTCCTATTGATACTCATCCTGAGTTTAAAAAACCAGCCTTAGAAGTAATAATGGAAAACTTGCATTCTGGGGGCAAGTTTGACAATAAAAGTTATAAAATTTCGGGAGGATTACATGGTGTAGGATTATCTGTTGTAAATGCATTAACTGAGTGGTTGGATGTAGAAGTTTGCCGTGATGGACTCCTATATAAACAAAAATTCTCTAGAGGAAAGAAAGTATCTGACCCAGTAATTACAAATGTTGATCCTAATAAAGACTCTTATACCAAAATATGTTTTTATCCCGATCCAGAAATTTTTGATTTCGATCCTGATGAGAGAATATTTAATCAAGCCATCATATCAAATAGAGTGCGAGAATTAGCCTTTTTAACACCTCAAGCTCGGTTTGAACTAATAGATGAGTTTTCAGATGAAGTAGAAGAATTTTATTATGAAGGGGGAATAAAAGAATTTGTGGCTTATCTAAATAGAGATAAACAGCCACTTCATAACGACATAATTTATATTAGTGATTCTGCTAAAGATGATAAAGGTTCAACTGTATATTGTGAAATTGCAATGCAATACAATCAAGGTTATCAAACAAATATTTTAACTTATGCTAATACCATTAACACGATTGAGGGCGGCACTCATTTAACTGGTTTTAAATCAGCTCTTACCAGAACATTTAATTCTTACATTGCCAATAACATGGAAAAAAAATACAAAAACCATTATTTAAGTGGAACGGATACGAGAGAAGGTTTAACGGCAGTAATTTCCGTTAAGCTAACTGATCCCCAATTTGAAAGTCAGACCAAAATCAAGTTAGGTAATCCAGAAATAAGGCAAATTATAAGTCAGATAGTTTCGGATAAGTTGACAGAATACCTGGAAGAAAATCCTCAAACTGCTAAGAAAATAATTCTAAAAACAATTAATGCAAAGATTGCTAGAGAAGCGGCTCAAAAAGCCAGGCAGTTGATAAGGCGCAAGTCTGCACTAGATAATGCCAGAATGCCTGGAAAATTGGCGGATTGTTCGACGAATAACCCAGAACAAGCAGAAATATTCATTGTGGAGGGCGATTCTGCAGGAGGTTCTGCCAAACAAGGTAGAGACCGAACTTATCAAGCAATTCTACCACTAAGAGGAAAAATATTAAATGTTGAAAAAGCGAGAATAGACAAAATACTTAACAATAATGAAATTCAAGCGATAATTAAAGCATTAGGTGTGGGAGTCCAAGAACCAAGCGTAGTAAATGGTTCTAATGAAGATGATGAAGAAACTCAAGAAGAAAATAATGGCGAATTTGATCTGAGTAAATTAAGGTATCATAAAGTAATATTAATGACAGATGCGGATGTGGATGGTAATCACATAGAAACCCTTTTATTGACATTTTTCTTTAGATACATGCGACCATTAATCGATGCTGGACATTTATATATTGCAGTTCCACCGTTATATAAAATTTCTTACAAGAATATTAAAAAGTATATTCATTCAGAACAAGAAAAAGAAGAATTGATTAAAGAAATCGTCGAAAAATACAAATTAAAGAATCCCGATTCTATAAAAATTCAAAGATATAAAGGTTTGGGTGAAATGAATCCTGATGAGCTTTATGAAACTACCATGAATAAAGAAACCAGAATCCTCAAGAAAATAGTTTATGATGACTTCATTGAAAATGATCTCATTTTCACGAAACTAATGGGCAAGGAAGTAAAATCCAGAAAGAAATTCATCATTGACAATTTCAATGAAGTAAAACAGTTAGATATCTAATTTAATATTAAATTTTTGTACATCAAAATTAATTTGGTGAAATTATTTGACATTAGAACAAATTAAAGAAACTTCTTTAAAGGAAGAATTAAAAAGTAGTTATATTGATTATGCAATGTCCGTTGTTGTTGGACGGGCAATACCAGATGTGCGCGATGGTCTTAAACCAGTACATAGGAGAATTATTTATGCCATGTCCATCAATAATTGGAATCATACTAGTTCTCATGTTAAATGTGCAAAAATTGTAGGTACATGCTTGGGAAATTTTCATCCTCATGG
>Ga0190334_1001259_pt1 | contig 11166 bp, 11 predicted proteins | sample 48720478_MG_FD_161270 | JGI IMG/M metagenome (GOLD analysis project Ga0190334, IMG submission 161270) | Hydrothermal vent sediment bacterial communities from Southern Trench, Guaymas Basin, Mexico - 4872-04-7-8_MG | ecosystem: Environmental > Aquatic > Marine > Hydrothermal vents > Sediment ...
TTATAATTGTCAGTATTCTGTCTTCGTGCTCGCCAAGTCTAATAATTGCCTGTGGCACCCATATCACCTCATAATGTTTTATAACAAAAAATAACGTTTTATTATATAAATCTTTTGGTTTGAAGAACCTAAAAAATTTTCATCCCCCATAATAATACCTCCTTAATTAGGAGTAACACAGAATTAAAATTTTCCTGTTCCATTTCATAATTAACATTTTTAATCCTCTAATAACTTCATTATTGCATTACAAAACCGTGTTGCTCTTGTAAAGGATGTTTTTGCTTTTGACTCCTTTATTTCTTCTTGCGTGTCATATTGAAATATGCTTCTTTTAATTCTCTCTCTGTCAAAAGAAGATATTATCTCATCGGCTTTTGTTGATGCAAGCTCTAAAGCCTCTTCTCTTATTAATTCGTAGTCCTCGATTAGGCTTTGCTTTAGTTTGTTTCGCGCAATAACAATCAAGGCATCAGCAGTAACTTTATGAACTATCCTGCTCCCTACTTTATACCCTGATTTATAAAGAAAAGCATTGGCTATATAGAACATTGAGTAGTACGCAACAACAATCTCCCATAAGAAAGATATTCTGCTTTTATCAATGAAGTTAAGAAGGGTTATTGATTCCTTGTAGTTCTTAAAGTATGTTTCAAAAATCTCTTTTCTGAAATTTTCCTTTCTGATCAACCCTTCTTCTAAATACCTTTTGAAATTACTTTCCGCCTCTCTAATCCTTTTTTCACTTAGCATACTCAATCAACTCATAAAATTGTTCCACCCCTTTCAAAATAATTCTATTCTTAACTATTTCCTTTCCAACATTGAATTCTCTTGTTCTCAGCATCTTAATAAATTCATCCGAACCAAACTCAAGATAATGAATATCAAAAGGAGTTATTCCTAGAATCGTGTTGATTTCACTTCTAACTTCTTCTTCATTAGTAATAACGCACAAATCCAAATCAGAGCCTTTTCTTGCTGCTCCTCTGGCATAAGAGCCAAAAACAACACAAATAAAGAAAGGATTCTTTATTTCTTTTATTCTTCTATAAAGAACTTTGAAATCCTTGTTTTTTAAGAAATCATTTTTTCTCTGGTTTTCCACAATTAGAACACTCTCATTGAACTTCAAATTGAACTTAACAATAGAAGCATTCCCATATCTTTTAATATCAACAACACCCTCTTTCTCAAGCTTCTTAATAATCTCATAAGCAGATTTATAATTAATCTTCCTCCCTAACGCTACTTGTCTGATACTATAATCTTTTTCAGGATTCTCAATTAATAATCTTAACACGTTTAGTTTCTCATCACGCATCCTCATAACAACATTATGGTTTGAAACCATAATATTATGGTTATCTTACCATATATTTAAATGTTTCTACCAAACAAAAAAAACATTAAAAAACAAACTCTAACACACAAGCCTCTTAAAAAAAATTATTCATCATGAACCAATCAATAAGAAGAACAAAAAAAATAAAAGGAGAAAGCACCAAGCCAAAAATTCTTAGTTTAGGAATTTAAGGAACTGCCTGTTTATTAATAAATTTCCCATACAGCACACCCAGCGGTGTGAGTTCTATACACCTAACTCTTATTTTTTTGGGCTTTTCATCATATTCTAAGCTTTCTATAAAATCAGTTTTTTCAAGAGGGATCTTCTTAAATCTATGGTGATAATTTGTTTTTATTAGTCCTGCTTTTTCAAGTAACCTTAATGGTCTTGATAACTTACGTGTATTATATGATATTTCTTTAGCTGTCAAAATCTCAGGCAGACCTTTTTTTCTTTTCTCGCGCATTAGTCCATTTATTTTATTCAACCAATACTTAGCTGTTTTTGTTAAAAAATATTTTTTTAACTTAGGGACGGGCATCTCTAAGATATTGTTTTCTGAAACATATAGCGTTCTAAATCCTTGATAATAACTTGTGCATAGAAATGCTGCTGCCATTAAGTTAGTACCATCAGTAATATTTATAACAATATTTCCTTTTAATGTAGCTATGACATTACCAATGCTTTGCATTAATGATTGTAAATCAAATGCATCGACTTCATAGACTTTTCCTTGGAACTTTTTTAATAATTTTTTTGCTCTAGCCACATACTTATTGGATGTAAATATTATTACTTTATCAAACGATTCTTTCTTTAATATTTTCTTAAATGTTTCTCCTTTGGATAATCCAGAAAGAAGTATTTTCATTGTAGCTCTTTAGCAATGATTTCGCCTGCAGGTGTTAATTCAACAACTTGCATTTTACCTTTTTTAGTGATTCTTACAAGATTCATATCAGCTAAAGCCTCCAAGTGTGGATTTACTGCTTGTATGCTTTTAAAATTTTTATTGTCTACCAAGGCTGTTTTTTTATCGACTTTATGATCTTTTCTTGTATATAACATTTTTAGAACTGTTTTCTTTGCTCTTGGTAAAGCATCTGCATAAGTTATTTTGGGAACAGGAAGTTCAACAACCAAGTCTCCTTTGGTAAATTTAGGATTTAATACATAGTAAGCATTTGCATGGTAGAAATATGCTGCTATGAGAGCAGCCGAACCCATTAAATTAGTGCCTCCTGTTATGTTTATGTATATCTCATTATTTTTCTCCTTATTTTTTATGTCTCTGTAGACGTCCAATAATAGTTGCAACGAGTCTTTTTCGAATGCACGCACCTGTATTATTTCTGCTTGAGCTTGACTTTGTTGTATGAACTTTCTTAATTCTTCTGCGTTTTTCTTTGATATCTCATAGTTTTTAATGAATTGTTCTCTTTTTTCTTCTTTCTGATTTTGCCCTACAATCAAGTATACTTTGTCGTAATTGTAGTATCTAAGAGCAGTGTAGGCATGTACAATCTGTGTTCCAATTGACATTATATGAACTTTCATACTTATAAAGATAATTAAAATCTACATAAATATTTTTTGTTTTAGTAAAGATTTAATATTTACTATAAAACATCTAACTTAAAAACAAAATATCCTTATTACTTACCAGAAAGGCACAAATTTTTTAAAATATCGAGGCGTTCCAAATACAAAGTCAAGATAAAAATGGCAGAATTAAATGAATTTCACCAGGGAGAAGAAAAAATCCTTAACAAAGTAATCAAAAAAGTAAAAGAACAACTAAAATTCGGCGAGGATGAACTTCTATTTGAGAAAGAGGCCAGAATAAAACTAAAAGGATCCTATATTAGAACAGTTGATGCAGCAGGTTATAGAGCAAAACAAAAAAAGCAGCCTTATATCATTATCGAAATAAAACAGAAGAAGGTTAACTTAGCTCTTGACTTGCTACAATTAAAAGAACTACTAGTAAATTCTAATGCCAAATTCGGTGTTCTTTCAAACGGAGAAGATTATTATTATTTTGAAAAGCATCCCTCTAAAGGGATTCTTAATATTAGCTCGCTACCTGAAAAAGGAAGAAAAGAAAAGATTATAAAGCCAAAGAAAAAAGAGATACAAAATATTGTAAAGGTTTTAAAAAATATTTTAAGTGAGCATTTTACTGGGGAGTTATGTGAAAAAAATATATTAGAACTTTTAGCAGTAGAGAAGTACCTTGTTTTACAGTATAAACACAATTCAATAAAGTACAAAAAGAAGTTAAGAAACATTCTTGCATATGATCCTAATAAGCTAAAAAAAGAATATCAGAAATTATTCAACGAATTCAGAGATAAGTTCATAGGTACCATACATAGAAAGACCTTATCTTTTCATGGCAGAGATTTAATTAAATGCTTGGGATATCTTACTACTTTAGATTTCTCAAGTTTTACTGATAAAGACTGGGACTTTTTGGTAGAAGAAATACTTAATCAGCACCTTAACTCCAGCAGAGGCTTTTTTTATACCCCTGTATCAGTTGCTAAATTCATGGCTGGTTTTGTAGAGGCAGATGAGAATGCAAAAGTTGCGGATATCGCTGTGGGGAGAGGTACTATACTTAAAGAATATTTAACAAAGTTAAGGAAGAAAAACAAAAAGAACACTTTCTCAAATGTTTTTGGTTATGATATGAGTGATGACGCTGTTTTACTGGCCAGATATATCCTATTTCTTCTTGGATTTACTAATGTAACGTTATTTACTACAGATGTTCTGTCTAAAAACTTACCAGAGAAATTCGATGTTATCTTCTGCCATCCCCCTTTTGGATTTAAGGGGGTTGAACTTTCATTTTTATCAAAAGGGTTAGAACTCCTAGAGGATAATGGTAAACTTATCTTTCTATTGCCAAAAAGCCTCCTTTATACATCTAGTGGAAAGGAATTTAGAAAGAAAATTATTAAAAAATTCAATTTAAGAGCTGTAATTGATCTGCCTTCAGGCATATTTTTTCCCTTCACTATAGCATCTGCAGCAATACTAGTACTTGAGAACAAAAAAAAAGTGGATGACTATGTTTTTATGGCTGTCTTTGGTAATCCACAAATGTTTTTATTTGGGGGGGAGGATGTTCTCTATTCATTTAATTATTATGTAAAAACTGGAAAATTTAAGAGCAAACCCGCGAGGAGGGAATCCTCAGCCTTTTATGATGATAATTTTAAATTTAAGAGAACAGAAGGAGACTTCAGCATGACAATTTTTCTTACTAGGGTTTCTGATATTATAAATAATGATTATAATCTCCTACCCAGCAGATACGATACTTCAAGAAAATGGGAAATAGAAGAGATGGAATCACAATTAAAAGAAGTAAAGAAACTTTCTGATGTCGCTGAGATTATACCTGGAAAAGATGTCTCATCAAAATATTATAGTAGAGAAATACTTGAACCTCTTGAAATTAAGGATCTAATTAAGTATGTTAGAATCAAGGATTTATATGATGGCCAGGTTACTTTGGAATCTGCATCTTATATACCCAAGGATCTAAGTAAGCAATGCACACTAATAAAAAAGAAAGATGTGCTTCTTGCCATATCCGGAACTATTGGAAAAACAGCTGTCTATGATTTTGATGAGTCTGCTGCAATCTCAAAAGGGCTTGTGGTTCTTAGGCTGAAGAAAAGGATGAACCCTGACTATTTCAGAATGCTTCTTGAACATGAATATGTAAAAAAACAGCTCTGGTTTATGACTCGAGGTGAGATTATAAAGTACATCTCACCACAGGATCTCAGAGAATTGAAAATTCCTTTTACGACAACTCCAGGAGAGGAAGAGAAAATAATGATTAAGATTGAAGAACTCAAAAGAAAAATCAAAAAGCTAGAATCTCAGAAAGAAAGATTAGAGCATGAATTAACAGACAGATTTATAGAGCAATGCACTGAGGATGAATCCTAAAACACAACCCGATCCGGAAGAAACTATAAGCCCTGAGATTGTGGCTAGAAAATATGCTTTTGAAGTTATTAAATATTGTGCTGAAAGAGCCTATGATAAAATACAAGAGAAAATAGAAGCTTTGAAAGAAAAAATTCAAAATGAACAGGTGATAAAGGAGCTAAGAAAAAGAGCAGAGCTATTGATAGGAACAAAAAACACTGATTCTTATAAAAGAAAAATTAACCCAATATTCAAAAACTTAAAAAATTATTTTAATATAGATACTGAAGACGAAAATCTGATAGATATGATTTATTTAGACTTAGACGCAAATTTTTTTAAACCTATTTTCCGCACCATCCTCCGTCTATTAGGTATTCCAAGGACTCTCGGGGATAATCTTTGTGTGTATGGTAAAAATTTTGTTTTATACTGTAATTATCTTCGCTATAGGGAGTCTGGAGAAATTGATGAACTCAAAGGGGGCGATCCTGCTTCTTTAATAATGAGGGGTGAAGCCTGGAGAGACGGAAATAATAAAGAAACAATGAAGAGACTTGATAAGAAAGTGCAGAAGGATTACGAAGCTATTAAACCCAGATTTTTTTTTATTTTTGAGTATCTTACTGATATAAGAAATAAAAAGAAAGACGAAGGACGTTTTTTCCCTCTTCCTAAAGATGTTATTACGCATAAACATACTCATATAAGTTATTTTGCCTTTGCAAGTATGTACATCTTTTGTATTTATGCTTTTGATGAACTTCTTGATTTAATGGTTAAATATTTGCCTGATCTTTCTTCTGCAGAAGAGGGGATTGAAGAATAAGGTGCGAACTAATCCTTTTTAATTGTTCACACTCTTTTAGTAAAGATTTAGTCTTTACTATAAACATAAATTATTAAGTATTTTAGACTATTCTTATTCTAAAAAGGGTGGCGACCTACCGCTGGAGGTGATACTTGTGGTATCAACTAAGTCAAGACCGGGTTCTCCTAAAAGAAGACCTAAGGCTCAGCTAAAGCCTTTGAAAGAACAGCTAACCTTACAAGAGCGACTCTACCTAATAAGAGACCTTATAGGTGAAGCCGTAGTATTCCAACTAGGATTCAGGAAGACCGGAGAAGTTGACCTATTGTCAATTGAGACCTTCCCCTCACTCCCTTCCAACGACAGGAAGAAGAGAGCACCACCTCCTCCGTACATCGGGTGAGGGCTCCCTTAAACACAAAGGGGATAAATAATAATTAAATATTTAAAATTAAGGTAAATACTCTAATAAATAATATAAAATGCTAGACATAAAAACACTTGAGAACTGGCTCTGGGAAGCAGCTTGTAAGATACGAGGAGAAATAGACGCACCTAAATACAAGGATTATATTCTACCATTAATCTTCTTAAAAAGACTTTCTGATGTATTTGATGACGAGATTGACAAATTTGCAGAAGAGTACGGAGATAAAGAAACCGCAAAAGAATTAATAGAAGAAGACCATAGCCTAGTATGGTTTTATCTCCCTATAAAAGCCAGATGGTCAAATATTATAAAACAGAGCAGAAGACTAGGAGAATATTTAACAGATGCTGTTAGAGCAGTTGCAAGGGAGAACCCTAAGCTTCAAGGCGTTATTGATATAGTTGATTTCAATGCTACTGCTGCGGGCCAAAGAGTAATCAGTGATGAAAAGTTAAAGTTATTAATTGACACACTTAACAAACATAGGTTAGGTCTTAAAGATGTTGAACCTGATATACTAGGAAGAGCTTACGAATATTTATTAAGGAAATTTGCAGAGGGCTCTGGACAGAGCGCAGGGGAATTCTATACACCAAGAGAAGTAGCTATTCTCATGGCTAATATCGTAGACCCTGAACAAGGAGAAGAAGTCTATGATCCCTGTCTTGGCTCCGCAGGTTTACTCATAAAATGTTTCCTAAGGTTTAAAAAGAAATTTGGAGAAAACACCAGAATAAAACCCCTAAAATTTTATGGACAAGAAATCCTCCCCGGCACTTATGCAATGGCTAAGATGAATGCTTTCATATACAGAATGGAAAGCAATATTACACTCGGAGATACAATGAACCGACCTGCTTTTTTAACTCCTTCCGGAGCTTTACAAAAGTTTGATATTGTTGTTTCTAATCCTATGTGGAATCAAGATTTTCCGCAAAGCACTTATGAAAATGATGCGTATAACAGATTCATCTATGGTTATCCCCCTTCTAGTAGTGCTGACTGGGGATGGATTCAGCACATGTTTGCTTCTTTAAAAGAAAAGGGAAGAATGGCTGTTGTTCTTGACACCGGCTCTGTTTCAAGGGGTTCTGGAAATGTTGGAGCTAACAAGGAAAGAGACATTAGGAAAAAATTTGTTGAGAATGATTTTATTGAAACAGTTATTTTACTCCCAGAAAATCTATTTTACAATACAACAGCCCCAGGCGTGATAATTGTAATCAACAAAGATAAGAAGCACAAAGATAAGATTCTTCTGATTAATGCCTCTAAACTGTTTAAAAAAGGCAGGCCAAAGAACTATTTGCCTGAAGAAAGCATTAAGAAAATTTCTTCGCTTTATTTGGAATGGAAAGAAGAGGAAGGAATAAGCAAGATAATAGACAAAGAAGAAGTTGCGAAGAACGATTACAATTTAAATCCATCTCGTTATGTAACACAAAACGGAGAGGATGAAACTCTGCCACTTGATGAAGCTGTTGTCTTAGTCAAAGAAGCAGAAGAAGAAAGAGCAAAAGCCGATGAAAAACTATGGAATGTTTTAGAGCAGTTGGGGTTTGAATAAGATGGAAAAACGAAACTTTTATATATATTCAAGTAGTAGTAGTATATATTTAAGTCCCCAGTATGACTTCCTCTTAGGAAGGAATGCTGGGCATCCTTTTCTATTTCTAGGAGGTTCTAATAATGAGTAAGAAAGCTATTGTCTTTGTTGATGCTAATAACTGGTATCATAATGTTAAAAAATTCTTTAACCCAAGCTATATAGATATTACAAAGCTTGCTGAGTTCTTATGTATGGTAAAGAAGTATGATTTATTAGAAATAAGATGGTATGCATCTACGCCAAGTATTGCTGATGGCGAGTCAATGTATTATAGGCATATGGCTTTTTTAGAAGCATTAAAGAAAGAAGGAGTTAAAGTTATAACTAGAAAATTGCAGAGATTATCTAATAAAGAAGTCCTGCAAAATAAGAAGCACACAATTGAGAATCTTGATTTATGTGAAAATTGCAAACCTTTGGTAGAGTCCGTTTTTCTTGATTTAGCAGATCTTAAGAAAAAGGAGAAAGGAATTGATGTCTGGGTAGCAATTGATATGATCAGAAAATCCGTAATTGAAAAGGAATGCAATGTCTGTATTTTAATATCAGGAGATGCAGATTTTGTTCCTGCTCTTCACCTAATACAAAACCAAGGCGTAGAAGTTTTAACTGCCATGACTCCATTTGGATATTCATCTGAACTAATCAAGAAGTTTCCATATTTTATATTAAGAAAACAGACATTGATGAAATGTCAGAGGGTAAGTAAGAAAAAAGGTTGAAGAAAATGGCAAAAAGAAAAAAAGTTAGTTTTTGGGCAACAAGAAAAACACCACGCAAAGTGAAAATAAGGTTTAGAACAGGAATAGGGGAAATGGTATCTTTTACTGCAACAAAAAGAATTCCTCAAAAAGTGAAGGTGCAGTTTTGGGCCAGCAAACCTGGAAAAAGAATAAAAAGGAGAAAAAGATGAAAGTGTATATTGATTCAGATGTGTTTGTATCTTACGTAAGAAAAACTGAAAAGAATCATAAAAACTCAAAAAAATTTCTTGATTTCATTATAAAAAACAATCTAAAAGATGTTAATTTCTTCACATCACGTTTTACCGAAGTTGAAGTGGGCTCTGCAATATATAGAAGAACCAAAAGGCAAGATAGGGCTAGAGCAACATTACATAAGATGACTAGATCTTGGGCTAATAAAATCTTTCCATTACCTGAAAATCCCAACAAGAAAATCAAAATAGACAATTTAATTATTAAATTAGTAGAAACGGCCTTAAAATATGGGACGCGTTTTGGGGATAGTATCCACGCTAATGATGTTGAAAGTTATGATATTGATTATCTTGTTACATGGAATATTAAAGATTTTAAAAAATTAGAGAAGAAAATCAAAAAATTAACTGTTCTCGAACCTGTTGAAATATTAAAAATCTTAAAAGAAAAATGCAACAATTAAAATTAAATAATAGTAAATTCAAACAAACAGAATTAGGAGAGCTTCCAGTAGATTGGGAAATAAAAACTTTGGAAAATGAATTTATTGAATTTAAAAATGGTTTATGGAAAGGAAAAAAAGAACCATTTATTAACGTCAAAGTATTAAGGAATACAAATTTTTCTAATGATGGAACTTTAAACTTTAATGATGTTGCTGAGTTAAATGTGGAAAAAAAGCAATTTAAAACGAGAGAAATCATCAAAGAAGATATAATATTAGAGCGTTCTGGAGGGGGGCCTACTCAACCAGTTGGAAGGGTTGTTTTCTTTGACAAGGAGGATGAATATAAGTATTCCTTTAGTAATTTTACTACCAGAATTAGGGTAATAAATAAAGAAAAGATTTACCCTAAATATCTTTTATATTTTTTATTGGAATTTTATTTATCTGGAAAAACAAATAATATGCAGAATAGAACAACCGGAATAAGAAACTTGGATTTCTCAAGATATAAAAAAATCAAGATTCCCCTACCACCCCTTCCAGAACAGAAAAAAATCGCTTATGTTCTTTCAACTATTCAGGAAGATAAAGAAAAAACTGAGAATGTAATTAATGCTCTAAAAGAACTAAAAAAATCATTAATGAAGCACTTGTTCAAATATGGTCCTGTAAGATTTGATGAAACGGATAAAGTAAAGCTGAAAAAGACAGAGATTGGAGAGATTCCTGAGGGGTGGGAAGTTGAAGAAATTAAAGATTTAATTGAAAAAACAAAACAAAAAGATATGCGAAAGGAAAATATAGAATTCAAATATATTGATGTTTCAAGTATTGATAGAGATTTTTATAAAATAGTGGGATTTACACTTCATAAAGGAAAAACTTCTCCAAGCAGAGCTAGAAAAATTGTAAAAACTAATGATGTTATTGTTGCTACTGTTAGGCCTACATTGAAAAGAATTGCTTTAGTCTCTGAAGAGTATGATAACCAAATTTGTTCTACTGCTTTTTGTGTTTTGAGAGCTAACAAAGATAAATTAAATCCAAAATATCTATATTATTCTACTCAAAGACCATTATTTTTTAATGCTTTAGAATCCATCCAGAGAGGAGCTAGTTATCCAGCAGTTACGGATTCGGATATTAAGAAACAAAAAATAGTATATCCTCCTCTCCCAACCCAACAACAAATCGCAGAAATCTTATCCACAGTAGACTCAAAAATAGAGCAGGAAGAAAATAAAAAGAAAGCATTGGAAGAATTATTTAAGTCAATGCTTCATAATTTGATGAGTGGTAAGATAAGGGTTAAGGATATTGAGGTTCAAGATGCCTGAGAAAATAAATACTGACTATCTGGAATTTGAATTTGATGGAAAAAAATTATTTATTGTAAAAGACCATCCTACTGCTTTACTTTGTTGGAAAAAAGCTTTTGATGATAAAATAATAGATAAAAATGCAACTTTATTTCACATAGATAAACATACTGATTTTACTTTTAATGAAAAAAATAAACAGAAATCAGAAAAACTGTTAGGCTTCTCTGAAGAAGAGATTAAAAAGTTTATTAAAGATGACTTAGCCCATGACCATGCCGAATTTATTGTAAATGCCATGTT
>Ga0190334_1001262_pt1 | contig 11145 bp, 7 predicted proteins | sample 48720478_MG_FD_161270 | JGI IMG/M metagenome (GOLD analysis project Ga0190334, IMG submission 161270) | Hydrothermal vent sediment bacterial communities from Southern Trench, Guaymas Basin, Mexico - 4872-04-7-8_MG | ecosystem: Environmental > Aquatic > Marine > Hydrothermal vents > Sediment ...
CCCATTTTCCGATTGTCCCAGATTTCTTTAAAATTCACCCCTTTAAGTGAAGTTAGCAAATCAATCCTGATTGGTTCATAGCCTAAGTGGATGATTATTCCAGGAGTAGCAAGGTCCTCTGGGGAAACATCTAATTTCCCAAATCCAAATTCAGCTAAAGCTTTCATTATTTTTTGAGCATTAGCCAGGCTGGCTTCTATGAAAACATCGAGATCTTTAGTGTATCTTGGCTGAGCATAAAAAGCCACGGCGGAAGAGCCAACGATACAATACTTAACCTTGTGTTTGTTTAATAATTTTAAGAACTCTTGATAATCTTTTTCGACTTTCATGTTTTTTGCCGGGATTGATGTCCCAAAACTTTTCTCGGAGATATTGAAGAATGGATAACCGTTCTTCAGGAGATAAGGATAAATAATATTCTTTATCAAATTTATTAGCTTCCATAAAAGATGAAGCTTTGTTTACCCAGATTTTTTTACTCATTATTTTGATTATATTATATAACATAAGTATAAAAAATCACTAATTTTGCCTTCTTCAGGAAAGCATTTCCAAAACCTTGATAGCTTGGCAAATAGACATTAGCTTGAATTATAAATATTAGCGGAGAAGAAAGAAATGGAGGCCAACAAAATATTTCTTTCTCATTTTTTTTGGGCTGGGAAAAATGGTGATAGGCACTATCTTAGCCCGTTTTCTTGAAAATGCCACCGGCCAAAATAAGGTACCAGCCACCATTTTTCCATCACGGTTTTGGAAATGCTTCCCTTCTTCAGGAAGACTTGATAGTTCATGTACAGGAATGAGATGCACCAAAGTAAACAGTAATGTTAACCGTGTTGTATAAAAATGAAATAAATTGGATTAATTTACTAGCCAAAAAAGGCAATATTTTTACATTTAGTAAAGCCCAAAATTATCCATTAATTAAGAAATAAGAAAAGAGCCTTTTTACTAATTGAAAAGGGAGTTTTCTTTTTTTAGAAGAAAAAGTTACATAAGAGAAAGTTACCTAAGAGTATGATTTTAAATTAAATCAAAATCAGTAAGGGGAAGATAAGAAAGATTTTAAAATGAGAGGTCCCTTTTAATGAGGTTTTCCTTTTAAGGCATTAGTCATGAGTTTAGTAAATTCAGCTGGCCTTCATTGGCCCCAACAGTTATCAATCGCTTTTGACCAGGAGTTAAAAGGCCCGCAGTTCGATATAATTCGAGCAAGAATAATTCTTTTTTCTTTTTTTTATCTCTGTCGTATAATTATTTAAAATATAGAGAAGTGGCTGTTAGCTTGAAATGTAATATTTAAAATATAAGGAGGTTTTCAGGTGAAAAGGCGTTTAACGGTAGTTTTGGTCGTTTTATTAATGCTTTTGCCTCTTTCGGCCAAAGAGAAGAAAATTCCTTTTGATGCCCAGGCGGCTTTAAGTTACCTGAAGGATCTGGCTTCGGATGCTTTTCTTGGCCGGGAAAGTGGCGAATTAGGCGGGAAGCTTGCTGAAGAATACATTGCACGAAAGCTAAAGGAATGGGGATTGGAGCCAGCGGGAGATGAGGGGTCTTATTTTCAGAACTTCACTATTGAGCATAATGATGTAGCCGAAGGAGTAGCCTTAGAAGTAATTACTCCTCGGGAAAGACGCGACTTTTATTACGGAGAAGATTGGCGGGTGCAGCGCTATTCTGGCTCAGGTCATTTTACCTCCGAGATTATCTTTGTCGGCTACGGTGTTCATGCTCCAGAGAAAGGCTATGATGATTATGCTGGAGTAGATGTCCAAGGGAAAATTGTCTTGATGACTACTGATTCCCCTGAGTGGCTAAAGAAAAAAGTCGGAGAAGAAGCATTAGATTTAAGCAAGAGGGTTGAAGCTGCTCAAAAAATGGGCTCACGAGGGGTCGTTTTTTTCCGGCCTCCATCCTCAGGAGTTTCCAGTCGTTATTTTAGAGCGAGGGTCGATAAGAAAGTTTATAAGCCAGATTTTGTGCTCCTTAGCATTGAGAATAAAATCCTTAATTTCATTTTTAAGGATCTTCCAGTTGATACTAGAACCGTTTTTTCGCGGATGAGTAGAGAGAAAAAACCGCAATCCTTGGCTACGGGCGTCAAAACTTTTGTTTCGGTTAATGCTACTTTTAATCCTAAAACCCCCACTCGCAATGTTCTCTCCAAGATAAGTGGTGCCGATAAGAACCTTAAAGATGAATATATCATTATCGGGGCCCACATGGATCATCTTGGGGTGTCCCCCATGGGTGATGTTTACAACGGAGCTAATGACAATGGATCTGGAACAGTCGTGATCATGGAATTAGCCCGAGCCCTGAAACAGAGCGGTCTTAAGCCCAAGAGGACGATAGTTTTTGCTCTCTGGGCCGGTGAAGAACAAGGATTACTGGGTTCACGTTATTTCGCTGACCATCCTACACCTGGATTGCCCCTTGAGAAAGCCGCGGCTAATATTAATTTGGACATGGTGGGAATTGGTAGCGGCAAGATTAACTTCGGCGGTCGATACTATGCCCCTGAAGTGTGGGCTTTTCTGGAGAAGAATCTTACCCCCGAGCTCAAAGATTTTGTCGTGCCTGGACGAGGCGGCCCGGGAGGCTCAGATCATACACCCTTTTTGATGAAAGGAGTTCCGGCCTTTTTTGGTATTACTCAAGATTCTTTTCTGAAGTATCACCAGCCCCGGGATGAAGTAGATTTGATTCAACCCGAACTGCTCCAGAAAACGGGTGAGCTAGTGTGGACAACTGTTTTAGCCTTGGCTAATAGCGAGAAGAATTTTATTAAGCCTCGGCGGCAAGAAAATTTCTATATGAAATATCAGGATTTAATTAATTATCATTTCTCAGCGATTGAAAACGTGGTTGAAGCTCATGGGGATGTCCAAGATTCCCATGTCGACCTTCAAATGGCATTGGTCTCTCCCGGGGAAGCCGCGGCCGGTGACCAGCTTTTTCTCAGCACGCTGAAAAATCTTTTTGCCGGTCAAGAAAAGGTTAGTCAAGCCAAAGGGTTGAGATACCTGAATTCAATTAATGCCCTCTCGGGGAATGTTCGCCAAGGGAAAACCTCGGTTATAGCTGGGGTCAAGGGATTGGATCCTTTTAAAAGTAACTCCCATTGGGCAGAAATTTTAAGTAAAGCTGGTCTGTATTATGCATTACTGGAAAATCCAGCCGAAATTATGGCTGATAATCAGTTGACGAATGAGGCAAAAAATCAGATTAAGTCAATTAATAAAGGAGGAATTCTGATTATCGCTCGTAATTTTTCGGCTGAAGAAGCTAAGGCTCTTCTCCAGGCTTCCTCAAAACCAGTGGTCTTGTTGATGAATGAAGTTCCTCCTCAAGATGTTCTAAAACTAATCAAGGAAAAAAAGGCTGCTCTAGGACTTCTTTTGGGTCCGGAAACAAACCCGGCCTCTTATTTTGAACAGTTGGAAGTAGCCAAAAAAGAAATTGGTAGTGAGCATTTAATGCTGGTCAATGATATTTGCTTCTGGGGAGAGAAAGGGCAGACTCTCCTTCAAGATGTTATAGCCAAATTGATAAAGGCCAAATATGAAAGTTCGGATTTAAGAAACCTCTTTTCCCAGACTTTTATCCGAGTGGTGCGGCAAGTTCGCGGCCAGGAAGGCTCGACGATGACGATGTATCGCCCCTTTTAGGTTTCCAAGCGACCTTGGCCACTCTCGAGCTAGTTTGTGTTGCCCTGGGATTACTGATTGTTGTTCTTGCTTTGGGCTGGGAAGCTCAGGGTTTATCATCCCAACGAGATAAAGTGCCGTTGCGGATTGCGGTCACTGGTAGCCGGGGTAAATCAACTTTGGTTCGGCTTGTTGTGGCCGCGTTGAGGACAGCCAATGTTCAGGTAGTGGCTAAAACCACTGGTTCGGCGCCTCGCCTCCACCATGTTGATGGCCAGGAAGAAAGCATAAGGCGCCGGGGTACGCCCAGCTTACTGGAAATAAAGCAGGCCCTTCGCCTGGCTGGGAAGGAGCAGGCAGAGGTGTTGGTCGTAGAATTAATGAGCCTCCAGCCGGAAAATCTCTTTGCTGAATCCGTTCGCCTTCTTCAGCCCCAATTTCTATTGCTGACCAATGTAAGAGAAGATCACTTGGAACAAATGGGAGAAACTCGCTTTCAGATTGCCGAGGCCCTGGCGGCCGCCATTCCCTTGGGGAGTAAAGTTCTCTTACCCGAAGAAGAGTATTATCCTGTTTTCAAGGAGGTGGCTCAGGCCCGGCAGGCTGAAGTTATCCAAGTTGATCAAACCTGGTTGGAACACTTTCCTCAAAGAGAATTGGCCGCTTTGCCTTCGGGTGTATTTTTTTCACAGCTCCGGCTTTTGGCTTGCCTCTGGAAACAGTTGGGCCTAGCTGAGAAGATGGGCCTGAATTTCTTGCGTTCTTACCACGCTGATCCTGGTGCTCCCCGTCTTTTCCAGTTTAAATATGGACCATCGAGGACGAAATGGGTAGCCTTCAATGCCTTTGCGGCCAACGACCCCCTTTCCACCCGGGAACTGATGGATCAGTTTAAAAAGCAATTACCTTCCGAACCTGAACCTTGGATCGGGCTTCTTAACCTCCGGGCAGATCGGGGAGATCGCACTTGGCAGTGGATAAAGGCGTTGCAGCAAAATCTTTTTCCTGAATTTGAGAGGTTTTATGTTTTAGGGAGGACCGCCCCAGCTTTTTGCCGGCACTGTAGAGGAGCCCCAGGAGTATCTGCTATTCCCTTGTCTTTGAAAAAGCCTCCGTTGGTTATGAATCGCCTTGCCCGAGATTATCCCCTGGGAGGTCAGCTTATTGGGGTAGGGAATATTGGCGGTCTAGGTAAGGAACTCCTTGCTTTCTGGTCAGAGCTGAACCACCACAATTCATGATTATAATTTTAGCTAGAGGAAACTTCTTTGCTCAATTGACAAAGAGCGGAGACAGGGAGAATAACAGATATTCAAATAGACAGACAGGTAGAGGGATAGCTAAATAAGTAAACTTGGATAATTCATAAAAAGAGATGTTTTCCTTCATAACATATTGATATATAATACGTTAGAAAAAGAAGAGAGAGGAAACAACCAAAAAATTGGACCAATCACCCGCTAAGAGTTTTGGCTGTTCTTGGATCAATATATTTTAATTTATGAATAGACCAGGATAAATAAATAAATAGACGAGCGAACGGGTGAACAAGTAAACAAGAGGCTAAATAGCTTTAAAAGGCTTTAAATAGCGATTTAATTTGGTGATTAAAGACTCTTTTTGGTAAAGATTGTGAATTGAAAGTAATTTAATAACTAGCCAGGTCGGATGATAGGTCAAAGAGAAAAGATGATAAAGGAGGTGGGGATGAAGTTAAGAAGAGGGGAGAGCTATTTCGCTCAAGCGAGGCATGAATGCTTGTTTTAACCATTGTGGTGGGGCTTCTCTTGGCCCTTCTTTTTAGTGAGGCCTTTCGTCTTTACCCCGGGGGGTTTATTGTTCCGGTGTATTTTGCCTATTACCTTGATCAGCCGGCTAAATTAGTCCTTACTCTGGCCGCGGCCGGGTTGAGTGTTCTCGGTTATCATCTTCTGGAGAGAAGGTTGATTCTCTTTGGGCGCCGGCGATTTGTTCTCATCCTCCTCCTCGGGCTTTTCTGGAGCGTGCTTTTCTTTCTGGCCCTGCCTCAATTTTTTCCGGGAGAAGCCAGCCTGCGGACCATCGGCTGGATAATTCCCGGAATTTTAGCCAATAATCTTCTCAAGCAAAAACTCTGGCCGACCCTGGCTGGGTTAACCATTGTTGCCACCCTCACCTTTGCTATTGTTCAAGTTGTTTTTCTTGTTAAGTGAAATTGAGGAAGAAATGAAACGGCGCTGGGGAAAATGGCCGAAGAAAGAGCCAGCTAGCCCCTTTGCTCTTGCTCTACTAGGATGCTTGGCTTTGGTCCATTTGCTTTTTCTTTGGTTTTTCCCGGTCGGAAACAATAACTCTCTTGGCCCTAAAATGCTTGAGGCCGCAAACGAAATGGCCCGGGCGGTGGAGCTAATCAAAGACTGTCGCCTGGAGGCAGGCCTGCCGCTTGATCCTTCTGATGACCCTAATGGCACGGGTTTAATCGGTGTCCGCCGGTCAATAATTACAACTACTTTAGGCAGCCTGGAAGCCAAGCGCACTAGCACCAATCCAAATCTGGCAGCTTTAATGGTCTATTTTTTTGATCGTCTCCATCTTCAACCAGGTGATGGGGTAGCCATTGGCGCTTCGGCCTCTTTTCCAGCGGCTTTGGTGGCCACGTTGGCTGCGGTTAGAGTTTTGAAACTTAAACCTCTAATTATTTTTTCTTTAGGCGCCTCCCAATGGGGGGCCAATATTCCGCAATTCACCCTGGCCCATATCTATCAATGTTTACAACGCTCAAATTTTGTCCAGGAAGAGCCATTGGCGGTTACTTTAGGAGGCGAAAGAGATGCCGGGTTGGATATGCCCTCGGAGGGGCGAGACCTCCTTCGCCGTCAAATAATTGCCACTGGCTGGTATTCATTTCGTGAACCCAACCTGGCGGCTAATGTTGCCCGCCGCCTGAGCCTTTATCAGGAGGGGGCCGGTTCCTGGGAAAAGATAAAAGTTTTTGTTAATATCGGCGGGAGTTATGCCAACCTGGGCACTGATGCTCGGGTTTTGTCATTAAGACCAGGATTGAATCGGGGTGCATTTTCTTCCTTTGGGAATCGCGGAGGAGTGATTCAGGCCATGGCTGCCCGTCATATTCCCATAATTCATCTCCTCTACTTCCGGGGATTAGCTGCTGAATATGGTTTAGATTGGGATCCGCTGCCTCTACCCCCGCCTGGAAAGAGTCGCCTTTTTCGTGAACTTCGCTTTCGGGATAAGCGATTTCTTTGGTTGAATCTGATTTACTTAAGCTTGGTTTTCCTGGGGGGAGTAAGCCAACTGATAAAAAATTACCGGAGAGACTTGATTACTCCGCGATAACAAAAGAAATCTCTGTTGTGGTTAATAAAGCAGGCCATGTGAATTGAGAATCTGTTTTAAGCTGAAAGAATTTTTCTTTGAAACATGATCATAGAAGCACTTGAGTCACCTTTTTCTTTAAAAAACTTAAGAGGTTATCATCTTGAACAATACATGATAACCAGAAAAAGTTTTTTCTCTTGAAGTAGTAAAAGTAGTAACTACAATTAAAATAGTAACCATAAAATAATAACCACATTTAAATAGAAACCCTTGACCCTTTACCGTGGGTTAAATAATATTTCCTTTATTTCTTAATTGTCGGCATCTTTCAGGAACTCTATTTAACGATTGATGATTTTTTTCTTCCCATAGCCCACAGCATCCAACCACCACTTAGGATACCCGGGAGAGCGGCGGTTTGGACCTAGACTTATATAACCGTCATTGTACTTAACAATTAGATGCTCAGCCAAGGTCCACCAGTCATCAACTACTCGTTGCGCCATTTCGTTGGAGTAATTAGTTAGGTATTGGCGACAGGCCTCGGGGGCCTCTTGGTAGAGAGTTAAAGCCCTCTTCTCGACTGCTGGTTGGAGGTTGAAAAATGTGGTTTCGAAATCAGTCGCGGCTTGGCGGATGTCTTTAATCATGTCGGCAAAACGCAAATTGGCCCAGTTGGAGACAAAATCAAAAGCCCACCAGGCGGAACGGCGATCGAACTTGTCCCGCCGGCCGATTTGGTAAGCCTCGGGCACAGTGGTGATGCCACAGTAAAAAGGAACGAAACAGCTGGTTTTCGGGTCGTCTTCAGCAAACCAGACCAAGCCACCAATCCAATCGGGAAGCCAATCCCTTGTTTTGGCGATCATGCAGTAACTGCAGCGGAAGATGGAGATGGGTCTTTCCCAACCAATGTGTCCTTGAGGAGGACGAATCCGGGTGGCGAAGCGATTAGGATTACTAAAAGGTCCGGCAGCCAACCCCTGACTTAAATCAAATTCGGTACCCTGGTAGTAATCCCGGTGAAGGGCCATGAGATCTTGGACACTCACCTTTTGGTCGGGTTTAACCGAAAAGGGATAATCTACTTGCCAAGGGTCAAGCTTTAGACTGGGGGCTAAAGTGCTCAGGACCCGCCATTCGCGGCGGCGGGACCCGATTGATTCACTGGGAGCATAAATTTTATTAAACCGAAAAGGTTCACCTGAGTCAGGTGACCACCAACCCTTTTTTTGGGCATAGGTGTAGACATTCTTTGAGGCTAGGTAATTGTTGGCATCATCAAGATGAAGTTCGCCGATCCGGCTGCGATTGGCACTAACGAAAATTTCCCCTTCTGGCACCCGCCGGGCGGCCCAAATAGCCCCAATCTCTAGGGGACCGGAACCCATGATTTCAAAGACCCAGGCTTCCTTTTTGTCGATAAAAGTTAGGCACTCACCCATGTCACCATAGCCGTATTTCTCAACCAGCTGCCCTATCAGTTCAATTGCTTCCCGGGCAGTAGTGCATCGCTCTAAGACAATTCGTTGAAGTTCCATGATGTCGAATTTGCCCTGAGGATTATAGAGTTCGCGGCGCCCGCCGAAAGTGGTCTCGCCAATGCCCAATTGCTTTTCATTCATGAAGGAATAAGCAATGTCGAAACGAGTGTAAGTTTGAGGAACTTCAGGGATTTCGCCTACTTTGACTGCCTGGGGTCGCTCAGCGCCGTGTCCACCGCCCTTCATGATAGGTCGCATTTCACCAGGCCTAGCGGTTCGGGCGGGAACAACCTTCAACCGGAATTCAAACCCTCCATCGCAGGAATGAGTGGTCATGATTGAGCCATCAGAAGATGCGGTTTTGGTAACCACGATGGAAGTGCAGTTAGCCCAGTCTTCTTCGAGGCTAAACGCTTGGGAATAGCCTATTTCTTTCGGGCTTGATAAAGAGAAGTAGATAGAACTTAGAAGAACGAAGACCAGGATAGTAATAAAAATTAAAAATCCCCCGAACTTAGCTTTTCTCATCTGGCAACTCCTTTTTTTAAACAATGAAGAAATAATTGTAGATGGTCCCTTATTTTGCGAGGACCGCTTCGGCCTTTGACTTGGCCGGGAAATTTGCTAACTTTCAACGCTAGTTTCGCTAGTTTAGTAAGAAATGATAATTCGACTCACACAATGATAAGAAGTTAAGGCTTTCTTGTCACGACATAAATCTCGAATTACTGTTAATGTCCCCAGGGGATAATCTTTCCATTGAAATTTAGTCACATCTAAAGTTGATTTGGTAGTTACCGCCAGTTCCTGGGTGCCATGGGTAACTTCGGGTAAGTTTAAGGAGCGAAGGATGGCATTAAGCTGATCGATATTTTCGAGAACAAAATATTTTCCGCCCTCGGTTGGCGTAAGAGTGAGCTTTGGTTTCGGGTCAAAAAAAGTGTAACTGCGATAACGGATGAAATCAGATTTCCATTCCCGAGTTTCATAATTAAGAACCAGAGTTTTAGGAGGAAACAGGTAATTTTTTAATTGCCGAAGGTTATAGTGACCTGCCGGATATCTATCAACGATAATCGAGCCCGCAACCGCTAAGACAACAAGGAAAAGCGGTGTTAGAATGGATTTGCCTTTTTGACTTATAAGATTTCTTGCGGCCCAAAAAAGAAAGAGTCCTCCTAAAATGAGGACAAAACGACTTAAAGTTAGAAATTCCAGAACTTGATTCATTGTCCTCCCTTACCCTTTTTGTCGAAGGAAGCACCTATTACTTGTTTGATTTTATCTAAAAAATAGATTTTGTGTAAAGTTTTTTATAAGAAAGCAGATTATTTATTAGCTAGAGCCAACAATCCCAGTAGCCAACCCTGCGCCTTTCTCTGGAAGAGGAATGGTTCACTATTAGCGAGAATTTCAAGCTTGTCGAGCAAAAATCTCCGAAATAGTAAAGGAACCAAGATGTTCAGGGAAAAAAATGAGGGAGAAAGCCAAAGCCCGTGTAATAAAAATAGGTTAGTTTTTCCTTTGCTTTGGGCTTCATTCGTTTAAAAATAATGAGCTGACAAGGAAGTTAGTGATAAAATGAGAAAAGCAGCTTTGATTAGCTTGATCTTTTTCCTGACCATTAACTTATTTCCCCAAAGCGAGACAAACATCCCGTCAACTCTTCTGCCCCTGGATTTGCTGCGCGCGATTGTCAACGAAGCATCTGGTGACCTGGCGTTACAGAACGAGATATTTCTTAACGGTGTTAATCGCAATCGTCCCCCGGAAGAGTACTAGCAGGGTTATTTTGAGACAGAACTTATTGTCACTAAACTTAAAGAATAGGGGGTGGATGAAGTGGAAGTGGTTGAGTTTTTTTCTTCGCTTTTCGGGCGGGCGGATAAGACCTGGGATGCTGAGTCGGCCGAGTATGAGCCCGTAAGTCTAAAAAATGTAGTAAACTACCTGCGGGTGCTCGAAGAACTAGGTTTTGTTAGGTTGGTGCGGCAGTAGAGTTTTGTCTTAGCCATTATGATTGGTTAGGCGATTGCAGTTATTTGAAGTTAATTATCAAGCCAATTTCAGTGAGTGATGGAAGACATCGATTTTTTTCAATCCTGACGATTCAATTATAATTTAGAAAATTCTATATTTAGTTAACTGCTTGGTCGGAATTTATTTGCGATTAAGAGGGATTGTATGTTTAATCCGTGATTAATTTTTTAATGGTTTGGGCGTTGTAGACAGCAAAAGCTTTATAGTCATTGTTGAAATAAACATAGGTTTCCTCGGCTTGGGCTTTTTTTATTTCCTCGGCCCATTGTCTCAGTTCTTCTTCGGGGTAACTATAACGATAACCACCGGTTAAACCGTGAAAGCGAAAATAAGATGCCCTGGCTGTCACCAGGGAAGTAGGGGGAACTTTTTTCGAGGAGACATTGCAGAAGGCTACCTGATGGAGCTGGAGGCGCTGATAGACTTCCGGGGTATACCAGCTCTGATGGCGAAATTCAATTACATTCTGGAACTGAGAAGAGAGGGTATCTAGGAAGTTATCCAGAAGCTCCAGGTCGATGGCCAACGATGGCGGTAGTTGGAAGAGGATACAGCCCAGTTTATCCTTGAGATTGGCGGCCAAGATGTAGAAATAGCGCACATCGTGGGCCACATCTTTGAGTTTCTTAAGATGGGTGATCCGGCGA
>Ga0190334_1001264_pt1 | contig 11139 bp, 9 predicted proteins | sample 48720478_MG_FD_161270 | JGI IMG/M metagenome (GOLD analysis project Ga0190334, IMG submission 161270) | Hydrothermal vent sediment bacterial communities from Southern Trench, Guaymas Basin, Mexico - 4872-04-7-8_MG | ecosystem: Environmental > Aquatic > Marine > Hydrothermal vents > Sediment ...
CTTTATTGAAAGGTTGCCTTAGATTCTTACATCATAACCAGAGGTATATATCTCTATGTTCAACCTCTCAGCAATGGGTCTTGCCCTTGGGTCAACAAAGGGTGAAATTACAGCCTTCCTAGTAACCTTTATTCCCTTTTTTCTTTCATAAAATTCAACCTTCCTTTGAAATGCGTATATTTCTTCTCTACTTATAGAAGATTTTATCTCTGCAAGGAGGGTTATACTATCTTTAATCACTATATCTAGCTCTATTTGTTCTGGTCGGCCAAATACAGTGCCTTCTGTATCATAGTCAATATACCTTTCCACTTTAAGTCCGAGTTCCTTTAAAATACCTTTTAATCCTTCTCTAAAAGAATCCTCACTCATTATACCCCATCTGGCACCAAGGCCCCCTATAGCAGATTCTAGCCTCTTTGTGCCCTGATCTTGTCTCTTCATAAGCTCGTTAATACGTTCTGAATGTTCCTCTTGCCTTTTTATGAGTTGGGCAATATAACTTGAGTGCTCCTCAAGTCTCTTTGAGTGCTCCTCAAGTCTCTTTGAGTGCTCTTCGAGTCTAAGAGATATCTCCTCAAGTCTCTTTGAGTGCTCCTCAAACCTTTTATTAAAATCTTCCCTTAGAAGCCTTATTGCATCAAGCACCTGTTTAAGCTCATCCTTTCTTACAAATACCTCTGCCATAATACCAATAAGTTGGTGCCTAAAGGCAGGGGATTGGGCCAGCAATCTTGGCAACTCTTCTATAATAATTTTTTCTATTTCTCTCTTTTCCATCATATTTTCATTTATACCACATTTTGCCTTTTTCAAAACCTTTTTCACCTCACCTTCCATACCTGAAATATATGAGGAGTATTGTATATATTGACAAAATGCGGTGTGGGCAGATTGAGGGCAAACAGGCGATTGAACAGAGAATGATAAAATTTCTCTGTAAGCAAAAAGGCTTCATTAGTCGGCTGACTAATTTCCAAAATGAATCCATGAGTATGGGCATAAGAGCGTTTTTGAATTATTTTCTTCCTTAAATTTATGATCACCAGGGCCTTAAGGTTGAAACTATGTCCCTGCCATTTCCCTATGCCTTTATTTAAGTCAATCTTACATTTCTTGCCTATAAGAAAAGAACCTTTAAATTGTGCCTGAGGAATTTTTTCTATAGAAGCGTGGTGGCCTTTTCTAGTTTTCATATCCCAGGTGCCAAAATAATACCACCAATAAGCCTTGTTTATTAAACTGTAATCTAGCACCAGGTAGATTTCACGGTTTGTTTTAGGAAAAAAGAAATGCAGCCAGGATTGGGGCGGTAAATTATATTTCTCCAAATATGTCTTAGCTTGTTCTTTGGGAACAGAAAGCACTGTTTTTAAGATATTTATAGCCTTTTCTAGGCCAAATTTGTGTGTTAATTTTTTAAAACCTGATTCACCCTGTACTAAAAAGAATGTTATCCACTGGGCGGCTAACCTTTCATTTCCAGTAGTAAGAGGAAAGGCGGCAAAATAAGTCCTTTGAGGAGTCTGGCTACCACCATCAATAAATGTGCCTCGATTTGACCAGTATTGGCTTAAATAGCCAATATCCCACCAACACCAGATAGCGGCATCTTTTGAAGCAGTGTGTTTAATTTTACTGAGTCCTTTGGCCATAAAGGAAGGATACTTAGGATATGGTTTATAAGAAAAATCCGCCTTAAGATTAAAAAAGAGAGCCAATAAAAATAGAAAGGCTATAAAAATATAGGAAAAAAAGATATGGCCTCTTTCTTTAATTTTATTTCCTAAAGACCAGCAAATATAAGCAATTCCCAGAGAGATAAATGGGATAAAAAACAGGCAAAATCGCTTGGAAAAAAAACAAAGCAGACCTACCCCCAAGGGCACAACCAAAAAGCTCATCTGCCTTGGGCGGAAACCCCATAAAGAAAGAATACCTATAATGCCCACAAAAAAAACAAAAAGATTACCAGTAGTCAATCTGGCAAGCTCAGACCAGGTTGGCCGGCTTAATTCTGAGATAGAAGCAGCTATACTGGGAAATGCGCCTTGGGGCTCTTTGGCAATAAATTTGAATAAATTAGAAAGCCCCTGCTGATATTTTAAGAGAAAAATAATGCATAAAATACAAAAAAGGATTATTTTAAGATAAATGGTGCGTTTTCTCTGTTTATAAAAGAAAACCGAAGCTATAAAAGGTAATCCTAAAAGAAAGGCTATAATATATTTAGCAGGTCTCCACCACCAACAAAAAAGCATAGTAAAAATCAGGGTGATAAAGAGATAGAGATACCTATTTTTATTACTTTCATAATAACAATAAAAAAAATAGGGAATAATAAGGATAAAAAATACATTCAAACAATCGGTATCAAACCAGCCTAACTGGGTGCGATAATAATAAAAAAAACTGCTGGTACCCAGGGCTGCGGCCATAAAACCGGTTAGATAATTACCTAGCTGTCTGCCCCATAAAAAATAGGGTATAATAATAAGACAACTTAGTAGAGATGAGAGAAAAAAGGCCACCCGGGGCATTGAGAAAAGGTAACTTAGATAAACAGTCAGGACACTGATTAAAGGAGGTGGGGTAGGACGAATGGGTGACTCAGGTACACGCCTCTTTTCATCTATGGGTTTATATGTGTTTGTTTTTAGCTCCTTTGCCAGACGGAGATAATAATAAGAATCAAGCCCCAATAGATTAGGATGATTTTGATAAAAAAAGAAAATCTTATATTTTTGCCATTGAGACCCGTCTTTAAACCGAAGACCAAGGGCCAAAGTGACGACCAGCAATATGCCGGCAAGCTTAAGCAGTTTCTCCCTCATTGAATGTCATAAAAACACAGATTAAATAGATTGGCAAGTGGTGATGTCTTATAGAACTTGTCCGATAACTCAATCTCGTTTTTCATTTCCCACTTTTGGTTCACTTAAGGCAATCTGGAAGGCGTTTTCAGATAGTTAAGAAAAGAATTTCAAAACACTCAAAGGTTAAGAGGTGTATGTTAATTATAGTTGGTCACCCTTTTTACAGGAAATTTGGGACTTGACCGCAAGGCGGTTGACGGTTAAATAAATCCCTTATAAAAAGATTTCTTCAATGGGAGGAGGGAGCAATGTTTAAAATTGCCCCATCCATTTTAGCTGCTGATTTTGCCAATCTTGCACAAGAGATTAGAGCAGTTGAAGAAGCAGGGGCAGATTGGCTCCATATTGATGTAATGGATGGTCATTTTGTCCCTAATTTAACTATTGGTCCTCCGGTAGTAGCTAGTTTGCGCAAAGTGACAGGTCTTCCTTTAGATGTCCATCTAATGATAGAAAAACCTGATAATTATTTAGAAACCTTTGTCCAGGCAGGAGCGGATCTCTTGACTGTCCATGTAGAAACCTGTCCTCACTTGCACCGCACTTTACAGTGTATTCATAAATTAGGCAAAAAAGCAGGGGTGGCCTTAAATCCTGCCACACCTTTAAATTTTTTAGAACCTATTTTGGAAGAAGTAGACTTAATTTTAATTATGAGTGTAAATCCTGGTTTTGGTGGACAAGAGTTTATTCCTCAAACCCTAAAACGTATCCAGACTGTGGGGAAGTGGATTAAAAAATATAGTCTTAAAGTAGACTTAGAGGTAGATGGAGGAATCAATGAAAATACATTATCTCAGGTAGTAAAGGCAGGGGCCAATGTATTTGTGGCTGGCTCAGCTATTTTTGGTAAAAATGATTATAAGAAAATTATCCGGCAATTGCGGGAAAAAATAGGCTAAAGGAGAAAATCTATGCCCATCACCTTAGACAGAATACCAGCAGGCAAAACTGTTCGTATCCTAGGAATTGAAGGAGGATTGAGGTGCAGACAATGTTTAGCAGATTTAGGGGTTCACCCAGGAGAAACCATAAAAATTATAAGAAGTGCTCCTTTTGCTGGGCCTATTTTAGCAGAAACAAATGGCACAAAATTTATGCTAGGTCGAGGTATGGCTACTAAAGTAGTAGTGGAGGAAATTGTGTGAGAGTAGTATTGGTAGGACAACCTAATTGTGGAAAAAGCACCATATTTAATTACCTAAGTGGCTATAAGACCGTGGTTTCCAATTTCCCGGGTACCACTGTAAAGTATACTATGAGTACACTATATATAAATGGATATATGTGTGAGTGTATTGATCTGCCAGGTACTTATTCTCTCATTTCTATGGATGCAGCTGAAAGAGAAGCCCGAAAATATTTATTAACACAACCAGTAGATGTAATTGTTAATGTGATAGACGCTTCTCTTTTGGGAAGAAGTCTTGAACTTACCCTTGAGTTGTTAGAGTTGAATAAACCTATAGTTATAGCCTTAAACATGGTTGATGAAGCAGAAAGGAAGGGTATTCAAATTGATATAGAAAAACTATCCCAGATTTTTGGTGTACCTGTGGTAAGAACTATCGCTTATACAGGTAAGGGATTAACTGAATTGGTAAGAACAGCCCTGGAAGTTTATAAAAAAAAAATAATGGGCCAGCCTATTTATTTGAGCAAAGATGTAGAGGAAATAGTAGTAAAACTTACCTCAAAAGTAGATAAAATAGCCAGGACATTGAACCTTTCCCCTCGTTTTTTAGCCCTTAAACTTTTAGAAAAAGACCCTGAATTTGAAAAAACCCTTAAAAACAGTGCTCCTTTTCTCTTGTCCTTTGTTAATAAAATGCAAAAATACCTGGAGCAAACACACGGAAGACCTTCTGATGTAGTTATTTCTTCTGAGAAACATGCCCTGGCCATGAACATCTATGAAGCAGTGGTGGAAGTCCTTCGTTCACCCAAACATGACATAAGAGATAAAATAGATGATGTTCTCATGCACAAGATATGGGGCTATATATTTTTGGCCTTAATTTTTTACCTCTTTTTTACCTTGGTTTTTAAAATAGGTAGTTATATTGAGACCCCACTGACGAATATCCTGGATCAGAGTTTAATAAAAATACAACGATTTATTTCTCCTTCTTCCTTTCTTTATGTAATCATTGAGGGAGGTATCCAAGGTATTGCTGGTGGAATAGCTATTGTTTTACCTTATTTAACCCCGTTTCTTATAGGTTTGGCCATATTGGAAGATTCTGGTTATTTACCCAGGGTAGCCTTTCTTTTAGATACCTTTATGCACCGGCTGGGGCTTCACGGTAAATCTGTTATTCCCTTTCTTTTGGGTTATGGCTGTAGTGTTCCAGCGGTGATGGCTACCCGGATTTTAGAATCAGAAAGGGATAGAGTTATTACTGCTATTTTAGCTACTTTAATCCCTTGCTCTGCTCGCACAGTCATCATCATGGGATTGGTTTTCTATTATTTGGGTCCTAATTACGCCTTTGGCATATATATACTCAATCTCCTGGTGGTTGGTCTAGCAGGAAAGGTTTTGACCAAGATGTATCCAGAGGTTACCCCAGGATTGCTTTTAGAAGTGCCTAATTATCATATTCCATCTTATAAAACTGTATGGATAAAATCATGGTATAGGCTAAAAGAGTTTATAGTGATAGCGTGGCCTATTTTGATTGTAGGAAGTATTGTCTTAGGGATTTTGCAGTTTTTTCAATTAGATAAAATAATCAATACCCTGTGTTTACCTATTACTGTTCCCCTGGCCTTACCTCCAGAAGTGGGAACTACCCTTATTTTCGGCATCTTGCGCAAGGAACTATCTTTAATCATGCTTTTACAGGCCCTAGGGACAAAAGACATCCTGACCGTCATGAATAAGGGACAAATTCTTACCTTCACTATATTTGTAGTTTTTTACATTCCCTGTGCAGCTACTATTGCTGCCCTATGGCGGGAGATTGGTGGTAAAAAGACAGGTCTTGCTATAATTTTTAGTGTTATGATTGCCTTTACTGTGGCCATTTTATTTAGGTTTTTGAGTTATATTTTATTTTAGAGGAGGAAAATATGAGAATTTATCCTATACTTATAGGGAATAGACCAAAGGAAACAGATAATTACATTACTATTAATTCTCCCTATGATAACCAAACCGTGGCTAAAGTATGTATGGCTGGCGAGAGGGAGATAGAAGAGGCTATTGAAAAGGCTTTAAAGGCATTTTCCGTCCTCAAACACTTACCTGTTTATGTCAAGGCAAATGCATTAATGCAAATTAGTCAGGGTGTGAAAAAGAGGGCAGAAGAGATAGCCCGGATGATGGCCTTGGAGGCAGGTAAACCTATCTCTCTGGCTAAGATAGAGGTAAGTCGTTGTATTGAATTATTTCAATATGCCTCAGAAGAGGTAAAACGCTTTGGCGGAGAAGTAATACCTTTAGATTTAGACAAATTGGGAGAAAATCGCCTGGCCATCTATAAATGTTTTCCTATTGGAGTAATCTTAGGGATTACGCCTTTTAATTTTCCCTTAAATTTAGTGGCCCATAAGGTAGCCCCGGCTCTGGCAGTAGGCAATCCCGTAATTATCAAGCCTTCTTCTGCCGCTCCTATCACTGCTTTAATATTAGGTGAAATCATTGCTCAAACTGATTTGCCTGAGGGAAGTATCAGTATTTTGCCCTGTTCTACTCAACTGGCAGAAAAGATGGTAAAGGACGACCGTTTGGCCATGCTTACTTTTACAGGCAGTCCTGATGTGGGATGGTATTTGAAAACCATTGCTGGAAAAAAAAGAGTAACTCTAGAGTTAGGAGGGAATGCAGCTCTGGTGATTAGTTCTTTGCGTCTTAAAGAGTTTCTCTTAGAAAGGGCTGTTTTTGGTGGGTTTTATCAGGGAGGTCAGGTATGTATCTCGGTCCAGCGTATCCTGGTTAAGGAGAATTTTTATGAAAGTTTTCTTGAGGCGTTTGTGGAAAAAGTAAAGATGATTCACACTGGCAATCCATTAGAGGAAAATACACTGGTAGGTCCTCTTATTAACCAAACCGCAGCCCAAAGAGTAGAAAATTGGATAAAGGAGGCCTTAGAAGAAGGAGCAAAGTTGATTATAGGAGGGAAGAGAGAAGGTAATGTCATCTATCCTACGGTGCTCACGCATACCCGTCCAGAAATGAAGGTAAATGCCAGAGAAATCTTTGGCCCTGTGGTTACAGTTGAACCGTATAAAACATTTAATGAGGCCATAGCAATGGTAAACAATTCTGTTTATGGGTTACAGGCAGGTATATTTACAGACAGCCTAGAAGAGGTTTTTTCTGCCTATAATCAGTTGGAAGTAGGTGGAGTGATTGTTAATGATGTCCCTACTTATCGGAGTGACCCCATGCCCTATGGTGGAATAAAGGGTTCTGGAATAGGGAAAGAAGGAATTAAATATGCCATGAGGGAAATGAGTGAAGGAAAAATTTTAGTTATTAAATATGTCTAAAAAACGCCCTTTTGAACTTGAAGATATTTATGAAGAGTTAAAAAAACGAGGATTGCTGGATGTTTCAGTGGAGATTACAGATACAGAAACCTACAATAAGCTTCAAAGTGAATTTTTTGATAAAGTTAAAGATATTTTTACCCGTCCACTGCCTTCAGAAATTCAGTCAAATTTAAAAAGGATTGTGAAATTAGCTAGTTTAAAACCAGGAGAGATTATTTTAGATGTAGGAGCCGGGACAGGTGTGCTCATTCCTTATTTTTTGCCTTACAAGCCTAAAAAAATTATTGCCTGTGATTTATCCGCAAAAATGTTGGCTAATTTGAAAACAAAATTTCCTCAAGTAGAGACTTATTTGATGGATGTGAAGGATTTACCTCTTCCAGATAATTCTATCAATGTGGCTTTTTTAAATGCTGTATGGCCAAACATTGGGGATAAGCCTGCTGCCCTTAAAACCCTTAAAAAGATATTAAAACCTCATGGCAGAATGATTATTAGCCACCCCGAAGGTAAAGAATTTGTAGATCAATTATCTCAAGCCATGCCCTTTCCCCTTGACCCTTTACCTAATAAAATTAACCTTAAGACATTGCTAAAAAAACATGGTTTCATCCTTCAAACATATATTGATGAAGCCAAACTTTATTTTGTCTTGGCTTACAGTGAGGATAACAATTGAAAAAAATATTTAGTGTCGGATTGATTTTATATTTGTTATTTATTTTTTTAATCAAGATAGGTGAAGCCCAGGCACAAAAGAAAATAGCCATCCTTCCCTTTTGCTTATATGGGCCTGTGGAATTTAATTATTTAAAAGAGGGAATTTATAATATGTTTTTTGTTCGCCTTGGTAATAACAAAATGAAAGTAATTGGGAAGGAAGAGATTCAGAAAGCAATGGCAACACTAAAAATAAATGAAATGCCCACTAAAGCCCAGGTATATCAATTGGGAAAAAGGCTCAAGACTGATTATGTGCTTTATGGGAGTATTACCATTGCTGACCAGGAAACTAGTATAGCCATAAAACTTTTAAATATGGCTCAAAATAAAGTGTATTCCTTCTCTAGCCAATGTGCAAAAAGGCAACTCCTTTTAAGATTAACTGCTTTAGTTACAAAAATAAATGATAATATATGGGGGCAACAAACCCAAGCAACCATTGCTCAACCCTTATTGTCTTCTGAAACCAAAACCTCCTCTAAACCTCTTCCAGAAGTCAAGTTAACTAATAAATGGTACAGCTACCCCCTTTCTTTTCAGGCAAAGGGTTTAACTATAGGAGATATAAATGGGGATGGACACAGCGAACTGGTGCTTATTGATGATAATAATATCTGGATTTACCATTATGTCAAAGGCTTTCTTGCCCTATTAAAGAAAAAAGAGTTTCCTGATAATGTCTTTCTAGTCAATATTGATTGCTGTGATCTGGATCAAAGTGGAAAAAAAGCATTGTTAATTACTAAAATGACCAAAAATTTAGTTACTTCTGAAGTCTATTTGTGGCAAGATGGTAAACTTAAACCTCTAGCTAAAGATATTCCCTGGTGTTTAAAGGTTCAAACTTATCCTAATGGGGAAAAGGTGATTTTAGGACAAAAGGATTTCTATAAAGGAAATCTCTTTCGTTTGATATGGAATGGTGAGGGGTTTAACATAGATGGAAAAATTCATTCTTTAGCCAATGTCAGGGTATTTGACTGTTTGCTTGTTAAATCTGGTGACAATCTTCAAAATCTATTGTGCTTGGATAAACAGCACCATCTGATATTTAATAAAAGATGGAAAAGCCATGAATATTATGATGGTTTATTGGCTTTTGATTTAGATAAAAAACCTCCTTGGAAAGTAATGGCTTATCAAAATCATTCCCAAAAGGAACAAGGAGGTTTTTGCCAGGGGCAGTTCAAACTGCTTTCTTGGGACAAAATGGGGATGAGAGTGGTGTGGTCTTCTCCTAAAATCACAGGATGTATCACTGATTGTTGCATAGGTGATTTTGATAACGATGGCCATAAAGAGCTAGTTTTTGTGATAGTAAGACCAATCCTGTCTCTCGGCAGACAAGGACCCATTAGCAAGGAAACCATCGTAATAGCCTATGACCTATCATTTCCCAATACAAAATTGGCTAAAGATGTATTCTAATATATCTTCTGATGTAGTTTCTCCTACGATTTCACCTAAAATATCTAAGGCTTCTTTGACTTCAACGCTAATAAATACCGCAGGAAGCCCATCCACCATAGCCTCTTTTATCCTATTAATCACCTCTATTGCCCTTTCTAACACCTGTTTATGGCGTAAGGTGGGAATAAAACTAGGTATGCTTACATCCTTTCCTAAAAGATGGTGATAAATAGTTTGTTCTAATTTTTCTATTCCTTGCCCATAAAGAGCAGAGGTGTGAACCATGGGTAAATCTTTGAATTCCTTGTTCAAAACTTTTTCATCTATTTTAGGTGTTAAGTCGGATTTATTTAACACCAAAATTATATCTTTTTCTTTTATTTTTTCATAAATTTCTTTATCTTCTTTATCTAAAGGGCGGCTTACATCAATTACTAAAAGCACAATATCTGCCTCAGCTATCTTCTCCCATGCCCGTTCCACCCCAATGGCTTCAATAGCATGTTTAGTCTTATGTAAACCGGCTGTGTCTGCTACTCTGATAGGCATGCCGTTGATATTCAACACATCTTCTATAATGTCACGAGTCGTTCCAGGTATAGAGGTAACAATGGCTTTATCTTCTTTCAAAAGGCAGTTTAATAAAGAGGATTTCCCTACATTAGGCTTACCTACAATGGCTATCATTGCCCCTTCTCTCAAGACCCTGGCCCTAGAATAGGCTTGCAATAACCTTTTAATAGGCTTTAATACCTGATTTTCAATTCGTGGAAGCCATGCATCAAGGGGCGCAATTTCTACTTCTTCTTCAGGAAAATCAATGGCCACTTCTAAGTGAGCCTTAAATTCCCTTAAACAATCTGTTATCCTCTTAATTTCCTGGCCTAAATAGCCCTGAAGCTGGCGGGTAGCAAACTGAAGTTCCCTTTCGGTGCGTGCTTGGATTATATTCAAAACTGCTTCTGCCTGAGATAAATCTAATCTCCCATGGAGAAAGGCCCTTTTAGTAAATTCGCCAGGTTCAGCTAATCTAGCTCCCAATTTTAAGCTTAACTCAAGCACCTGTTTTAGAACCAATGGACTTCCATGACAGTGAATTTCTAAGACATCTTCACCAGTATAACTATGAGGCGCATACATAAGCACCACCATAACTTCATCTATTATCTCTTCATTTTCAGGATGAATAATGTGACCATAATAAAAATGGTGGGATTTCAAATGAGAAATGGGTTTTTTAGGCCGAAATATCCTTCTGGCAATTTCTTCTGCCAAAGGCCCACTTATTCTTACTATACCTATTCCACCTATACCAGGGGGAGTAGCAATGGCTGCAATAGTATCTTCTAAATATGGCATAAATCCCAAAATAATATATAATATTTTTCAGGCTGTTGGAAAAGTCATTTTTTTCTCAGACCCCTTCATGGGCTAACAAGAGCAAAATATTAGCAGGCCTGCCTGAAGCAAACAAGATTGTTTTTGAAAAATAATAAACCTAAACCATTAATCCGCAATTGATTTTAAGAGAAAATTCCAACTGCGATGATACCTCAAGGTTAACTTTCACCCACCTATTTATAGCTTAGCAGATTGCTCCGTTAAGCCATCAAGACCAAGCCCTTTCAGG
>Ga0190334_1001265_pt1 | contig 11138 bp, 10 predicted proteins | sample 48720478_MG_FD_161270 | JGI IMG/M metagenome (GOLD analysis project Ga0190334, IMG submission 161270) | Hydrothermal vent sediment bacterial communities from Southern Trench, Guaymas Basin, Mexico - 4872-04-7-8_MG | ecosystem: Environmental > Aquatic > Marine > Hydrothermal vents > Sediment ...
GCGACACTGGAAGGACACACGTATCCAATCCTGAGCCTTTCTTTCTCACCCGATGGTGACCGCTTGGTGTCCGGAAGCGGTGACACAACCCTGATGGTCTGGGACATTGATAATCGAAGTCAGCTTTGCCAGATGAAAGGTCACTCCCTGTACGTGGTCACGGTCCAGTGGGACCCCCAGAGGGACAGGATCGTTTCAGGCGGCGTTGACGGGTACATTGGAGTGTGGAACCCCGATACAGGAGAGAGGGTCGACTGGATTCAGGAACACCGGACAGCAGTTCACGCGGTCAGATTCACGAGCGATGGTAGTGTCCTTGCCTCGGGGTCATCAGACCGGACCATTTTGATATGGGACGCCACCGGGGACTCTCTCCAACCCCAGCGGAGGCTAACGGACCACACTGGCGAGGTTCGATCCGTGGCCTTCAGCTCAGACGGCCGATACATGGCCTCCGGCTCGAGTGACAAAGACCTTTTTGTGTGGAGCACTGACGGATACGTGCGAAGCGGTGAGAGTACTACCTACAGTGAGGTTGACGGAATCGAGTGGCTGCCGGACAAGCACGCATTCATCACGGCCGATGGCACCGGGGCAATCATCAGATGGGACGTACAGGTGCTGGAGTCTGTGCTGGCTCCCTTCAAGAACCTCTTGGCGGAGATAGAGGCCGACACAAGCCACGCGCGACACGATGAACTGGTTCATAAGTTCAACGAACTGGTTTCACAATACGACCCGGAAGTCCTACAGGACAAGCGAGTGTTCTATGTCATGTGGCAATGCAAGAGAGGGCTCGGACTTCTGAAGGGAAAACCACGACGTGCGCTATAGCATCCCCTTGTGTTCTTGGCGAGCACAATCTATCATGACCTCACAGAGGACCTTGAAAGCCTCCTCAACGTTCTGACCAGTGAGCGCACTGGACTCAACATACAACGACCCAATCTTCTTGGCGTAGGCCTCTCCTTCCTCCGTGCTCACGACTCTGCTATCCACAAGGTCTACTTTGTTCGCCACCACAATGACCGGAATCTCTCGGCCGATGCTCTCGAATGCCTCGGCCCTCCAACGATCAAGATTCAGGAAGGTCCTTCTTCGCGTCACATCGAAGACAAGTAGGCCGCCCCGTGCCCCCCGATAGAATGACTGTCTAACAACCTCAAACCTCTGCTGGCCTGCGAGATCCCACACCTGCAGAGTGACATTTGCGTTCCGGCTTGGCAGCTCTACTCTCTTTATGGCGAAGTCACTGCCAATGGTACGCTTGTAGTCTGCCTCAAAGTGATCCTGCGTAAAACGTACTGTGAGGGCGGTCTTACCGACCGCACCATCTCCCAGCATGACCACCTTGAAACGATACTCTGCCGGCAAGCGGTTTTCACATCCTCTTTTACTGCGTGTGCGAAATCACCTTAAAACCATTGTCCGAGAGCAATTCGCATGGAATCTCTCAGGCACGGTGCTCTTTCAGCACAACACGTTATTCTGCAGGTGATGGCGAGCACTAATAGGCAGAGTGAGCTGATTGCTCTTGGAGAGTGAAGTGTATTGATATTTGACAGGACTCGTTCGAAGATAGTATGCACAATTGGTCCTGCGTCTCGGAATCGCGAAGCACTTGCCGACATGGTTGAGGCCGGAATGGATGTTGCAAGACTTAATCTCTCGCATGAAGACCATGCCACCGCACGCAAGACCTTCGAACTCATACGCTCTGTAGATGACACCATTCCAATCCTCTTCGACCTCCAAGGGCCAAAGATTCGAATCGGAGAGCTGAGAGAACCTGTCAATTTGAAACGCGGTAATGCGTTCATCATCACAGTGGACGACATCATAGGCGATGAGCACAGAGTTTCCATCTCACACAAAGAGCTCCCACAAGATGTCAAGCCTGGCGATACGATTGCAATTAACGATGGTATTGTGAGACTCAAGGTGAAGGGAGTTCAGGGTTCTGAGGTCGTCACAGAGGTCACACACGGAGGCCCAATCTCAAGTCGAAAGGGCGTCAACATTCCTGGCATCAAACTGTCCTGTGGAATCCCGACTGAGCAAGACCTTCATGATCTCGACCTCGCGTCTGAGCTCGAACCTGACCTGGTAGCCCTCTCTTTCGTGACCGAACCAGCAGAGGTGCAACGTGTTCGCGAGATACTGACTGCCAATGGCCCCGCTGATGCCAGCATAATCGCCAAGATTGAGCATATGCTTGCTGTGAAGAACTTTGACGCCATAATCCGGGAGTGCGAGGGTGTGATGATTGCGCGTGGAGACTTGGGAATAGAAGTTCCCATTGAGGAGGTCCCCATTCTTCAGCGCGAACTCATTCGGAAGGCCAACTTGTGGGCTCGCCCTGCCATCGTTGCAACACACATGCTGGAGTCCATGACTCACGAACGGATGCCCACCCGTGCCGAGGTCAGCGATGTCGCACATGCTATTCTGGATCGTGCGGATGCTGTGATGCTCAGCGGAGAGACCGCAGTCGGCCATGATCCCCCTGGTGCAGTGGCCATGATGAATCGGATCATAAAGCGGGTGGAGGAAACAATTCCTCCCGGAAACCCCATAGAGATCACCTCTCCCCGCAAGATGATTGTGGAGATAATAGGGAATCTTGTCTATAATGCGGTGTGCCTGATTCCGGACAAGGTGGATGGAATAATAACCGCAACGAGGAGCGGTTTCACAGCTCGCTGGATCTCCAAGTTTCGGCCCCCTGTCCACATCTTTGCAGTGACCGCGGACATCCGTGTTATGCGCAGGTCGCGCCTTCTGTGGGGTGTACATCCTGTTCATTACGAGCAGGACATCGACAATGTGGACGATCTTGTCAAGGCCACCGTTCAGGTCGTGTACGAACGCGGTCTGATCTCAAGGGACAAGGACATTGTGTTCACTTCGGGAACACGTCACATACGTGGGCGAACCAATGTGGTTGCACTCTTTCACGTGCGCGATTTGGTCAAATAGGTCCACACAGAGCCAATGTGCGGTCTGACATCACACATGATTTAATAGGATAATGCGCATTTGCGAGGCTGAGGCTACCCCTTGAGAGATGACAAGACTATGAAGCGTCCGGACTATGCGGCACTTGCTAGAATCCTTGAAGAGATGAACAGAGAAGGCGGATACTCAGCCTCGATACTGGCCCGCGACGACGGGCTCCTGATGGCCTCGGCTACAGATCCAACAACAAACCGCGAGATAGTCGCGGCAATGTCCGGCTATGTTGCCTCAACAGTCGAACGAATGAGAACAGAGTTGAAACTGGGAGAGCTCAGAGACATCTCCGTGCGCTGCTCGGAGGGCAAGGCGGTGTTCAGAAAGATATCACCGGAGGGGAGCCAGTCCCTCATTCTTGCTGCGATAATGCCACGGAGCGTCCGCTATCACTCCCGAGCACTGGGAAAAGCGGCGACACGGATTCGCCGTCTGCTGGGGTAAGCCGCGGAACCTCGGCACCTCTGAAACTCGGCGAAGCCACGACTCGCTCTAGGAGAAGACGCACTTGACGGATGAGGATGGAGAAGAAACCGAGGCGGAGGATGACTCCGAGAAGGTGGAGATAATCCTCTTCAAATCGGACACATGCGCCTTCTGTCCTAGGGCCGAAGAAGTGTTGCGCCAGACGATTGAAGACTTTGGCCTTGGGATGTTCAAGATAACAACCTACAATGTTTCTGAAGACCCCGAAAAGGCAGAGGAGTTCGGAGTGTTCGCTCTTCCAACCATCATCATTGGAGGTATGTCTGTGACCGGGATTCCGGATCCCGAGATGTTGCTCAAGATGATATTCGGGTCGAAAATTGGGATGAGGAGATGACGTGGTGCGATGACACAGTACAAGATTAAACGTGTCAAGACGGGTATCCCCGGCCTTGACGAACTTATAGAAGGCGGGTTTCCGAAGGGAGACACCATACTGGTCGCTGGTAAGGCCGGCACCGGTAAGAGCATTCTCGCGACACAGTTCCTATATCGCGGTGCCGTGGACTATGGTGAACCGGGCGTGTTGGTGACGCTGGAAGAACCCCCGCGCCTGATAAAGAGAAACATGATGTGTTTCGGGATGGACTTGGAGAAGCTGGAACGCGAGGGCATGCTTGCAATTGTCGATCTGTCGCCCGCAAAGCCCTCCCCTGTCAACATCGGGGAGTATCCCAGCTTTGACCTGTCTGGTCTTGAGGCTATAATAATGCACCACGTCAAGAAGATCAATGCCCAGAGGGTGGTCATAGATACGCTGTCAATCCTTGCATACAAATTCAAGAGCAGAGACATCCTCCGCGAGGAGATATTCAAGCTGTGCGCCCACATCACGGGCTACGGCTGTACGTTGCTCCTCACAAGTGAGATTCCAGCGCAGGACACAGGGCTGGGAGTGTTCGACATCGAAGCCTTCTTGGCCTCTGGTGTGATAGTTCTCTACAACGAGAAGATCAGCGACACATCGCGATCTCGTTCAATCGAGGTGCTGAAGCTGAGAGGGTCGAAACACAGCTCTCGGATTCACTCGATGCGGATAACCGACGAGGGAATCAGGGTCTGGCCTGGAGAAATTAGTCCGGGAACGTAGGGTCGCTTGGGAGGTGCCGAGTGTGAATAGCGACAAGAGCAGTGGCACCGATCCGCCACGTCCGACTATTGCAAGGCCCATGATCGGGGACCTTGTTCAGTTTGGACAACTGACTCAGGTGTCAATAATGCTTGTTGGGCCCCTAGGTTCAGGAAAGACCACCTATGCGGAGGCGTTCCTCGCAGAGGGATTGCGTCTGGGTTTCCCTGCCGTGTTTGTCACGACGGACGTGTCGCCGCGAGTGATCCGCAATGATATGAGCCGTCACGGTTGGGCGATTGACGACTACGAGAAATCGGGCCAGTTTGTCTTTATTGACGGCTATTCCGAAAGAATGGGTGCTCCCAAGAGTAGCAGCGCGTACTCCCTCTCGAAGGTCGATGACATAAGCGAACTCGGCATCGTGCTGTCCGAGGTTCTTGATGAGATGGTTGTTGCGAGGATAGTTGTTGACAGTCTGTCAACCTTAATCTTACACTCGTCGCCAGCCACAATGCCACGTGCAGTCCAACGCCTCAGCGGACGTCTGACACAGAGCTCTCACAGTATAATGTACATTCTTGAAGAGGGCGTTCACGACGAGAAGACTTACGCCACGTTCTCTTATCTTGCCGACGCCGTATTGCGTTTCAAGGTCGATGACAGCGGTCCTGTTCCGAGGCACTATGTTCGAATGGAACGAATGCGGGGCACGGAAACAACAAGATCTTGGATGGAGTTCGTTCTCGAGTGACCGAGACATCTAATAGTCCTGCTGGGGGGTTTGAGGAGTAGCGATGGCCGCATTGGATACTCCAATCATGGCGATTCTCCGGGATGTCCTATGTGCGTCTATATCTCTTGACGATGGCCTATCTGCACTACAGGGCATCGTTCGTACTCGACCGGAGGAAGTCGATTTCGCTTACGAAGTGGCACGTGCCATCGAAGAGATAATCCTGCGCAGGCCTGCCCTTGCGAGCGCAAAACTGACAGAGCTCACAGTCAGGCTCTCCTTTTCTGAGAACAGGGTCTTGCCGAAGATGCTCATGCTGCTGGAGACTCGTTACACGAACTCCTATCGGCGTAACGAGGCTGAGCTTCTACCGGACAAGGAGGCCATTCCCCGTCTTCTTGACATCCTCGGCGAGCTTGCTCAGTCAATGGGAACCGCCCTGGACTTGAACCTGCGTCCACTGCTGCCGTTTCTCGCCGACGAAACTCTTCTCGTCTTGGATGCCATTCGTGACAGGGGCCACGAACCATCAATTCGGCTTGCACTACACGAGGTTCACTATCTAACGACTCTGTTGCTGGAGAACGGGCTGTTCGAGTGTGCAGAGGCTCTATTGGGCCGCTTAGTGAAGATATCGGGGCAGTTGGGCCTCACCGAGCTGGAATTTGAGGTATCTCTGGACGAGGCCGCAGTCCTGACGGAACTCGGTCTCTATGAGGAGTGTAGAGAGCTCCTTCAGCCCCTGATAGATCGGGCGACCAAGGACAAGGATACCGTGAAGCTGGCTGCATTGACCCTACAGCTCAGTGTCAATGAAACTCGTGACGATGCTGTTCACTATCTCACGGCTCGTTCTCTCAGCGATCGCGCCGCAGCTCTCTATTCCGACGCGGTCGTTGCTGGGCTGATTGAGAAAGACGAACTCGGGGCCGCTTACCTGACCATTGCATCGAGTATCCTTAGCACTGGCTGGAGAGAGGGTGTTGAAGAGGCGCTGTCAAGGTTCAGGTCGGCGCTTGATGTTCTTGAAAACATCCCTGACCGCTCACCTGACCAGTCATTGATGTTGTTCAAATGTTTTGCCGGATTGGGTTTCGCACACGGGCTGCTAGGCGATCACGACAACACTCAACGTGCCATTGAGTACATGAATCGTGCCATGTCTATCATTGCGGACTTAGAGGATCGCGGCCGAGATGGCAGGATTGAGCAATCTCGCTGCGACAACGCTCTGGGCTGGATCTGTCTCGTTTCCGAGTCCGACGAGTTCTGGGACATAGGTATCGCCGCGTTCGAACGTGCGATTGGTGTGCGGAGGTCCCTATTGAAAGAGGGGCGAATCTCTACAATTGAGCTGCTGGGATCCCAGCTTGGACTTGGCCTATCACAGTTGCGATCGTCGGACTCCATCGATGCATCATTATACTCCACACTGCGGGAAACGCTGCTCCAGTACGTCCCCCTCTTTCCCACAGACGACCGAGCCTTTGTTGAGGTCGCCATCGCGGTCTATGATATTGTCTGGATGACCCACCGTCACGGCGTCACGCTTCCTGAGAGAATTCTCCGGCTCTTCGATGACATAGTCAAGATGTTGGACGAAACTCCCACCCACGAAGCGATGCCCTTTATTGTCGGTCCCAAGATGGTTGTTCCATACCTCGAACGCAATTGGGAGCAACTGGAACGAGTGTCACGGGAGATTGCACAATCCGAGACCGCACTGTCGCCGGTGGCCCATCTCATGTCAGCACTTGCAACCGCCAAGCGCAATCAAGAGGCACTGGCGTCGGGTCTATTCATCGAGATTCGGAACCCAATCGATGACAAGGTCATTGATGCAGATCCACTTCTTGCCCAGTATTGGAAGGGACAAGTCGCACTGGGGGCAGCCATTCACTCTTATTACTCCAATAGGAACTTCCAGACCCTTGCTGCTGGACTGTATGACGCAGCAGTCGAACTCCGTGCGGTCGAGATAGTTTCGGTGGATTTTCCGGAGGCGGCCGAGTTCATCCGTGCCACGGCCCAGTCTCTCTCTGTGGTATTGTTCAGATTCGTTCACGCGTTGGAAGCTCTCTTCGGGACCGACATTGAGTTCCCTCACGCGCACACAAGCGAGGAGTTCGAAGACGCAGAGCAGTTCAGTTTCATACTCACCGAGGACTGGATAGGCCTCATCAAAATCACAACGGCCTACCTTCAGATGATTGAGCAGTCAGAGAACATACAGACGCAGCCCTATCTCAACGCAGTGTTCTCCAACATATCACGCGCCCTGAGAATGATGGATGCTGTGGCACTTGTGGAGCGTCGGATTCTTGCTCTTCTTGGTGAACAGATGAACCGCAGGTACTACATGCGTCGTTAGCATTGGTGCGCGTTCACTGGTCTGAACCCCCCTGACTTGGCCCCCCATGTGGCCCACCCCGATGTGGCCGTCCTCAGTTCGCCCGCCAGACCAAACGACTCCCGAACGGGTATTTCAGCATCGATCTTATAGAGGCCTCTCTCAGAGTCGACACTCAATACGCGGCCTTTCCGTCTTGCCAGGATTGAGGTGACCACTCCCACATACTCCTCCGGGGCCGTGATCTCAAGTCGTGTCCACGGCTCCAGAAGTAAGGGATTCCCAGTCATCATGCTGGCCCGGGCCGCCTCCAACAGCGGCTGCGTCACATCTCGCCAAGATGTTTCGGGGGCCTCCACCCTGATGGTTGCATCTTCAATGACGAGTGTCAGCCGCCGAACTCTCTCCCCAGCCACCGGTCCATTCCGTGTCAGTGTCACGAATGCCTCTCTCACCCAGTCAGCTACATCGCTCAGAGGATTGATGGTTCCTGACCTATCGATAAGATAGTTTCCCGAGCGACGGTCCGCGGCAAGAACAGTGACATTCTCTTCTGGCTCGTAATCATCTGGTGTCAGAAGGGCTCTCACAACGAATCTGCTTGTACTGTCTGAACCGCCTGTGCAGCTCTCCCCGTCATGAGTCATCTGTTCCTTCAAGACTACCATGGGTTTCCCCAGCGTGACGTTCACGCCTTGCCTTGCAAGTTTCTCTACAGCTATCTGCACATGCAGTTCTCCGGCTCCTGACAGGAGCATCTCCCCCGTTTCAGCGTTGACTGTAAACTCTAGGGAGGGATCAGTGGCTGCAAACTCGGCAATCGGCTCCTGAATGGTACTCAGCTCGCTCAGGCGAACCGGCTCTATCGTGTACGTGACGACAGGCTCGGTGGGATACTGAAGCGCTACCATGGGTACGGCGTGTGTCGCGTCAGCGTCAACAAGTGTATCACCTATCATGACTCCCTTCAGACCGGTGAGAAAGGCGAGGTTTCCGCATGGCACCTCTGGAAGCGCAACCCTTGACCTTGACATCATTACGCCCACTTGGAGGGTCTTGTCAATCTCTCCCGTCCGCAGATTGCGAAGCGGTCTGGCACGTCTTAGCACGCCTGCAAAGACTCTTCCTGATGCAATGGTGCCCGCGTGCCGATCCGGTCTTACATCCGAGATTACGACCACACATGGCCCGGCTCTGTCGCAGCGTTTGAGAGCATTGACGAATGGTGTGTCCTGATTCTCTCTCCACAATCTTGTCACTCGGTAGGCTTGGGCCTGGACCGGGCTGGGAGTCGTCCTCACCAAGCTAGTCAACACGGCATCAGCAATGGGATACTTCTCTTGTAGGGTCTTTTCGTTCCCCTCGGCGTAACTCTGCACGATGTCCCTTATGATCTCGACAAACGCTTCGGCAAGATTGGAGGGCTTCGCATCACGGCCTGCTCGTGCCTTGAGGGTGTCTATACTCACAGCCCACTTGTCCAGTGCGGAGCCTATTACGAGGGAGGACCTGCTGAACGAAACCTCCCACTTCTCAAACAGGGCATCATCGAGATACTTCCCAAGCATAGCGTTGAACTCACGCACTACACGCTGTATCTCCGTGGCCACTTTCTCATGGTCAAGCCTCCTCTCGGTGATGAGACGGTCAACCTTGTTTACAAAGAGAGTGGGACGGACAAGTTCGCTCATTGCTTGTCGAGTGACTGTTTCGGTCTGGACCATGATTCCCTCTATCACGTCAACAACAACAAGCGCCCCGTCGGAGAGGCGCAGTCCACGTGTCACATGGCTTGAGAAATCGATATGCCCCGGTGTGTCGATGAGGTGAATTACCACGTCTTCTCCATCAACGGTGTGAACAAGGGTTATGCTTGAGGCCTTGATAGTGATTCCTCGCTCCTGTTCTATCATGTCGTAGTCCATCAGCCTTGCCGAGGCCGCGATCTCCTCGGACATCAGGCCGGAGGCTGCAATCAGCGAGTCCGAGAGTGTGGTCTTTCCATGGTCTATGTGGGCAATTATCGTGCAGTTTCTAATCCGTGACGGCTCATCGATGAGCCCGACAACTCTCTCGTTGACAAACTTCTTGTAGAGCCGCGACAAATCTCCTACACAACCTTATCGTAGTCGGAAGTGGGAATGGAAACCGTTGCCTCACACTTGGAGCATTTCATGACCACTGCTCCGTTCTCTTCCTTGACGAGCTCCCGTAGGGGCTGACCACACGTGCACACAAAGCCAATCAGGCGTGCTGGGTTGCCCACAACGAGACCGTGTGCCGGAACGTCTCTTGTCACCACAGCCCCGCTCCCGACCATGCAGTACTCACCGAGTACCGTGTCACAGACGATTGTGGCGTGCGCTCCAATTGAGGCCCCTCTCTTCACAAGAGTCCTTGACACCTCCCAAGACTCTGAGAATGCTCGTGGATACATATCATTCGTAAAGGTCATATGTGGTCCACAGAAGACATCGTCTTCTATCGTGACCCCGTGATAGACGGAAACGCCGTTCTGTATCTTGACCCTGTCACCGATGACGACATCGGCGTCAATGTACACATCCTTCCCGATTATGCAATTCTCACCAATTCTTGCGGTGCCACGGACGTGGGCGAAATGCCAAATCTTTGTGCCCTTTCCAATCTGGGCACCCTCATCGACGACTGCCAAGGGATGAATGAAGACATCACTCATGGCACTCACATGCCATGAGTAGCACGTCGCAGAGTTAACTCTTGTTCTTTCGCTGTCGCTTTGGAGCTGTACGAGGAGACACCCACAGAGTGCCCTTGTAGTGAGACGTCGGGGGGCACCCGAGGCACTTGTCTGCTTGGTATCGCTTGCACGATCCACAGTCCCTACCGCAAGGTGTGACATCATTCGCATCACGTTCGGGTGCAAGATCTATTGGAAGGTACTTTGGAACGAATGGCGCGTTTCCAAACCATGTTTCTGACCTGCGCACTCCGGGTTCTGTCCGCAGGCTGCATGTGCCGATTATCGACTCTAGGGACCATGTGTCCTCTGCAATCATCACTGCAAAGAGGTTGTAGCGTCCAGTCACAGGCGTCAACATGATTAACCGTGGGCAGTCCTTGTACTTCTCAAGGATCATGTCAGCGACTTCGCTATTCTCGGTTTCAATCGCCATGAACAACATCTTGACATCGAGCTTCTCGGTGTTAACAGCGGCTGTGACTTGGAGAAGACCATGTCGCTGCATCTTCTCGAGTCGCTTACTCACGGCCACATGGGACATCCCAAGCTGTTTTCCAATCTCAGAGAGACTCGTCCTCCCATCCTTGACCAAGATTGACACAAGTTTCTTGTCCACATTGTCGACAATCATGATTCCGACATCCGCCATATCTTTCTGGAGCAAATCACCATGATTAAGTTTCCTATTGAAACTCCCTGCTCCTCCAAAGATGCATGATATGCGGAGTAACCGCCAACACTACACGGTAGCAGCACGGTCCCA
>Ga0190334_1001266_pt1 | contig 11136 bp, 10 predicted proteins | sample 48720478_MG_FD_161270 | JGI IMG/M metagenome (GOLD analysis project Ga0190334, IMG submission 161270) | Hydrothermal vent sediment bacterial communities from Southern Trench, Guaymas Basin, Mexico - 4872-04-7-8_MG | ecosystem: Environmental > Aquatic > Marine > Hydrothermal vents > Sediment ...
GGGATAGCCTTCGATGATTTCGGCTCCTTTTTTCCGAGCGAATTCCACGGCGGCTTCCAATAAAGCTAACGATACCCCTTTCCGCCTGTATCCCTTGGCGACGAAAAAGCAGACCACCGACCAAACAGGCTGATCGTTAACAAGGGCTAAAACGCGTGATCTCTCCAGCGCTGGAAAGCTCTCCCGTGGTGCCACACTAACCCAGCCGATCGGTTCGCCACCGTCGTAGGCCAGCAGACCGGGCTCTTCCTCACTCCGGACGATCTCCTGGAGTGCTCTGCGGTTCGGCTCGCCCTTGTTCTTCTCGAATTCCGAACGTGACAGCCGCCACCACATGCACCAGCAACCTCCGCAGGCGCCCCGCGGACCGAAAAGTTGCTCCAAGTCGTTCCAACGGTCGGAAGTGACGGGATGGACGGTTAATTCAGCCACATCTATTATTCAAAAATCGGCTTTACTGATCCAGAGATCAACCTGCCGTCCCTAATCTCTCATTGATTACCGCAGACAGGAGTTCCGGTTCGTCGGTTCCAATTCTGATTAAGCTTCCCTTTTTCATCTTCAGTTCCACGGCGTCGAGGCCGGATATGTTATAAAGCCGGCCGCCTCCGGGAATTCTGCGGATGCCCCAGCCCCACCACCAGGAATTCTTCACCGGCTGGCAGGATTCAATCTGGTCAAAAGGAATTCGCTTGCCGATTAGCCCGATGCCGAACTTCAGTCTCATGGAGCTCTCGTCAGTGAAAACCGTCAAATTGTGAAAGAGCAGCAGCACCGCTATAATAAGCAGCACGGAGAAGCCGAGCATAATAAAGACCACTACCGCTTCTTCCTGCCTGATGCCCGGCAATCCACCGTGTCGGTACCCCAACCAGATGATATACAAGAAGACCACAAGCAAAATCACCAGAAGGAGGCGCATCAGGGATCCGCTTTGGGTGTGGTGATACATCTCCCCGGAGATTATTTCAGCACTTTGATGGTGATGGCATTGCGAGGGCACTCGGAAGCGCAGATGCCGCAGCCCTTGCAATAGTCGTAGTTGATCAGATAGCCGCCTTCGGGATTACGCGAAATGGCAGCATCCGGGCAGAAGACCATGCAGTTGTCGCATTCAGGACAGGTGCCGCAGGAGAAACAGCGCTGAGCTTCTTTTCGTGCTTCTTCTTCACTGAACCCGGAATAGACTTCTTCGAAGCTCTTTACCCGTTTCGGAATGGCTAATCCGCGCGGCTCGGAGCGTTCTTCGAAGTTGAAGTAAACGGGATTGATTTCATCCCAGACCACCTTGTGGTGACTGTGTCCTTGGAGGGAATGTTCAATCTCTTCGCAGGGTGGTAGGTCCTTGCCCTGGAGAAAAGAATCTATGGCGATTGCGGTCTGGCGTCCGTGACCTACCGCGTGAGTGACGGTGCCGTCACCGGTGGCGGTATCTCCACCGGCGAAAACGTCGGGCAGGTTAGTGCGGCCGTAACCATCCACCAGAATGCCCCAACTCTCCGCCTTGACATCTGAACTCAGAAATCCGAGATCCGGCTGCTCTCCGATGGCGGTGATGACCATATCCGCTTCGATTTCGAAATTGCTGCCTTCAATGGGTATGGGGCGGCGCCGTCCGGAATCGTCGGGTTCGCCGAGTTCCATACGCACGCATTCGACCTTCAGAATGCGACCATTTTCATTGCCATGAACCTTAACGGGCAGGGTCAGGAAATCAATGGGGATGCCTTCCTCCAGGAGGTCATCAATCTCGTCTGAAATGGCGGGCATCTCTTCACGGGAGCGGCGATAGACGACGCGGGGCTTGGAGCCCATGCGCAGTGCGGATCTGGCCACGTCCATGGCCGTATTTCCGCCGCCGACGACTACGATACGGTCACCCAGATTGATCCTATCATTGAAAGCAATCTTACGCAAAACCTCGATGCCGGGAATGACGTCCTCCAATTCCTGCCCCTCAGCACCGAGCTGGCGGGACAGGTGAAACCCTGTGGCGATGAAGACTGCGTCGTGCTTTTTGCGCAGATCTTCGAAGGTGACGTCCTGACCCACGCGCGTGTTCAATTTTAGCTCCACACCGTGAGCCAGAATGAAGTCGATTTCACGCCTCAAGACTTCCTTGGGAAGGCGGTAATCGGGGATACCCAAGCGCATCATTCCGCCTGGTTCAGGGTGAGCTTCATATACGGTCACCTTGTAGCCTCGGCGAGCCAGTTGATAGGCACAAGACAAGCCCGCAGGCCCCGCTCCGACCACACCCACAGTCTCTTTCTTCTTTTCATCAATGAATTTCGGCTTGGGCTTTTTGTTAAAATTTACGTCGGCCAGGAAACGTTCCAACATGTGTATGTTGAGCCGTCCGCCCAGGTTTTCGCGGTTACACTCACTTTCACAGGGATGAGGACAGACCCGGCCGCAGACACCGGGAAAGGGATTAGTCTTCAAGATCAAATCCCATCCCTCCTCGTATTTCCCCAGCCCGATCAGATGAATGAAATCCACAACGTCAGTACCCGCGGGGCAGCACAGATTACAGGGTGCAGCTTTTTCCTCGTATAACGGTTCGGCGTTGCGCCATGAGGCGGTTTTATTTACAGACATACTCCCCAGCGAGGCCGTAGTAATGGGAAGATCGCGATAGCTTTTTATCTCAACTTTTTTGTCGCTCATGATCAAGTATCTCGGTTTCAATCCGAATTATCGTGATAGACCTTGTATTCTGAAATGGACAATTTAACTCAGGGTTGGTTCGGTGACGATATGATAGGCATCCCGTGCCGCGGCGGCATTAGCCTCAGGTTTGGTGGGGACTTCTTCCTTGATGGCTGCGACGACCGAATCAATGCTGACCAGCCTGGTGATCTTGGCGAATGCACCCAAGATAGCGGTGTTCACGATCGGTTGGGTGATGGATCCCAGTTTATGCTCGATGGCGATATGGGCAGCGTTGACGCCCACAGGATGAAAGCGATCCGGGAAATTGAATTCGGAGACGTCTTTATCCGTGTTCACCAGGATAATCCCATCGTCTTTCAGGCCTTGAGTCACATCGTAGTACTGGATCAGTGAGGCATCCAGGATGATCAGGTGGTCAGGCGCGTAGACCTGGTTGCGCAGGCGGATGGGTTTGTCGGAAATGCGCACATAGGTCATTACCGGAGCACCACGCCGCTCGACGCCGAAGGTCGGGAAGGTTTGAACGTGTTTCCCTTCTTTGAAAAAAGCCACGGCCAGCAGTTTCCCGGCGATTACACCGCCCTGCCCACCGCGACTATGGAAGCGAAGTTCTATCATGGCATCTGCGAGTTTAGATTATGCAAAAGTTCAACTTAACGATTCAAGTTAAGAAATAATTGAAGTAATTTCAAGCAAAAACTCCAGAAAGTGGTCTGAGAGTAAAATAGAAATGATCATCTAAATACATCCCAGCATTCCCAAGCACCGCGTAGATTTATCTTGCATTTATTTGGCCGCTTGCTTAATTTATAATCGACAAGACATCGTCTCGTTCCGCATTAGTTAGTCATCTCTCCTTGCCCGATTTTAATCAGCTATGCAATCTCGTATATCGGTAGCTTTACCGCTTCCGGTTGATAAAACTTACACCTATCGCTGTCCCACTGAATTCGCCGATAGAGCCCTCCCGGGGTGCCGAGCCGTGGTCCCCTTCGGGAATCGGATCTTGACCGGCATCATCGTGGATAAGCCAGGGGACGAGCTTCCCGAAGAACGTCTCCGCGACGTTATTGACCTGCCCGACGCCGAGCCGCTGCTCAGCTCTGATCTCCTGGAACTCACCCATTGGATTTCCCGCTACTACTTCTGCTCCTGGGGAGAGGCTTTGAAGGCGGCTCTCCCCGCCGGACATCTGCAAGCGGGAATCCGGATCGCCAGACCAATAGGTAATCCAACTAATCACGCAAAAAAGCTGGGCAAGACAGAACAGAGAGTCCTGCGGATTCTGCAACAGAGCGGTGCGCAAAGTCCCGGTGCACTGGCGCGCCGACATAAAATTCCACAAGCATTAAAGCTCCTTCTGAAGTTGGAAGATCTCGGTTTGGTAAGAGTTGAACAAATCATGCCGAAGGGGGGGGTATCTGTACTGCTGCAGGAGAGGATTTCTCCAGCGGAAAACGTCAGCCGAACAGACCTGCTCAGTAGAGCTCAAGAGATCGCCGGAAAAGCCCCGCGCCAGGCGCAGATTCTTCGTGCAGTGGCAGAACATCCTGAAAAAAGCTGGATTGCAGCCGAATTGTTGGATTTCTCGCAAGCTCCTCGTTCTGCGCTGGGCAGGCTGATAAAAACCGGGTTTATAAAGTCTGAACGAGTGCAGATTAAACGCTATCCCACCCTGGAAACACTGACTTTGAAGGACGAAGCACCCCTACCCACCCCTAACGAGGATCAACAGAAGGCGATTGAAACAATTAATGGCGCTTTAGAAAGGAATGAGGCCCAAACCTTTCTCCTCTACGGCGTAACCGGTTCGGGCAAAACTCTCGTCTACCAGAAAGTGATAGAGGGGGTGGTAGCTTCCGGAGGGAGCGCTCTGGTTTTGATCCCTGAGATTTCGCTGACGCCCCAGATAGTGAGCCGCTTTCGGGCCTGTTTCGGCGACCGGATCGGCCTGCAGCATTCAGCCATGTCCAACGGCGAGAGGACCGATGTCTGGCGCGGCATTCGCGCGGGTGAATTCTCCATCGTGATCGGAGCGAGATCGGCGGTCTTCGCCCCTCTCAAGAATTTACGACTTATTATCGTAGATGAAGAAGGTGATGCGAGTTTTAAGCAGAACGAACCCAATCCCCGCTACAACGCCAGGGACGTAGCGCTGGTCAGAGCCGCACAAGTGGGGGCGGTAACCGTCCTGGGTAGCGCCACCCCAAGCGTGGAATCATTTCATAATGCAGAAAGAGGACGCTATACTTTGCTGGAATTGCCGAGCCGCGTTGACGGCGTTCCGGCACCATCCATTCGCTTTACCACTCCACCAAAGACCAAAGGAAAAGTCTTCGGCACCGAATTAGAGAGAGCAGTGGTGGGGCGCGTTCAATTGGGTGAACAGGCCATTCTACTGCTCAACCGGCGCGGATTTTTCACCTTCATCTTCTGTCCGCAATGCGGACATATTTTGCGCTGCCGCCATTGTGAAATAACGCTCACTTATCACCGCAAAGAGAACCTGCTCCGGTGTCACATCTGCGGCTACCACATCCCGCCACCGCGAACCTGCGCTGAATGCGGTAAATTGCTGAAATACGCGGGCACCGGCACTCAGCGCGTGGAGGAAGAACTCGCCGGATTGATTCCCCGGAGCAAAATGACCCGCCTGGACCTTGATACGACAAGCCGGAGAGGATCCCACCACCGCATCCTGAAAGGCTTCGCGCGGGAAGAACAGGCCATTCTCCTGGGCACCAAGATGGTGGCCAGAGGACATGATTACCCTCAGGTTACACTGGTCGGAGTCGTTTCCGCCGACGTGGAACTGGCTTTTCCCGATTTTCGCTGTGATGAACGCACTTTCACCCTGCTATTGCAGGCCGCGGGGCGGGCGGGGCGTTCTCCGGACAGCGGCCAGCCGGGCGAAGTATTAATTCAGACCTGGATGCCGGATCACCCTATTCTCAAGTTGGTTGAAAAAGGGGATTATCGGGCCTTCTATCAGCGGGAGATCGAATTGCGCCGCAGTCTGAATTATCCGCCCTGGGGTTGGATGATCCTCTTCATTTTCTCGTCAAGAGACTTCGACCGCGCCCAGAAAGCGGCGAGAGGATTCATCACCAAGGCGAGAAGTCGAATTAAGGAGGGCGAATGGATGGGCCCCACGGCCGCTTTTCGCTCTCGTTTGAAAGATAAACATCGCCTTCAAGTCGTTTTAAAAACCGGCCGGCAGCAGCGTTCCATTCGATCGAAAGTCCACGAAAAACTGGGCGAATTGATTGAAGAAATCAGAAACAATCTACCCAAAACAGTTCATATGGCCGTTGACGTGGATCCAATCCAGCTCCTTTGAAGTTAGTAAGAGCAGGTTGTCTTTTCATTCTGATTAATCTGCATTACGCTAGGTTTAAGTTCATCCATCATATCAATGAGCGAGTAACACGAAGACGAAACAAAAAAATATGACCGAATCCCCGAGCCAACCGGAATCGCAAAGCCCAACCGAAAAACCAATTACCTTTGAAGCGGTTCGAGCTTATCCGAAGGTTCAGATGCTGATGGATAAGGCGAACGAATTTTTGGGGATTATCGGTTACACGGAACACGGTCACCGGCACGGCAAAGTGGTGGGCAAGACCACCCGTCATATACTTGAATCGCTCGGGGATAACGGACGAGTTCAGGAATTGGGCGCCATCGCCGGTTATTTACATGACATCGGCAACGTGATCAACCGGGATCACCATGCCCAGACGGGCGCGATTTACGCGGGACAGATCTTAGAGGAAATGGGGATGCCCTTCTCCGAAGCCGTCGAAATTTTCGCCGCCATCGGCAACCACCACGAGGAGGACGGATTACCGATCAGCCGCATTACCGCGGCGTTGATCATCGCCGACAAGGCGGACGTGCACCGTTCCAGAGTCCGCACCACGCGCAGTCTACGCACCGACATTCACGACCGGGTCAATTACGCCGTCACGAAATCTGTGGTTACGGTTGACCCCGCCGCAAAAGAAATCACGCTCAACTTAACGGTGGATACTCGCCTCGCATCGGTGATGGAATACTTTGAGATTTTCATGTCGCGCATGCTGATTTCGAAGAAGGCGGCCAACTTTCTGAAGATGGAATTTCATCTGGACGTCAATGGCACTCACCTGCTATAAAGCGCCGCTATTGACGGCAGTACTCATTCTTATGACGCTCCTGACCTCGTCAATGGCGTTATCGCAACAGGGCCGATGGAGGGAACGTAGCAATGAACGGATCAAGTTATTCATACATCCCGGCGATGAGACGAACGCGTCCGGTCTGACGGAGGCCATTGACCAGGCGATGCCGGAATTAGAGACAAAATTAGGCATCAACATCCCCTACCAACCCAAGATTTTTCTGGTCACCAGCCAGGAGGAATTCGACCGGGCGACGGGAGGCACGCTTCCTCCCTGGTCAGAGGGCGTGTCTTTCGCTGAAACGGGCGCAATCGTCCTGAAATCGCCTTCTTTCTCCGGTGATATCAACTCCTTGCACCGCACCGCGGTTCACGAGCTGGTGCACCTGATGATCGCCAAAAAAGCGGGACGCGGCGTGCCGCGCTGGCTGAATGAGGGATTGGCGCAATTCCTATCCGGAGAAGGTCAAGGGAAGGCGTTGATGCCTTTATCCCGAGCGCTCTGGTCTAACCATTTGCTCCCGCTGGCATCTATCGAAAGGGTTGACCGGTTCTCGCACGCTGATGCTGAACTCGCTTATCTACAAAGCTTTCATGCTACGGAGTTTTTCATCAATCAATATGGCTGGGAAACACTCCGCAATCTGCTATCGAAGCTCGGGGAAGGGGTACCGTGGGAAGTGGCCTTATTTCAGACCATTCAAACCGATCAAGCTGGATTCGAAGCTACCTGGCGAGCTCACCTGGAAAAATCGTATCGTTGGATGATCCTGTTAGATTCGCAGATCTACCTGTTCATCGGCGCTACGTTCCTGGTACTGTTAGCCGGCGTTGCCATGGTCAGGCGGAGGCGCCGGATATACAGAAAATGGGAGGCTGAAGACGGCCCCGAAGCGGGGATATTATGAAGAAAACTCTTGCATTTCTTATAATTTTACATAACTTTGAGTTACGCATAAAATCGCTTACGGGAAAGAGATGATTAGAACATCGAAGCGAACATTCCTCTGTGCAATAATCGTGCTGACCGCAGTATTCACCTGCAGTGATGTTGTCGCTCAGGGAACGGCCGGTTTTGAGATTCTGCGCTTGCAGACTCAGCCCCGGGGAAGCGCCCTGGCGGGCGCTCTGGTCGCTGACGCCAGCCAGATTGAAAACATTTTCTACAATCCTGCCGGATTGGCATCCATTTCGAAAAGGATTGGTACCGCTGGATACATGAATTATCTCATGGATATCCAATCAGGTTACCTGGCTTACGCTGATCCATCCTGGCCCTGGGGAGTCTGGGGCGTCAATCTGACCTACACGAACTACGGTGATTTCGACGGGCGCAGCGAAACCGGAGAGGATCTGCCCGATTTCTCCGCATCGGACGTCGTATTGGGTGCGGCATTCGGCAAGGAAATAAGAAAGAACCTCAGTGTGGGGGGAGGCGCCAAGTTCGTCTACTCCGACATCGAGGACTACAGCGGTTCGGCCCTGGCTTTTGACCTCGGAGGGCAATATACGCTCATTGAAGAACGCTTGAGGCTGGGAGCGGGCATCTACAACATCGGTTGGACGACGAATGCCTACCTCAGCCATAAAGACGATCTCCCGCTTTACTACCGGATAGGGATTTGGGGCGTTCCCAGAGATCTGCCCGCCAACCTCTACTTCTCCATGACGCTGTATCACGAATACGCCGACAATTACTCGCTGGGAGATTTCAGCGGCTCGAAATTTTTGGATTTTCTGGGAGACTTATATTACGGTGTCGGTGCCGAGTTTCACCCCATGGAAGCTCTATACCTGAGAGTGGGTTACGACACCAAAGGTCTGGATCAGAAAGTCGGAACCAAGAAGGACGGCTTTGCGGGTCTGGGGATGGGAATCGGTGTTGACGCCCAAGCAGTCAGATTGGATTTCTGTCTGGCCTCTTATGGGGAATTGGGCCTGGTACAGAGACTCGCCCTTTCCGGGGTATTCTGAAGCTTGCTTCTTCAATCTGACAAAATCCCATCATACAGCTTTTCGCCCGGTTTTAATGCTTCGAATCGGGCGATTCTCTTTATTGGCCACAGCAGACTTTAAACCTTTTTCGATAAAATGGGTCTAACTGAGCGAGAGGTGAGACAGGATTCATGCCGGCAGAGGATGACAGGGAGCTGATCAGACGGTTTCAGAAGGGTGATGAAAGCGCTTTCAACGAATTGGTGCGCAAGTATCAGAAGTCGATTTACCAGATCGCCCGCAGGCTATTGGGGTCGCATGAAGAGGCCGAAGACCTTAGCCAGGAGGTCTTTATCAAGGCTTACCATGGCCTGGCGGGGTTTCGCAGTGATGCCGGCTTTTTTACCTGGATCTACCGAATTACGGTAAACAGCGCATTGAACGTTCTACGAAAAAAGAAACTGCGACAAATACTCAGTCTTGAAAATGTGGGCTTCTCGATCGCCAGCCGTTCAGCCGCTCCGGATCAGCAAATTGAGAAAGAGGAAGCCCTGCAGGCAATCAGCCGCGCGATTGACCGACTGCCCAAAATGCAAAAAATCGTCTTTACCCTGCGACATGATCAAAAGTTGACTCACAAGGAAATCGCTCAAATTCTCAACCGTGATGAAGGAACCGTCAAGGCCAATTACCATCATGCCATCCGCAAGTTGAAAAAAGCGGTGAAATCATGAATGAAAACATGAATCGCCGTCATGTCGCCGATGAATTGATCGTTCACTTCGACGAGGGGTCGCTTCAGGAATTACCGGAAGAGCTAAAGGCGCATATAGAAACCTGTCCGAATTGCCGGCAGGCACTGGAAGACCTAATTCGTCTGCAAAATGGATTAGCGCAACTGACTCCTGCGGAACCGAATCCCGGCTACTGGAACAACTTTCTGCCCAAGCTACGCCAGCGGTTCGAGAATGAATCATCTCGTCGCCGTGGCAGAGATTTGGCCTGGATCCCGGCCATGGGGATAGCCCTTATCCTAGCTCTGGTACTATTGACCTCACCCACGCAAATTGGCCCCCCGATTTGGTATGAATCACAGATATGGGCCGAAGGGTCAACCGTTCTGTGGGACGATGATCTGACTTCTGAGGAATGGGATAAACTGATTCAAATCACAGGTAATGAGGATATCGTCAGCACAATAGTTGATGCGTCAGAGTTAGAACTCATCGAACAGTTAAGCGAAACATACCCCTATCCATCATGTGATCTCATAGATCAATTAGGGGAAATGGAAGAGGAGAGCTTTAACGCTTTCCTGCAGAAACTGATGGACTATCCGATCATACAGTCCTGAGCGGCAATGGAAATGCACAATTGGAATAAACCAAGGCAATGAATAAAACCCGAGGAGCATGAATATGAGTAGAAAAAACTTAATGATCGCTTTAGCGGTCGCTATAACACTCCCACTGTTATGCCAGGCACAGCCGTGGTCTGATCACCCGATGAAGCAGAGGCGCCAGAGGGCTGAGATAGAATCCAAAATGCGAACGATGAAGATCTGGAAACTCACAGAAGAACTGGATTTGAGCGAGGAACAGGCGGCTCGATTTTTCCCCATTATGAACGGAATGGAGGATAAACAGAAAGAAATCGCCCAGGAACGCGATGAAATCCTCGACGATCTCGGCGAGCTGGTGTGGAAACAGAAGCCTGAAGCGGGTGAAATTAACCAATTGCTGGATCAACTCGAGGAAAAAGAGAGCAAGCTGATGGAGATACGCAAGCAGTTCCGCAAGGACGTCAGTGGAATTTTGGACCCTGCGCAGTTGGGAAAGCTGGTGCTCTTTAACCATCGGTTTCCGGGCATCATGCGGGATTTGATCCGCGAATTTGAAGAAAAGTGTCCACCGCGGGCACCCGGCAAACGTCAAGAGCGCGGCCCATAAGGGGAGGGAATTTGAACTACGAATAAGAGGTGATCTGATGATCACCTTTTATTTTTCCCCGATTTAGGCCTGGAAAGAGCTCGAACCGCATCCCTTTCTGCTTGACTTTGCGTTTGGAAGTTGTTATATTAATATTTCTAAATATTGAATTCGCTCCGCTACTTTTGACTATAAATCCTTGAAAGGCCAAGCCTGGTATCATCGCTGGTTTGGTGCGGACTATCTGCAACTTTACCAGCACCGTTCTGGGAGCGAAGCTGCTGCCACCATCGCCTGGTTGGTCGCCGAGCTCAAATTGGCGCCGGCGGCGAAGGTGCTCGATTTAGCATGCGGAAATGGGCGCCACAGCCGCGAGTTAATCCGCCTCGGGTTTCAAACGTATGGCTTCGACCTTTCCTGGCCGTTGTTGATTGA
>Ga0190334_1001267_pt1 | contig 11134 bp, 8 predicted proteins | sample 48720478_MG_FD_161270 | JGI IMG/M metagenome (GOLD analysis project Ga0190334, IMG submission 161270) | Hydrothermal vent sediment bacterial communities from Southern Trench, Guaymas Basin, Mexico - 4872-04-7-8_MG | ecosystem: Environmental > Aquatic > Marine > Hydrothermal vents > Sediment ...
TTGGTTACTGCCAACCCGCCACTTATTGATATCAGGGACTCTGAACAGGGGGCAACCTTATTAGAAAATGAACTCCTGGTCAATATTCCCACTACACGGTCCTATCATGAAATCGTCACCCTTGCCCCCGGAGTCACAGAAAATAACAGACTCTTTGGCGGAGCCGGGGGGGAGATTGGAAACGCTTATAACATGGATGGTATGAATACTACAGATCCTTACTTTGCCCAACCCTGGGTTTTGCTTGATTGGAACACTATTGATGAAGCAAAAATCAGTGGCATCGGAGCTAATGCAGAGTACGATGGTTTTAGTGGAGGAGTTGTTAATATCATAACCAAATCAGGAGGCAATACGACTTCAGGTGGAATTGAATTCTATTATAGCGGCAATAACTGGCACAGCAATAATGCGGAAGGTATTGACTGGGAATGGGGGCCTGACTTTTCCAACGAGGATAACTTCGATCCCAGTTTCTACATAGGAGGACCTATTAAAAAAGACAAGTTGTGGTATTTTGCCAATTTACAATATGCAACACGAAATCGGGAAATTGAGGACTTCCCAGAAGACGAGTTTCATTGGTACCCTAGAATCTTTGGGAAACTGACTGCCCAGCTGGGCACCAATGACAGGCTTCAAAGCACGCTCGCCTGGGAGGCTCATCATGCCAATTATCGCTACGCGGAACCTGGTTTTCCAGTTGAAACATCTTCGGACTACAGATCTGACGATAAGCTCATAAACCTTAGCTGGCTGCACACCTTTACGGACAGCACTTTCATGGAAACCAAATTAGGCGGCTGGCATGCCATTGAAAAAGCATTGGGCCATGGCGGCGACGCCTATCCGCATGTCGATTATTTAACGGGCATGCTTTCAGGGAATGCTCCTTGGAGTTATGATGGCTACCGCTGGCGAGTTCAGGCCAATTCAGCCGTTACTCATTATACAGATGATTTTATCGCGGGCAGTCATGAGTTTAAATTTGGCGTACAATTCGAACATGCTAAAATTAGAGAGGATTATGGTTATACTAACGGAAAATATTACATTGATTACTACGGTGACCCCTACTTACAATATCAATGGGAAGGATACCCCTTAGATGGCACAATAGACAGGCTATCTGTTTTTGCCCAGGACAGTTGGACCATTTATGAGCGGCTCACCATTAATCCAGGTCTAAGATACAATATTTTCAAGATGGGTCTGGATGGCCAAAACGTATATAAAGCAAATGGACTAGCTCCCCGGATCGGAATTACCTTTGATTTGTTCGGAGATCACACCACTGCCCTTAAAGCTCATTACGGACGCTATTACGAACAACTGAGAATTACCGACGTCTACCCGGCCATGAATATTCCAGATTTTTATTGCTACTACTACGAAGATGGAAAATGGGTTTTAGATTTTGTTGATCATTTAGGGAGTGCAAGCGTGGACCCGGATATTAGGCATCCGGGTTGCGACCAGTATTCGCTATCAATTGAGCGGGAATTGACTAAGGATTTATCTGTAGAACTGGTTTATATCTATAAAAAATTCATCAACATACTTGGCTGCGTTGAAACTCGTGGGAAATGGGAACCGGTCGAATATTTTGATCCCTATATGGGAAAGACCTATAATTTATTTAGCCTTGTCTCAGATCCGTCTGACACAGAAATGTTGATAACCAATCCGGAAGGAGGAACCTATGAGACTGTCCCCTTTACGCCTGAAAGCAAATACCGCACTTTTCAATTGAATCTGACCAAGCGATTTTCCAATAACTGGCAATTCATTGTCTCTTACGCCTACTCTAAAGCCGATGGAAATTTTGACTTGGGAGGATATGATCGCGAGGTTATATTCAATGATTTTTTTAAAAGCAAGAACCTTCAGGTAAATTCTGAAGGATATAATTTAAGCGATTGTACCCATATTTTTAAAATACAAGGCTCAGTCATACTTCCTCTCGATATTGTCTTGGGAGTAAACTTCCTGTACCGTAGCGGTTTCAGGTACAACAACTTAATTCGACCAGGCGATTTTCTCGAAGATTACAGACAGTATAATATAAGAGCTGAGAGCAGGGGGGCTTTCAGGTATCCGAGTTTGTCCAATTTGGATTTGAGGTTTGAGAAAAAGTTTATCCTAGGAAAAAACAATCTCAGTGTTCTCTTGGACATTTACAATGTCTTTAACGCCAACACGGTTCTTTCGACTCAAAATGAAGTGTATAACCCGAATTATGGAAAAGTCTCCAGCATTGTGAGACCTAGACGCTTTCAGGCAGGAGTCAGGTTTCATTTTTAACTGGAAGAATTCAAATAATTAACCTGGATTAAGGTTGGTGCAGAGGCGAGTCAAGAAGGCAAATGAATCGTTATATTCATGACATTTTTTTTTAACTGTGATATGTTCATTCCAAAATAACAGCAGGTGAAAATTACATAGAATTGGAGGAGATTTAGAGAAAGATTAAAAAGCAAATTCTTACAAAGTATAAGCAAGGAAGGTAAGGGCAGCGAAAAAAAAGTTTAATAAAAAAATAAAAGTAAAAATCTAGCAGAATTAGTAAAATGAATGTTATTAAAATGTTAATAAGGGGGAATTTATGAATTTCAGAAAAACTACAATTCTTCTAGTATTTTTTGTTTTTCTATTGATATCATTTTCTCACGTATCGGCTCAAAAACAGGCAACTTTACGCCCGGTTACAGTAGATGATTATTTCCAGATCAAACGCGTTGGTAATCCGCGAATAAGCCCGGATGGTAAATGGGTAGCCTACACAGTAACGACGATCAATCTTGAGAAAAACGAGACTAAAACAAGGATATGGAAGATGCCGATAGAGGGTGGTGAGGCAATACCTATGACTGCAGAAGCCTATTCCTCAAGCCGCCCGGAGTGGAGTCCGGATGGGAAATACTTCACATTTTTATCTGCCCGTAATGATGAAAAAACGCAAGTTTGGGCATTGAACAGTTTAGGAGGCGAAGCAATAAAGCTGACTAACGTTAAGCAAGGTGTTATTGACTATGTCTGGTCTCCGGATGGAAAAAGAATACTATTGATTATTAAGGATCCGGGTCCGGATGATTTAGAAGAAGATAAAAATGGTGAAACGAAGAAAAAAAAGAAGAAAAGACCATGGGTAGTAGATAGACTTCAATTTAAGGAGGACGCTTCAGGATATCTTGACCATAGACGAACTCATCTATACACGCTCAATATTAAAGATAAAAAGATTACACAAATAACATCGGGAGATTTTGATGACTATAATCCAGCCTGGAGCCCGGATGGCAAATCCATCGCTTTTGTCAGCAACAGGACTGATAATCCTGATGGAAATGAAAACTCTGATATATGGATAGTCTCTGCTGATAATACAGACAAAGGTAAAACGCTGCTTCAATTGACGAAAAATCCCAGTGTGGATGATTTTCCAGTTTGGAGTCCGGATGGCAAATCCATCGCTTATATAACTATTCCCTACAATGGTAAATATTCTGGTTTTAATACAAACCATATTGCAATAATACCCGCAAACGGCGGTACACCCAGAGCTTTGACCCAGAATTTGGATAGGAATGTTTATTCCCATCGATTTACTCCTGATGGTAAAACATTAACATTTTTGCTTGAGGATAGTGGTGAAAATAACCTAGCTTCTATTAGTATTAATGGTAAAAACCTGAGAAGGCTTGTAAAAGGAAAAAATATTGCCGTGGATTATGATATTAGTAAAAATGGAGCTATTGCGGTTGTGGTAACAAATCCGCATTTACCAAGGGAAATATTTGTGCTGGAAAATAAAAAGTTACGCCAATTAACTACTCTAAATGATGCGTTGATGTCGAAATTAAAGCTGGCTGAAGTTGAGAAAATCCGTTGTAAAAGTAAAGACGGTACAGAGATAGAAGCATTTGTATACAAACCAATAGGTTTTAATCCCAATTTAAAATATCCGGCAATATTAGCGCCTCATGGCGGGCCAATGGCGCAATATACATTTGAATTTGATTTTGAATTTCAACTCTGGGCGGCCAACGGTTACCTTGTTGTAGCGCCAAATCCGAGAGGATCCACCGGATACGGGCAGGAATTTACTCAAGCAATTTATGCTAAATGGGGTAAAAAGGATTATGAGGATGTAATAGCCAGCATTGATTACGTAATTGAACAAGGTTATGCTGATCCTGACCGGCTGGGGGTAGGCGGATGGTCATACGGCGGTATCATGACGAATTATGTTATAACAAAATCTAATAGATTCAAAGGTGCCGTATCGGGAGCAAGCGATGCATTGTATCGGGCGAATTACGGGCATGACATGTATCAACTCTGGTATGAGATGGAGTTTGGCCTGCCCTGGGAAAATAAAGAATTATGGGAAGAGCTTTCTCCAATTAACTATATCACTAATGTTACCACACCGACATTGTTTATTGGTGGAAAACAAGACTTTAACTGCCCAATTTTGAATTCGGAAATGATGTATCAGTCACTTAAAAGACTTGGTGTTCCAACCCTGCTTGTTGTCTATCCGGATGAGCACCATGGCATCAGATACCCTTCATTCCAGAAAGACCGCTTCGAAAGATATCTGAACTGGTTTAATAAGTATGTTAAGGGAGAGAAAGTCAACTAAAGAGTAAAATAAGTAAGATATTAAAAATCAGCAAGAGGTAATAATGCGCAGATTACTAATGTTATCTTGTTTTTTTTTACTTTGGAACATTGCTAATCCGGGCGTATTAGCAAAGTCCGGGCCCGGCATTAATCCGGCGCTCTACAAAGCTTTAAAATGGCGCTATGTCGGCCCCTCTCGCGGCGGACGGGTTACTACCGTCACCGGCGTACCGAGCCAACCCAATGTCTATTATATGGGCGCGAGCGGTGGCGGGATCTGGAAAACCGAGAATGCAGGACAAACATGGTAATTAATCGGTGCCAAGAGGACTGTCAATCTGAATTGATTGATTTACATAACTTCATGTAAATATTAGAACTTACGGCAACGAAACCTTGACATTTCTGTGCAATCTAGACAGAATTGTAAAGGGGATTCGTTAGAATGAAAGATTTTAAAAAATACTTTCCAATTGCAGAAGCTATAGCAAAACTGCTCTATCCTTTTGCAGAAGTGGTATTACACGATATAAAGAAAAACCAGATCGTAAAGATTTTTAATAACTTCAGCAAACGTCAAGTTGGTGATTGTTCATGCATAGATAGTCTTAAAATTAAACACTTTGATAAAGGACCGGACATTCATGGTCCCTTCATGCAAAAAAACTTCTATGGTCACGACATCAAGTATACGACAAGTGTGCTGAGGAATGATGATGGCAAAGCGATCGGCTTAATGTGTATTAACTTGAAGATTGATGGGCTCAAGCATATTCAAAATATACTCAATAACTTTTTAGAGATAACTGAGGATTCATCAAACTTAGATGAACTTTTTAATGATGATTGGGAAAATAGGATTAATATCTTTGTCCAAAGGTTTCGAAAAAAGAGAAACTGCGCTCTTTCAAAGTTAACTAGGCAAGAGCGTATGGAACTAGTGCATTCACTCCACGAAGCCGGTGCTTTTCGAGTAACCAACGCGGTTAACTATATTGCCAAGATCCTCGGCGTTTCCAGGGCGACAATCTATAATTACTTGAATACCATGAAAATTAATAAACCAAAAAAATGATCTTTATTAGACGTGTTAATGTTCTTGATTCATGTCTCTTTTTAGTATAAAGGTTCCCTATCTTCCGGTATGTCAATGAGCTCCGTTATGAACCCGATCGGCGAACCCTGCAGGTAGGGATACTGGTCTGCGGTCACTGGGAGCCTTCAATCCCGCGCCTTGTTGAGGAGGGCCATGGCTTTTTCATCAATCCCCAACTGAGTTTCCTGATCGCTTTTATATGCATGGAGTTTACAGTTACCCCTGTCTTTTCACTTAGGCGAATGGTTTCGTTTATGGCCTCCAGCCTAAGTGCCGCTTCGTCCCGCATGTGGGAGGTGTAGACTCCATCGCATACTGATAGATACTGGTATGAATACAACTGGGACACAGGTGCTTATGATATTCTTTACTCACATGTAGATCCCCTGGCCAATATAGGCATTGATCCCAATCTAAAAAGTCCCTATTCTGACCAATATTCCTTAGGATTGGAAAGGGAAATATTTCCTGAATTCACTTTTTCTTTAACTGGTCTTTATAAGAAATCAAAGGATGCGATTGCTACCCTTAATACCGGGGCAGTTTATGAGGTTATAGATTATTATGATGCTTATGGAGACCAGGTGCTTCAGGTCTACAATCAGATAAATAGCTATATAGACAATTTTTATTTGATCACCAATCCAGGTGATTATGCTACTTACAAAGCCTTAATCATTGCTCTAAAGAAACGTTTATCCAACAACTGGCAATTGAACGGTAGTTTGACCTTGTCTAAGGCACGAAGTTTCCCCAAAGGCTATAGAGATAAAAATGAACTCGTAAATATGTATGGAGTCGCAGGCTATTATGACCGAGAATTTCAGTTTAAATTAAGTGGAACGTATATCTTTCCCCACGGAATAATTTTCAGTGCTTATTTTTCTTATATCCAAGGGGCACCTTTTAACCGTACAATAAGGGTGCCTTTGAATCAGGGCCCAATGGTTGTAGCTGCTGAGGAGAGAGGAAGCCAGAGATATCCTAACCAAGACATTGCTTGAAGTGCAACCGGAGTAAAGAGCGACAATATTTTTCCTGAGCTTCGGACTCCCGTTGGCGTGGGCATAGTCTATTTGCGTGGCCAACAGGGAATTTTTTACATCCCATTTGATGGGGACACTTTTGCTTTGTTACTATATAAAAAGTATTTAAAGGTTGCTTGTGACGAAAAATTTCCTTATAATTCACAGTTAAATACTTGTATCTCCAGAAGTTAATTATTTTAACTGATTGGACGGATTACCATCATTTGGCTCGCCATGAAGGTGCTCGCATCATATATATTATTTAATATAATTTATAATGGAGGCTTTAAATGTCAAAAGACAAAGAAATGAATCCTTTTAAAATCGTTCAAGAACAATTTGATTCTAACGCGGAAAAGTGTGGTTTAAGCCAACCAATGCGTGAATTTTTAAGAGAACCAGAAAGGGAAATTAGGGTCCGTATTCCAGTTGAAATGGATGACGGTACCACAAGAACTTTTACAGGATTCCGCGTCCAGCATTCCACGGCTCGGGGCCCTGCAAAAGGAGGATTGAGATTTGCAGCGGATGAAACCCTCGATATGGTTCGAGGATTAGCTATGATGATGACCTGGAAATGTGCTGTTGTCAACCTTCCTTTGGGAGGAGGAAAAGGCGGTGTGATTTGTGATCCCAGAGAACTCTCCGATCGTGAAACAGAAAAACTTTGTCGTGGCTGGGTAAGAAAAGTTTACGATTTTGTTGGTCCTGAAATGGATGTGCCAGCTCCTGACGTTGCAACCAATCCCCAGGATATGTTATGGATTATGGACGAATATGAAACCATTGCCCGAAGCCGGAAACCGGGATTTGTCACTGGGAAAGCTGTAGGCGTTGGTGGATCCCTGGGAAGAATGGAAGCTACTGGTTTTGGCGCTATCTACTGTGTCAGGGAAGCCTTAAAGAGATTGAACATTAATTTTAAGGATGCCACTCTTTCCGTTCAGGGGGCCGGGAATGTTGCTTCTTACGCCGTGAGAAAATTTTCTGAATACGGCGGAAAAGTCGTTGCTATTTCCTGTTGGGACGCCAATGATAAAAAAGCTTATACCTATAGCTGTGAAGACGGAATCAATCCTGAAGATCTCTTTGCACCAGGTACCCTTGATAAATTCGGGACTATAGATCAAAAGAAAGCGAAGTCTTTTGGCTGGAAACAGGAAGACGCAGATGCCTGGTTGAAAAAGCCAGTAACTGTATTAATGCCAGCCGCACTGGGTTCAGCTGTTCACGCTGATAATGTCAACGAAATTGACTTTAATAGTGTAAAAATTTATGCTGAAGCAGCTAACACGCCAACAACTCCTGCCGCCGACAAGGTCCTTAAAGAGAAAAATATTTACCTTATACCTGATTTTCTGTGCAATGCGGGAGGAGTTACTGTTTCTTATTTTGAACAAGTCCAAAATAATATGAACTACTATTGGTCAAAAGATGAAGTCCTCCAAAAATTAGATAAAATCATGACCGATGCATTCAATGATGTAGCTGATTTGGCCGAAAATGAAAATCTTTATCCCAGAGACGCGGCTTATTTTATTGCCATTAGAAGGGTCGCTCATGCTGTAGAAGGTAGAGGATGGGTTAAATCTAGGTAAATCAACGACTACTTGAAATTTGACGTAAACCTTTTTTGAAGCTGTCCTGAACAAAAAAGCTGGATCTTTAAGAGCTTTTCTCTAGATTTTAGATTCTTCTCATCAACCTATTATTCTATTATGCATCTGTTTATGGAATTTACTTCGATGTGGATAAAGATGTAATTAAACCCGAATCAGAATCAACCCTTAAAGCAATTGCTCTGTTATTAAAGCCCAATCCAAATCTTAAAGTTTATGTTGTTGGACATACTGATATGACTGGCTCTTTTGAGCATAACATGGAATTATCATTGAAAAGAGCAAAATCAGTTGTTAAGGCATTGGTGAATAAATATGAAAGATAGGAAATTCGTTTTTTGGTTGGTGATAATTTTTCCTCCAATTCAGCAAATTCCCATCCTCTAAGCGGTTTCATCGTCTATCGCAAGTATAAAATAAAAGAATGTATTGCACCAAAAAATAAGCGGCGATTCCATAATCATTTCAAATGTAGTATCGAACCTTAAAAAACGAGCAGGAATATTTACGAAAATATTTCGTTTAAAGCAAATCAAAGAGGTTAAAATATGCCTTTTATTACTTAGTTTCGTGCTTTTATCCTCGGGCACCAAACATTCCAGGGAAGAAATTCTCACCGCCACCTCTATCCCGGGCGCACCATTGAGCAGATCTCCGGCCTAACCCTGCAGGAACTTGCCCCAAAAGAGATATTCGACCCTCTCGGAATGGATCATACCTGTTTGGCATATTTATTGCTGGTTAGCAATCTAGGAGAGTTTTCCCTCTTCGATATCCTTGATCACCCCGCCGAGGATATTTATACCTTTCATAAGATATTCTTCGGTTATCACCAGTGGCGGCAGAAGCCTGACCACATTGCCGTAGTGACCGCCAATCTCAATCATTACCCCGCGCTGATGAGCGTACTTACGGACCATCTGTGCGTACTCCGGGGAGGGCTCTTTGCTCCTTTTGTCTTTGACTATCTCTAGGGCCAGCATCAGTCCGATCCCGCGTGCTTCACCCACTATAGCGCTCCCAGATTCCAACTTTTTCAGCAGCACCATTGCTTTTTTCCCTAATTCCAGAGCTCGTTCCGGAATGTGGTTCTCTATCATCCAATTCAGGGCGGCAAATCCCGCGGCGAAGGCTATCATATTCCCCCTGAAGGTTCCGATGCTCTTGCCGGCCGGCCATGTATTCAATTTGTCTTTATAGGCGATCGCTGCTATCGGAAATCCGAGCCCGCCTAAGGCCTTGCTCATAGTGACGATATCCGGAACAATATCAAAGTGTTCAAAAGCAAACATCTTTCCGGTTCGCCCGAGGCCGGCCTGGATTTCATCACAGATCATCAGGACACCGTGCTTATTACAGATCTCCCGGATCCGCTTCATGAAGCGGGTAGTAGGAATTATGGTTCCGCCTTCACCCTGGACTGATTCAAGAATGACAGCTGCGGGCTTCAAGTAACCTGAGTGGCTATCGGAAAGAACCCGGTCCAGGTTTTCTGCCGCTTGAAGGTCTACCTCCTCATCAGGGCATCCAAAGGGATTCCGATATGGGTAAGGATAAGGAATGAACTGTACATCCGGCACAAGCTGACCAATGCCTTCCCGGTGATGGCGGTCACAGGTCAATGCCAGAGAAATCCCGGTCATGCCGTGGTATGCCCCTTCAAAGGCAATGATACTGTTCCGCCCTGTGTTGTAGCGAGCCAGCTTTATGGCCTGTTCAACCGCATCCGAACCTGTAGGGCCGCCGAAGAAAATGCGGTTCAGCTCTTTGGGCAGGAACTTTTGTAAGACCTCGACCATGTTTTTCCTTGTAGGAGTGGGAATATCCAGCGTGTGGGTAATCTGGTCGATCTGTTCATGGGCAGCTTTTAAAACCACTGGATGCCCGTGTCCGACGGCCATGACTCCGGCTCCGCCGAACATATCTATATAGACATTCCCGTCCACGTCCTCGAGGGTCGCCCCGCGGCCTTGCCGCAGAGCCATGGGCAGGCCCTTCGAATAACTGACTGCTGAGCTTTCATGTTCCTTCTGATAGGAAAGGATTTCCTGAGATCTTGGTCCCGGAGGAGTTACCTTTATCCGGGGAGCTCCTTTAAAAGAAAGTTTTGCCAGTTCCTCTTCACTGATCATCAGCTGCCTCCTCAAAGTTGGTTATATTGGTTATAAATTTTTCTCTCCGCAGCATAATCCTTCGAATCCTTCGAGGGGTTTTTCTTTCTAGGGAGAATTTCGCCCCATCTCTGCTCTAGGCACAGCTATCGCCCCAATCATACCCGTAAAAAGCAAGGCCGGTCAACCGGAAACCTTAATGGCGATGGTTGGTCATACCGATAGTGTCGGCAAAATTGACTATAACATGCAGCTATCCAAAGCAAGAGCCGCTGGCTTGATAGGTAATCTTGTAAAACATAACGCTTGTGTTTCAGGGGCAGAGGTTGGCTGCCAGGGGGAGATAGGCACTGCCTGTGCCATGGCCTCATCAGCAGCAGCTCAACTTTTAGGAGGAAGCATTCTACAGATTGAGTATGCTGCTGAATTGGGAATGGAGCATCATTTGGGCCTGACCTGTGATCCTATTGGTGGATATGTCCAAATTCCCTGTATAGAAAGAAATGCAATCGCCGCCGGCCGCGCATTGGATTGTTTTTTCTTCTTTACGGGTTGGTCTTTGGTTATCATTTAACTCAAGTTTCCCAGTTTGAGTCTAGTAAAATCGCTTCTAACTGGTTGCAGTATCTCAACAAATTGCCGATAAGAGGT
>Ga0190334_1001269_pt1 | contig 11129 bp, 7 predicted proteins | sample 48720478_MG_FD_161270 | JGI IMG/M metagenome (GOLD analysis project Ga0190334, IMG submission 161270) | Hydrothermal vent sediment bacterial communities from Southern Trench, Guaymas Basin, Mexico - 4872-04-7-8_MG | ecosystem: Environmental > Aquatic > Marine > Hydrothermal vents > Sediment ...
AAAAAGCCTAATTCCCGAGCAATTAATTTACCCATAGTGCTTTTACCCACAGCAGCCGGTCCGTCTATTGCAATTGTTAAACCATTATTTTTCATAAAATTATCAATTCTCCAATATATTAATTCGCCGATTTACCGATTTACCAATGCACCAATTAATTAAGTATTTAGCGAATGGTGAAATAGTTTTATAAAATTCGAAATTATACGATGACATATACATAAATTAACTAAAAACTTAAAGCGAAAAGCGCAAAACCATAATTCAAAATTCAAAACTTTTTCTAATAAAGTAACATTTTAAATGTACAAGGGGTCGGATCCGTCCGACCCGGGTTTTTGGTAATTCCTTTTATCGGGCTTGATGAATCAAGCCCCGACCTCCTAAACACTATCCGCTAATAATCTTCTGATTCTTAATTTCTATTTTCTTAGCGAGATACGATTCATTAGACTTGTCCCCGTGAAAACGGGGATACAAGATACGAATTTATCTTCTGTTTTCTAACCAATTAACCAGGTAACCAACTAACTAGCTAACAATTATGTGATTTTTTTCAGACTTTTAATTTCTTCTTTACTTAAATACCTGTATTCTCCCGGTTTCACCCCTTTTAAAGAAATCGGACCTAACTGAGTTCTTCTCAACTCCAGGACAAAATGCCCGATATATTCTCCCATTCTCCTGATCTGCCTTTTCTTCCCTTCCCTTATTTTTATTTTTAATAGGGCATTTCCCTTGGTAATTTTTAACAAGTAAATGCTACATGGTGCTATTTTATAATTATTTTCCAGGGCAACCCCCCTTGATAAGATTTTTAATTTTTCGGGAGAGGGGATTCCCTTCACTTTGACAATGTAAACTTTTTCTACTTCTTTTGCCGGATGAGTTAAGGTATAAGCTAATTCACCGTCATTAGTAAGAATTAACAGTCCTTCCGAATTAAAATCTAAACGGCCAACCGGGTACACTCTTTCTTTAACCCCTTTTAGTAAATCTAAAACAGTCGGTCTGCCAAAGGGATCGGATAGAGAAGTTAAATATCCTTTGGGCTTATTTAATAATATATAAGAATACTTTTTTATTTTTTCATATTTTACTAATCTACCATTTACTTCAACGATATCTTTTTTAGGGTCAACTTTAGTCCCCAACTCAGTAACGACAGAATTATTTACCCGTACCTGCCCCTGAAGTATTAGTTCTTCACATTTTCTTCGGGAAGCAATCCCTGCTCCCGCCAGATATTTTTGCAATCTTTCCATCATGTCATCTAATCCCGATTTCACTAAGTTTGGGTAGCTCGTTAAGATTTTTTAAGCCAAAATGCATTAAGAAATAATCTGTAACTTTGTAAAGCAAAGGATTTCCGGGTGCCTTCTTTCTTCCGCTAATTTTTACAAATTTATGCTTCAGTAAATTAAATAAGACCCCCGAGCAGCTTACTCCCCTTATCTTTTCGATCTCCAATCTGGTTACTGGTTGATTGTAAGCAATGATAGCCATTGTTTCCAGGGCTGCTTTGGAAATTTGATGCTTTCTTTTGTTCTCCAAGATTTTCTCTACCCAGACAGAGTACTGTGGTTTGGTACCCAGTTTATATCCACCGGCAATTTCATATATTTTAAATGGCCTATCATCGTTATCGTATTTTAAGATTAACTCATTCATAATCGATCTACTTCTTTTTTTCTCCAGACCGGTAATCTCTTTTATCTTGTCAAGGGTTAATGGATTATTATATACCAGCAATAAGCATTCTATTATATTGCTCCATTTTGCATTGTTTCCTGTTTTTTCTTTAACTTTAAAGCATCTCCTTTCAGATCGAACATTATCTTATCAAAGTTTTTTCTCTGATAACATATTATTTTTCTTAAATATATAAGTTCTAACAAGGCAAGGAAAATTACAATAATTTCTAATTTGCTCTGAGCTCTTTCCATGAAATAATCGAAAGATAATCCTTCTTTGCTGACCTTCAACAGATTGATTATTTCTTTCATCTTGGAAGCGGCATTAAATGTCCTTTTTTTAAAGGGCGCATAGTCTTCTTTCTTCGTATTCTGTAACACTTTTTCCAAAGAAGTTAAAAGGTCTGCCAGGTCAACTTTCTGAATTTCTACACTACCTTCTTTATCGTTGTCTTCTAACACCGGAAAGTAGATATTACTTTGGGCACCTTCTTTTTCTTTTAAATATTCGACCACTTTTTGGAATTTGTCATATTCCTGAAGATATGCTTCTTTTTCTTTTGAAATCATAAAATCATCGTATTCATCATCTTCCTCTTCACTGCTTTTAACTTCCAATTTAGGAAGAAGATTTTCTGATTTCATTTTTAATATTATCGCCATTTCGGCTATAGTTTTACCGGCAATGCTCAGGTCAATATGGCCCTTGTTTTGCATAACATACTTTAAATACTGGTCAATTATTTCAGTAATAGGTATCTGTTCAATATCTTCTGTACCTTCTTTTATATTTCTCAACAATTCGTCTATCGAGTAATCCGAATCATTAATCTTTATTTTAAAGTCTATATTTTTAATATTCATAATCTAAATTCATGGCTTTCTTCACTTCTCCAAGGGTCTGTTTAGCTACCTGCCTGGCCTTTTTGCTCCCTTCGATTACAATTTCTCTAATTATTTTCGGATTTTTTTCATAATATTTTCTCTTTTCTCTGAATCCATCAAACTTATCTATTAAGGACTGGGCCAATCTTTTTTTGCATTCCACGCACCCCAATTTTCCTGATTTACATCCGACAGATATTTCTTCGGATTGTTCCTGATTAAATATCTCCTGATAAGTAAACACCACACAAATATCCGGATGCCCCGGGTCGTTTAATCTTATTTTTTGGGTATCAGTTATCATAGTCTTCACTTTTTCTTCTATCTTTTCCGGCGACTCGGATATGGATATGGTATTCCCCAGACTTTTACTCATTCTCTTTCCGTCAGTTCCCGGCACACGGGGAACCTTGGTCAATTTTACCTGAGGTAAAGGAAAAACATTTTTATAAAGATTATTAAATCGTCTGGCGATTTCCCGAGTTAATTCTATGTGATGCACCTGGTCTTCCCCTACCGGTACGGCATTCGCTTTGTAGATTAAAATATCTGAAGCCATTAGAACCGGATATCCTAAAAGACCATAACCAATATTATCTTTTAATCCCAAATCTCTCACCTGTTCTTTTAATACCGGATTTCTTTCTAACCAGGGCAAAGGAGTAATCATGGAAAAAAGCAGATGTAATTCTGCATGTTCCGGGACATAAGATTGAATCATTACGGTACTTCTTTCGGGGTCAATACCCGCGCTAAACCAATCTATAAGCATCTCCGTGATATTTTCTTTTAAATTTTCAGTATTGTCGTAGCCGGTAGTAAGGGCATGTAAATCTACGACTCCAAAAAAACACTTGTATTCCTCCTGAAGTTTTACCCAATTTTCCAAAGCTCCTAAGTAATTTCCTAAGTGTAATTTACCGGTAGGCCTCATTCCGCTAAAAATTATTCCTGCCATTTGAAATACTCCTCTCTTAATTTATTATTAAAATATGTTTTTTAATTCACCGATTTACGAATTTACTGATTGACCGATTGAATTAGTCGTTAGTAAATAGTTGCTACGAGCGCTAATTTACCAGAGCGTGGTAATCTCTTTATTAAGCTAAAAATTTAAAGCTAAAAGCGAAAAACCATAATTCAAAATTCAAAACTATTTCTAATAGTACATATATTCCATTCTCGTGAGACTTGTACCACCATTTTCATGACGGTGGGTTTCGTGAAAATAAGTAAATTTAATTATTTTCTAATATTAATATTTGCCCCTGGATTCCCGCTTCCGCGGGAATGACAGAAGAGTATGTAATTTTATACTTTGTGCCTTTTCTATAAATTATTTATTTCTTTAATTTTAAGTTTTAAGCTTTGGTTTTGCGCTTTGCGTTTTAAACTTTTAGTTATCTTACTATATACTCTACATTTTAAAATTAATTTATTTTAAACCAGCAAACGAAATATAAAAAATACAATGGGAAATAATACTTTTCCAATTATACCACTTAATACCAGAATTAATAAGAGAATTGGCCCGTAAGATTCTAACTTGGCATACTTGTAGGCCTGAGGATAAGGTAAAAGTCCCAGCAATATCTTAGACCCATCTAAAGGCGGAACAGGAATCAAGTTAAATATGGCAAGTGCTAAATTTATTATTACACCGGTCTGTAGAAATATTATCCACCCTCTTAGTATGGTAACTAATAGATTAAAAAAAGAGCTTCCTTGTGCCATGGTGATTTGCCCGATAAAATAATAACTTAACTTTAATATAAGGGCAAATAATATAGCAATTACTATATTAGCAATAGGTCCGGCCAATGAAACATATATCATATCTCTTTTAGGATGATGCAACCTATTAAAATTTACCGGGACCGGTTTGGCCCACCCAAATCGGAATAAAAGCAGCATCAAAGTTCCTATAGGGTCAAGATGAGCCAGAGGATTCAAGGTAAGCCTTCCCGCTTCTGCTGCTGTTGGGTCTCCCAATTTATAAGCCATCCGACCATGACTGTACTCGTGAAAAGTAATGGCGATTAGAACAGCCGGTATGCTCCAGGCTATTTCGAATATATTATCTAACATTTTTTTGTATCTTATTCCTTCCTTTTAGAATATTTTTTACCAATCTAATTTCATCTCTTTTACTTTTTACCTCTCCATCCAGCTGGGCGGAAAGTAATTTATTTAAAATCTGCGAGTATATCGGGCCGGGCTTTACCCGTAATTCCTTTAATTCCTTTCCAGAAATATACAGACTTTCTTTTTTGTATTTTAGAAAATAGCTGCTGACCCTTTCTTTTACAATATCAGTGTCGCTTTCCACAATAGCTAAAAATAATACTTCATTAGGTAAACCATTCAATTTTGAATAAATAACGCTCGGTGAGATTTCATCCTTTTTCGATATCATTTTTATAATTTGATCTAAATTTGAGTAACAATAAGTTATCCTGTCTAAAGATTTTTGCTTGATTATTAGCCTTTTATAAATTCTCTGTATTTGAACTTTCTTTAGATTTCTAATTAAACAGCAAAAATATATCACCCACAATTCTATCTTTTCATCAGGCATATTGCGTTTCCAGAAATTATAATTGTCTTTTACCTTATTTAATCTTTTAACTGTTTCTTCATTCAATTCAACTTCCGGAAGAATATACTTCAGTGCTCCTAATTCTTCCATTCTCTTTAAAGACTTTAACGGATTTTCTTCTTTTAATATTAGAATTAATTCTTCGGTGATTCTGTTCTTTCTTAATCTGGAGAGTAATCTATCATCAATTGCTTTTTTTAGAAAATCTTCTGTTGTCCTATCCATTTTAAAACTATATCTCTGTTCAAATCTTATTGCCCTTATAATACGTGCCGGATCCTCGATAAAACTCAAATTATATAAAACCCGGATTGTGCCTGTACGTAAATCTCTCTGCCCGCCGAAAAAGTCGATTAATTTTCCAAAATACTTTTGATTTAACTGAATGGCCATGGCATTTATGGTAAAATCTCTTCTGTATAAATCTTTTTTAATCGAACTCAGTTCAACTTTGGGAAAGGCTGCGGGATATTCGTAAAATTCTCGTCGGGCAGTAGCCACATCTATTTTAAGACCATCCTCCAAAATTACTATGGCAGTCCCGAATTTTTCGTGACTTTTAATTCTGCCTCCCAGGTCTCTGCTTAACTCCCGGGCAAATTTTATTCCTTCTCCTTCAACCACAATGTCAAGATCGTAATTTTTAATTCCTAAAAAGAGGTCTCTCACGATTCCGCCTACCATAAAAACCGGAAAATTAAATCTATCGCCTATCTCACCAATTTTATTTAGAATATTTTGAACTCTTTCAGGAAATATTTTCTTTATTGAATCTATTTGCTTCTTTCTCTCCATCTTGCTGCTAGTTTCAATATAGGTTGAAAATGACCTTTTAGGAAGATGGCCTTCTCCGTATAAATTTCTTATCAGATCGGTTCTGGTAACAATTCCCACTAATTTATCTTCCCGGTTAACAACTAATATTCTTCCAATATCGTAATCGATCATTAATTCTTGAATTTCAGTTAAGGGGGTGTCTAATTTTACGGTAACTACTTTATCAGACATATATTTACTTACCAGTTCCTTCCCAAATCCGTGCTGTTTGGCTTTATTTACTTCCTGCATGGTGATAATGCCCTTTAGTTCCCCCTCTTCTACCACCGGAATCCCGTTATGTCCGTATCTTAATAATATTTTTTTCGTCTCTTCGATAGAAGTTGAAGTATTAACGGTCTTAACCGGTGAAGACATAATATCTTTCGCTACAATTCCTACCCTTACCTTTTTTTCTAATATCCTGGTAAGCTTTTTCTCTAATTCATCAAGGGATAAATCTTTTACTACTGCCGAAGCAGCCTGAAAGTGACCTCCCCCTCCTAATTCTTTTAGAATTTCATCTACGTCAACAGAATTTGTTCTGCTTCTTCCCACTACATATATCCGGTCTGCCATCTTTACTATAGTAAAAAAAACATCGCTATTCTCTATTTCTATTAACTTATGAGTAAGAAGAGCCAGCCCTTCTGTGTAAATTTTTACTTCTGCCTTAGCCATATTAATGCATACACCTTTGAAAAAGATTTCTTTGGAAGAAAGCAGTAATTTGTTTAATAACTTTTTTTGAGCTGTGCTCAGGCCAATATTTATGAAATTTGCTACAACTTTCAATTTTATTCCCTTGCCGAACAAATAAGAAATGCTATTTATATCATCAATCGTGGTAGTTGAAAAAGTAAGGGAACCGGTATCTTCATAAATCCCCAGGGCGAACAGAGTTGCTTCGATCGGGCTAATTTCTAAATTCATTTTCCTTATTCTTTTCAACATTATGGTGGTAGTTGCCCCTACTTCTTCTATTACATTAAGATCACCCTGAATATCGTCTGCAGTGGAAGGGTGATGGTCATAGATATGTATTTCCAAATCCCTCTTATTTATTACATTGGCAAATAAGCCAATACGCCTTTTTATTCTGGTGTCAACTATTATCAACTTAGTAATCTCTTCTATTTTAACTTTCTTAAGAGGGGTTATCTCTATCATATCGCTATACATAGAGATAAATTTTCTTACATTTTTCTCTACGGCTCCGGTAAATACTAAAAGAGCGTCCCTATATATTTTTTTAGCTGCTACCATGGCAGCCAAAGAATCAAAATCAGTACTTTGATGGCTAATAATTACTTCCAACTGGTTACCCTCTTTTTTTGATTTTATTCACTTAAAATTATAACATAAATAAACAGTATATAGTATATAGTATCTAGTATTTAGTATTTGGAAAAGAAAATAGGAGAGAAGAAGAATTTAGGAAACAAAATAGTATCTCGTGCAAAATAGCGTAGAGTGTAGAACGAAATTAGCGTATAGCGTACAGCGTGGAGCGTCGAGTCAGGAAAGAAGAAGAAAAAGATAGAATCCAGTAGATAAAAGTTTAATTCGTATCTCGCCAAGAAAAAAAGCCATGAATCAGAAGATTATTATCGGATGGTGTTTAGGAGGTAGGGGCTTGATTCATCAAGCCCGCAAAAAAATTACCAAAAATCCGGGTCGGATAAATCCGACCCCTACATCAAAATAATACTTTATTTTATTAGAAAAAGTTTTGAATTTTAAATTATGGTTTTGCGCTTTTCGTTCTAAGTTTTTAATTTAATTATGAAAATATTATTAATACAAAACTATACGCTAAACGTTATACGCTTTACGCTAATTATTCCCGCAATTATTCCCCACACCTATACGCTATACGTCGCTCCACGCTATTCCCACTCTTTAATCCCTTCCTTGCTGATAGTAGCCAGGATTAACGGTAATTTTTTGGGTTTTCTATCTCCTATAACAAATGAGGAGAACAATTTGTTCTTTGCTTCTTTTAATTTTTCCGAATCATTGTAATACACTTCGGCTAAATCTTCGTTAATATTAACCTTACTGCCTACCTTCTTTTTTACAATAATTCCCACCGACAAATCAATTTCTGATTCTTTTTTCTCTCTTCCTGCTCCTAAAAGCATGGCACTCTCGCCAATCAATCGGGAATCTATTTTTTGTATATAGCCATTAATATCCGCTTTAATTTTGGTACAATGTTTGGCCACGGGCAATAATTCCGGTTTATCAACTACTTCCGCATTGCCACCCTGAGCGACTACCATCTCCTTAAATTTATCAAAAGCTGTCCCCTCTTTTAGTATTTTTTCTAATCTGTTTCTCCCCTCCTCATAGTTCTTTGCTGTTCCGCCCAATTTTAGCATATGAGCACCGAGAACCAGGCAAAGGTTGCGTAAATCTTCCGGTCCTCTATTTTTTAAAATATCGATAGCTTCTTTTACTTCGAGAGAATTACCGATAGCAAAACCCAAAGGTTCATCCATATTGGAAACTACCGCCACAGTCTCCTTGCCTAACTCTAATCCTATATCTACCATTATTTTTCCTAACTTCAAGGCATCTTTATATTCTTGCATAAAAGCACCGCTGCCAGTGGTAACATCCAATACAATAGCATCGGCACCAGCAGCCAATTTTTTACTCATAATACTGCCTACAATTAAGGGAATGCTGTCTATCGTTCCGGTGACATCCCTTAGCGCGTATAATTTTTTGTCTGCCGGAGCCAGATCTGAAGTAGGACTTATGACTGATGCCCCGACTTTCTTAACGATATCTATAAATTTATTCAGGCTTAACTCTGTTTTAAACCCTTTGATTGATTCAAACTTATCGATTGTACCACCGGTATGACCTAAGCCCCGTCCTGACATCTTAGCTACTGGAACACCTGCTGCTGCCACCATGGGGGCTAAAGCGAGGGTAGTAGTATCCCCTACTCCACCCGTACTATGTTTATCGACCTTAATTCCGGGAATGGAACTAAGGTCGATAATTTTTCCGGAATTAACCATAGCCCTGGTTAAATATTTTATTTCCTTAATATCCATCCCTTGAAAATAGATAGCCATCAGCATGGCAGACATCTGGTAATCGGGTATTTCTCCTTCATCAAATGCCTTAATAGCATAATCTATCTCTTTTTCACTTAACCTTAGGCCATTTCTCTTTTTTATAATTAAGTCACAAAATCTCAAATGAAGTCTCCCCTTAAGCCAGAATTATTGATTGACCAATTGACCAATTTATCAATTGACCAATTCTCCTATCTACCAATCTACTAATTCGTAGGACAGGCGTCTCGCCTGTCTATTAATCCTTAGCAAATTGGGAATCTAATTTTCTTTATTTTCTCTCACCTGTGGGCACGATTCATCGTGCCCCTACCTTTCAATCCTAATTTTCTTCACGCGATACACGATACTCGATACGCAATACTATCTTAGAAACAGTGGAACAAAAACAAGCGCGACTATGGACATAACTTTAATCAGTATATTCATGGAAGGACCGGCAGTATCTTTAAGAGGGTCACCTACAGTATCACCTATAACTGCAGCCTCATGGACTTTTGTACCTTTCCCCCCATAATTTCCCATTTCAATATATTTTTTGGCATTATCCCAAGCTCCTCCGGAATTGGCCATCATGATAGCTAACAATACCCCTACTAATACCGCCCCTATCAACATACCTCCCAGGGCTTCAGGGCCAAGCACTATTCCTACTGCTATAGGAGATACTATGGCCAACAACCCGGGAAATATCATCTCCTTTAAAGCTCCTTTAGTGCTAATATCTACACATCTTGCAGAATCCGGTTTAGCTTTTCCCTCTTTCAAGCCAGGTATTTCTCTAAATTGCCTTCTAACTTCTTCTATCATTAAGAAAGCAGTCTTTCCTACCGCGTTTATGGCTAAAGCAGAAAAAAGATAGGGCAAAAGACCACCTATAAACATCCCCGTTACTACTACGGGATTAGTTATGCTTACATTTTCTAAACCAACCGATTTACAGTAAGCCGAGAATAAAGCCAAAGCCGTTAAGGCTGCTGAACCGATAGCAAAACCTTTTCCGATAGCAGCTGTAGTATTTCCTACGGCATCTAATGAATCAGTAATTTTTCGAACTTTAGGATCCAGTTTAGCCATTTCGGCAATTCCTCCCGAATTATCAGCAATTGGGCCATAAGAATCTACCGAAACAGTCATTCCTACAATTGATAACATCCCTACTGCAGAGATTGCTATACCGTATAGTCCTGCAAACTTATAAGCTACTAAAACTGTAGCGGCAATTATAACCAAAGGAATGGCAGTACTTTGCATACCGACTGCTAATCCGGAAATAATGGTAGTAGCTGCACCGGTAAGTGATGATTTAGCAATTGATTTTACCGGATAATAGTGGTATGAGGTATAATATTCGGTAATTAATCCGATAATTATACCGGCAATCAATCCAGCGGCAGTAGCATAAAATACATTTAAACTATTAAATAAAAGATTAGAAAGAAAAGCAGAAGCAATAATTACTAAAAAGCCGCTTACTAAAGTTCCCTTGGTTAAGGCATTATGTAAACTCCTTTCACTTTTAGTATTTACAAAAAAGGTGCCTATAATAGAAGAAATTGCCCCACAAGCTGCCAGCAATAGAGGGAACATAACTCCTTTAGTCCCTTCAAATAATAATCCACCCAAGATCATAGTGGAAATAATTGAGCCCACATAAGACTCAAACAGATCTGCTCCCAATCCAGCAATATCTCCTACATTATCTCCTACATTATCAGCAATAACTGCCGGATTACGGGGGTCATCTTCAGGTATCCCTTCTTCCACCTTCCCCACTAAATCAGCTCCCACATCTGCAGCTTTAGTAAATATTCCTCCACCTACTCTGGCAAATAGCGCTATAGAGCTTGCTCCCAAAGCAAATCCATTTATAATTTCCGGTTCTCTGACAAAATAATATAAAGTACCCAAACCAAACAATCCAAAACCCGCAACTGACATACCCATCACCGCACCACCGGAAAAAGCAACTTTTAGAGCTTTAGCTATTCCGCCCTCCATGGCAGCATAGGCAGTCCTTGAATTTGCTTTAGTCGCAAT
>Ga0190334_1001273_pt1 | contig 11096 bp, 8 predicted proteins | sample 48720478_MG_FD_161270 | JGI IMG/M metagenome (GOLD analysis project Ga0190334, IMG submission 161270) | Hydrothermal vent sediment bacterial communities from Southern Trench, Guaymas Basin, Mexico - 4872-04-7-8_MG | ecosystem: Environmental > Aquatic > Marine > Hydrothermal vents > Sediment ...
ATGACGTTCCCGTACAGCCCGGCGGTCGGGAAGATCGCCCCGTTCCTCAGCGCCTCGCTCACGATCGCCGAGGTCAGTTCCGGGGCCGGCTCCTTCGTCCTTCGATCCTTGACGATCTCCATCGCGACCATCGCGCCGAGGCCGCGGACATCGCCGACGACCTCGAACCGATCGGCGAGATCCCCGAATCGCCCCTTGATCCTCTCCCCGACGTGACACGCGCGTGCGAGGAGATCGTCGGACTCGATCGTCTTCAGGACCTCGATCGCCGCCCGGCAGGCGAGCGGATTACCGGCATAGGTCCCGCCGATCCCACTTCCGACCGGGGCGTCCATGATCTCCGCCTTCCCGATCACCCCGGATAGAGGGAGGCCGGCGGCGAGGGACTTGGCGACGCAGACGAGGTCCGGACGGACGTCGAAATGCTCGTAGGCGAAGAGCTTCCCGGTCCGGCCGATCCCCGATTGCACCTCGTCGAACGCGAGGACGAACCCGTAGCGGTCGGCCAGCTCCCGCATCGCCGGGAGGAACCAGTCCGGCGGCACGAGGAACCCCCCTTCCCCGATCACCGGCTCCACCACCATGACCGCCACGTCGGACGGGTCGACGAGGGAGAGCATCCGTTCCTCGATCTCCTTTGCGGTCACTCCGTTCCGATAGACGTTCGGATACGGAAGGCGGTAGACCTCGGGGGCGAACGGTCCGAACCCGATCTTGTACGGGTTTGCCTTGTGGGTCATCGTCATGGCGAGGAGGGTCCTTCCGTGGAAGGCGTTGTCGAAGACGAGGATCGCCTTCCGCCGCGTGTAGGCCCGGGCGATCTTGACCGCGTTCTCCACCGCCTCGGCGCCGGAATTGAAGAACGCCGCCTTCCTCTCCCCGTCGATCAGCGTCCGCTCGCAGAGCATCTCGGCGAGCTCGACGAACGGGGTGTACGGAACGGCGGTGAAATCGGTGTGGAGGAATCGATCGAGCTGCTCGTGCAGGGCGGTGACGACCCGGTCGTTACGCTGTCCGACGGCGAGGCAGCCCCACCCGCCGGTGAAGTCGATGAACCTGTTCCCGTCGAGATCCTCGATCAGCGCCCCCTTGCTCTCCTTGATGATGAACGGGGCATAGGTGGAAAGCGGTGCGGCGACGTAGCTCTCCTTCTTCTTGAGGACAGCGGCCGACTTCGGGCCGGGGAGCTCGGTCTGTATCCGGACAAAGCGACGTTCGGTCATCTTACCTCCCTCGGAACGGACTTGGTCGAGTCGATGGTAGCGGGCGCCAGCTTCCCTTTCAACGGTCCTGACCCTATTCCACTGCGAAGATCCTCCCCGGCGGGACGAGGGTCACCTTGAAGTCGAGCCCCTCATGGTTCCCGCTCGCCTTCTCCATCTCCTCGATCTTCGCCTTGTACCGGCTCGAGATGTGGAGGCAGATCAGCTCCTTCTTCACCCGGGCCTCGCGGGCCGTCTGGATCGCCTCCTTCAGGGTGGCGTGCTTGTATTCCTTCCGGTCCTCCTCGTCGAGGAACGTCGTGTCGTGGCAGAGGATCTCGGTCTCGGCGATGTACGCCGGCTTGATCGGGACCGAATCCCCGCCGTAGGAGAAGAGCTTCTGGTGATAGACCTCGCTCACCGCCTCCCTCCCCTCCTTCCTCGCCCGGGCGGCGATCTCCGCCTCGCTCAGCCCCGCAAGCCCCGGCTTCAGCCGGTGCCTTATCTCGACGACGTTGTAGCCGAGGGATGCCTCGTTGTGGACGTGGACGGTCGGGAACGCCTCGACGTAGCGGGGCATCTGGCCGGAGAGGAGCTCGACCCGGTCCCCGGCCTCGAGCGGGACCCACTCGAGGTCGTAGCTCAGCCTCCGGTTCGTCCGTGCGAGGAAGGAGATCATCTCGCTGATCAGGTAGTTCCCCTTCGGGTAGTAGATCGTCAGCCCCTTCTCGGTGTCGCCCATCGCGTTGTTCCGGATGTTGACGATCCCGACGAGCCCGGCGATATGGTCGGCATGACCGTGGGAGAGGAAGATCCTCCGGATGGCGAACGTCTTGTTCCCGAGGATCGAGCTCGCACCCTCCCCGGCGTCGAACAGGATCCGGTCGGGTCCATAATAAAGCCACGTCGAATATAAAGCCTTCGAGTAAATTAATAGATGCAATTCATCCTCCATCCGGTCCCTTCGCCTTCATCGGCGTGGGGATTATACCAGGGCTCGGATGGAGAAGAAACCTGTTCAGGATTGGGCGATCGCCGATCGGAGTTGCCCTTTGCCAAGTTCCCATCTAGAATCCAATCCGGAAGGGGACTGGTATGCTCGATATCCGTGCGATCCGTGAACGGAGAGAGGAGCTCGAAGCGCGGCTTAAAACCCGCGATCGGTCGATCGACCTTGCGCCGATCGTGAAGCTCGACGAGAAACGGCGGCGGTTGATCGCGGAGGTGGAGGGGCTGAAGGCGGAGCGGAACCGCGGCTCCCAGGAGGTAGGGAGGCGGAAGAAGGAGGGGAAGGACGCGTCCGATCTCCTTTCGCATCTCTCCGGGATATCCGATCGGATCGGGGAGTTGGACGGGGAGATCCGCCGGCTCGACGAGGAGATCGAGCGGCTCCTCTCCCTCCTCCCGAATCTCCCGCACCCGTCGGTCCCGACCGGTCCGGAGGAGAACAAGGTCATCCTCCGCGAGGTGGGGGAGAAGCCGGTCCCGGATTACCCGATCAAGCCCCACATCCTGGTCGGCGAGGAGAAGGGGATCCTCGATTTCACCCGGGGGGCGGCGATGACCGGATCTCGATTCCCAATGTACATCGGGATGGGGGCGCGGCTCGAGATGGCGCTGATTAACTTCATGTTCACCCGCCATGCGAAGCGCGGCTACACCCCCGTACTCCCCCCGTTCCTCGCCAACGAGCGGAGTTTCTACGTCTCCTCCCAGCTTCCGAAGTTCGCCGACGACATCTACCGGATCGAGCGCGACGGGCTCTACTTAAATCCGACGGCGGAGAGCCTCCTCGTCAACATCCACCGCGACGAGATCATCCCGGCCGATCAGCTTCCGAAGTCCTACGTCGCCTACACCCCGTGCTTCCGGCGCGAGGCGGGGAGCTACGGGGAGGAGGAGCGGGGGCTGATCCGCGTCCATCAGTTCAACAAGGTCGAGCTGTTCAAGTTCACGACCCCGGAGTCCTCCTACGCCGAGCTCGACTCCCTGATCGCCGATGCCGAGGAGATCCTGAAGGCGCTTCGGATCCACTATCGCGTCGTCCTCCTGACGACCGGGGACATGGCCCAGCAGGCGGCGAAGACGGTCGATCTCGAGGTCTACCTCCCGGCCCAGGGGCGCTACTACGAGGTCTCCTCCTGCAGCAACTGCGAGGACTTCCAGGCGCGGCGGGGTAACATCCGCTACCGCCCCTCGCCGAAGGAGAAGCCGCGGTTCGTGCATACACTGAACGGCTCCGGGGTGGCGACGTCCCGTCTGATGGCGGCGATTTTGGAGAACAACCAGACCGAGGACGGTCGGGTATTGATCCCCGATGTCCTCCAGCCGATGGTCGAGGCGGTCTACGTATGAGCGAGCCCCCGGTCGTCGCCGACGGCCTGACGAAGGTCTTCCGGACGCGAAGACGGGAGGTCCGTGCCGTCGACTCGGTCTCCTTCTCCTGCAACGCCGGTGAGATCTTCGGCCTCCTCGGCCCGAACGGGGCGGGGAAGACGACGACGCTCAGGATGCTGGCGACGATCCTCACCCCGACGGCAGGGAGGGCGATGATCGCCGGGTTCGACACGCGGACCGACCCTGAACGGGTGCGGGAGCGGATCGGATTCCTCGCTACGGAGACAGGGCTCTACGACCGGTTCACCGCCCGGGAGACCCTCCGCTTCTTCGGAAGGATAAACGGGATGGCCGAGGAGCGGATCGAGGGTGAGATCGAGAGGATCCTCGATCTCCTCTCGCTCGAGAAGCTCGCCGATCGCCGCGTCGGGACGTTCTCCACCGGCGAGCGGCAGAAGCTGTCGCTCGCGAGGAGCATAATCCACGATCCTCCTGTCCTCATCCTCGATGAGCCGACGTTCGGCCTCGACGTGATGGCGGCGCGGACGGTCGTTCAGACGATCCGCCTGTTCCGCGAGGAGAAAAGGACGATCGTCGTCTCGACCCACATCATGACCGTGGCGGAGAAGCTGTGCGATAGGATCGGGATCCTCTACCGCGGGAGGCTGCACGCCCTCGGGACCACCGCCGAGCTTCTCGATCGGTTCGGCGGCCAGGACCTGGAGGAGGCGTTCTTTGCCGCGGTGGGAACGGAAGAGACGGCCTAGGGCTTCATTTTTGGATCCTGACATGCTATCCTGGGCCGACGAACGGAATCCATTAAGGAGGCGAAGATGGGCAGGAAGGTCGTATTGACGGCGATCGTCTTCTCCGTCGCCGTGTTATCGGCCGGCCTGGTGGGGGGGCAGGTCGGAGGAGGGGGGTTCCTCTGGTGGGGGGGCCACGAGCCGATTTACATCTACGGCGACGACGACTTCACGATCCAAAACGGCGTCATGGAAGGGAGCGGGACGGCCGACGATCCGTACGTGATCGAAGGGTGGCGGATCGAGGCCCCGAATGCCGACTACGGGATCTATATCGATCACACCAGCGCGCACTTCATCATCAAGGACTGCGTGATCGGGCGGGCGCGGCTCGCCGGGATCTATCTGAATTCGGTCCGCAATGGGAGGATCGAGGGTGTGCAGATCTCCCTCTCCGACACGGCGGTCTACCTTCTGAATTCTCATGAGAACTACCTGACTGAGAGCGTGATCGCCGACTGCCGCTACGGGGTCGTTGCAGCCGGTGACTCGCGCGGCAACTACATCGTCGGGAACAGCTTCATCGGCAACGGCTTGAACGGCCGCGATCCGGGGGAGTGGAACTTCTGGTACGACGAGAGCGGGGGGAATTACTGGAGCGACTACACCGGGTCCGACTCGGATGGGGACGGGATAGGGGACGAGCCGTACCACCCGCTTTCGGATGCCTACCCGCTTATCAGCCCTCCGGTCGAGTGGACGGACGTCTCCGCCGCCGGATACACCTACGCTGGGAACACCGTCGCCCCGGACGGCTCCCTCGTCGTCAATTCGCAGACGGCGATAACGCTCACCGCCGCCGATCCGGGGAGCGGCCTCTCCGAGATCCGCTACTCGATCGATGGGGGGGATTTCGCTGTCTACACCGGCCCTATCCACCTGACCGGTAACGATGGCCCGCACCGGATAACCTACTACGCGGTCGACAAGCTCGGGAACGAGGAGCCGCGGGAGACCGTCTCGTTCATCCTCGACAACCATCCGCCGCAGACCGCCATTGCGATCGGCGAGCCGAAGTACGAGGACTCCCGCGGTACCTGGGTGACCTCAAAGACGAGGATCACCCTCAGCCTCGTTCAGTCCTCGACCTACGGCCGGACCGTCACCTATTTTAGGATCGACGGGGGCGGTTGGCGGTCCTACGTCGGGCCGTTCTGTATCTATGGTTCGGACGGACCGCACCGGCTCTCCTATTACAGCCAGAACGCCTCCGGGATCGTCGAGCCGGTAACGGACGTCACGATCTTCAAGGACGACTCCCCGCCGGTGACCCGGGGGGCACATGCCGCGGGACCGATCGACGGGGTCAAGACCCCTGGTTCGGTGAAGGTGGAGGTGACTCAGCCTCCGGAGGAGCCGGCAACGGTGGAGACCGAATCGGAGCCCGTTCAGACCGGTTCTGAGACCGAAGCACCCGCAAGCTAGCCCGATTCGATGCTGAGGAAGGTCCGACTCCTCTTTGCAAAGGAGCTCTTAGGAGCGGTCCGCGACCGTCGGACCCTCATCCTCACGGTCTTCTTCCCGCTCATCTTCTACCCGCTCGTCTTATCGGTGATGGGGCACTTCGGGACGGCGGATAGGGTGAGGGTCGAGGACTTCGTCCCGACGGTCATCGTCGTCGATCGGTCGGGCGATGAGACGTTTAACCGCGAGCTCGCCGGTACCGACTCATTCTACACTGCCTCGTATTCCACGATCGATGCCGGCCTCGCTGCACTGAAGGACGGGGTCGGCCAGCTGATGATCGATGTGGAGAAGGAGGGAGGAGGGGAGGGGCTCGGCCTGAAGGTCACCCTCTACTACGATCGCTCCGATCAGCTCGCCGCGATCGCCGCCGGCCGTGTCCGCTCATTCTTCGAGGCTTATCTGAAGCGGGTGGTGAGTGCGAAGCTCGACGAGCTTGGGATCAGTTACGAGGACCTCTCTCCCCCGCTGACGATCGATGCAAAGGATGTGACGAGCGGGGAATCGCTCGGGAGGATGATCCTAAGCCGGCTCCTCCCCTACTTCATGGTCCTCGCGATCCTCACCGGAGCGATGGGGCTCGGCGCGGAGATAACCGCCGGGGAGAAGGAGCGAAGCACCATAGCCACCCTCCTCGTCAGCCAGCTGACGCGAATGCAGATCGTCCTCGGCAAGTTTTTGACCGTCCTCACCGTTTCGCTCGTCTCCTCCCTCCTCTCCGCTGTCGGACTCCTGATCGGGGTGCGCTTCTTCGGAGGAGGACTCGCTCCTGCTGGGGCGGGGAGCGCCGTCTTCCACCTCGACCTCCCCGCGTTCGGCTGGATGATCGTCGTTCTCGTCCCGCTTGCGGTCATCCTCGCCGCGCTTGTCATCATCGTTGGGACGTACGCCCGGAGCCAGAAGGAGGCGAGCATGTACCTCCTTCCGGTCTACATGGTGATCGTCCTCGTCGGGATGGTCTCGATGACCGGAGGGACGGGATTCGAGGGGTTCAGGTTCCTGATCCCGGTCGCCAACGCCCTCTACGCCCTGCAGGGGATTATCATGGGGGATGCCGCAGGAAGGGACCTGATCTACACCCTGATCGCCAACGTCGCTTGTGGCGCGACACTTATTGCGCTTTCCGTCAAGCTCTTCAAGCGCGAGGCGGTCCTGTTCCGAAGCTGACCTAGCTCGCCTCGCAAAGACGCAAAGGGCGCCAAGGATGAAAGAAAATGAGATAGGGCGGATAGTCGTGGATGCGGCCTTAAAGGTTCATCGGGAACTCGGGCCGGGACTGCTAGACTCCGTCTACGAGGTTGTACTAATACACGAGCTTCAGCGACGTGGCCTAAAGGCAGAGAGGCAAGTCCCCGTTTCCATCACTCACCAAGGCCTCCGCTTTGATGAGGCGTCCCGCGCTGACATCATCGTGGACGGGAAGGTCATCCTGGAACTGAAGTCGGTCGAGACGGTGACAAATGCCCATAAGAAGCAGCTTTTGACCTACCTGCGTCTCACAGGGAGGAAGCTCGGGTTCCTCCTCAACTTCGCCGAGGCCCTGATGAAGGATGGGATCACCCGGATCGTCAACGGCCTCGACGAGGACTGGCAATCCTCTAAACTTCTTTGCGCCCTTTGCGTCTTGGCGGGAGTTGAGCTAGCCGATGAACATCCTCCGCGTCCTTTGCGCCTTTGCGAGAGTCCTAAACCTTCTCCCCCCGGGAGTAGCGCTTCAGCGCCTCCTGCGCCCTCCGTTCCTCATCCTTCTCCCGGAGCTTCCTCCGCTTGTCGTAGGTCGGCCTTCCTTTGGCCAGGCCGAGCTCGACCTTGGCGTAGCCGCGTTTAAAGTAGAGCTTGAGCGGGACGAGGGTGTAGCCGCGTTCGGAGAGCTTCGTCGTCAGCCGCCGGATCTCCTGGCGCTTCAACAGGAGCCTCCGGTCGCGGAGGGGATCGACGTTGTAGATCGAGCCCTCCTTGTACGGGGCGATGTGCACCCCTTTCAGCGTCGCCTCGCCGTTCCGGACGACGGCGTAGCCGTCCTGAAGCGAACAGCGGCCGGCGCGGAGGCTCTTCACCTCCGTCCCCGACAGGACGATCCCCGCCTCGATCGTCTCTGTGATCTCGTAATCGTGGCGGGCCTTCCGGTTGGTGGCGACGACCTTTCCCATGATGGAAAGAGGCTACTTGGGAAGCGGAGATTGCGCAAGCCGGGAATCTGCGATTAGGATTAACGCGATGAGGATAAACATCGCCACCGACAATCCGGTAAAGGAGCGGGCAGTTAGAGAGGCCTTCCGCGAGCTCTTCCCCGACGCCGATCCGGTCGTCACGCGCGTACCCGGCCCCGGCCCGGCTCAGCCGATCGGGGAGGAAATCGTCACCGGTGCGGTCTCCCGGGCTCGAGCGGCGAGGGCTGTCGGCGATCCGGATTTCGGCGTCGGAGTCGAGGCCGGGCTCATCCGCCTCCCCGGATCATCGCGCTGGTTTGCCGCTCAGGTCTGTGCGATTACCGACCGGGATGGGCGGGCCTCCCTCGGTTGGGGGCCGGCGTTCGCGGTCCCCGACGAGGTCGTCGATCCGATCCTTGCCGGCGAGGAGATGCGGGAGGTGATCCGTAGGCTCTACAGATTGAGCGACGAAGAGGTGAGACTCGGTCTGATCCATCTCCTCTCCTCCGGCCGGATCGACCGTACTGATTTGACGAGGCAGGCGGTGATGATGGCGCTGCTTCCCTGGTCGAGGGAGTGAGCGGCTGGGACATCCGTCCCCTTGTTTGGCGACAGAGATGTGAGATCGCGCGGACGGGACTCTCTCATCGCTTTTCGGTGGAAACATATACTTTTCGCGGGAGCAAGCGATGATATGAATCTGTTCCTTCTTAGACATACGGATAGGAGGACGAGAATGAGGATCAGTTGCCGGTATAGCCTGGCGATTGCCGTGTTAATGGTTTTGGTTTCATCGGCGGTGGTATTCGCTCTTCCGAGCTTTTCGGACCGGAACATCGCAGCGGGGAACCTCAACCCCACGGACCGCATCCTGGTGCAGGAGGTCAGGATCACCGGGGATTCATCGAATGGCGTCACCTTGAAGGCCGCGAGCGTGCAGAACCTCGGAACCGCCGGGAGCGGGCAGATCGACAGGATCGAGATCTGGGGCGGGGGGACGAAGCTCGGGGATACCACGAACATCGCCGGGCTCCCGTACGGGATTACTGTCAACCTGGGCGGATACAATGTCCCGGAGGGAAGCACACACTACATCAAGATCTACGTCACCGTGGGGACGAGCGTCTCGGGCGGGGAGACGGTCAATCTGCGGGTGAAGTTCTATTACCAGATGGGCGGGGGATCGTACACCAGCGCCTGGATCTCCGACCTGACCGGGGAGACGATCCGAAACGGCGGGTTCGACCAGCTCTCCGACACCGCCCGCGACGCGGAGTTCTTCAACCCGAACGACGAGGCGACCGTCCAGGTCGCGGTGTTCACCGATAACGACGCCAATGGAAACGACGTCCTGTGGACCCAGACTGGGAGCAACACCATCGTCAAGGTGGAGAACCTGGGGACGGCGACCACCGCCGACATCAAGGATGTTAAGGTGACGCTGACCATCAACGGGGTGGACTACGTCTGGGGATGGGGACCCTGGAATCCGGGGAGCCCGATGGAGTTCGATTGGGTGGACTTCGTTCCCGATCCCCCGAACATCGCCGACAACAGCAGCGTCACGGTGACGGTCGAGATGCGGATCCAGGATCAGGGGAGCGTCACCGACGGTCGGACGATCCGCACCAAGGTGAGCCTGTTGGTCAAGGAAGGCGGGGTTGAATACGAGCAGATAGTCGCTTCGAGCACCACCCAGACGATCCGGAAGCAGGGGTTTGAGAAGATCGAGGAAGAGAGCACGAGCCTCGTCTCAGGTGCGATGACCACCGGGAGCAGCCTCGAGCAGACCGTCAAGGTGACGGATGACGATGTGAACGCGGACGACATCAGAGCGAACGAGATCTACATCCGTAACCTGGGGACCGCCTCCGGGGACGAGATCCACCAGATCCAGGTGAAGGCGGGGACGACGACCCTGGTCACTATCACCCAGCCGGACGCCCTGTTCGACAACTTCAATGCCGGGATGACGATCCCGTTCACCACCACCAAGCTCGTGGCGGACGATGACGACCTGACGATCAAGATCTACTACGAGATCGGAACCCCAGTTGACGGCCACACCCTGTGGCCGGTAGTGAAGATACAGGGGAAAGAGAACACGGTCGACTACTGGAGCGACGAGGTCACCTACCCGGACTCGATCGCCCTCTATCAACCTGGGTTCGAGACCGTGGAGAACGTAACCCCGCCGGAAGGCGGGACGGCCTACTCCGGGCAGAGGCTCCTCGCACAGAAGATCAGGTTGGTGGACCAGGACGAGAACGACGATAACGTGGTGATCGGCCCCATTGTGGTCAAGAACCAGGGTACGGCGCGGGAGACAACCGATGTGGTGAAGATCGAGGTCTGGCGCAAGGACCCGGGTGCGGATGAGATCCTCCTCGGGGAGACGACCGACCTCGCTGGGTTGCGCACCGCCGGGGTGACGATCCCCACCCCCTCAGATAATGTCGTAACCGACAAGCCGGCCGGGGCGGAGACGTTCCTCTACATCTACGTTACGATCGCCGAACCGGAACAGATGACCGCCGGCCGCACCGTTCAGCTCAATACGCGCGTCCTCCACACCGAGACGAGTGTCTCATATGATAAGGATGCGCTCAGCAATCAGTGGACCCTGACGATCAATCACCGGCCGGTCCCGAACTTCACCTTCGAGAAGCTGAGTACCGCCTCCGTCGAGCCGAAGGCCGATTTCACCTACGAGGACACGATCCAGTTCAACGGGACGGCGACCGATCCGGACGGCGACGACATAATCGCCTGGCATTGGGACTTCGGTGACGGGGAGACCTCGGATGAACAGAATCCGACCCATCGCTATCCGAACGGCGGGACGTTCGAGGTCACCCTGACTGTGACCGATGATAAGGGACTCACCGGATCGGTGACCAAGACGATCGAGGTGGAGGGGCCGCCGAACCAGCCGCCGACGATCGACGCGATCAACGCCGATCCTGCTAACCCGGCGGTAGATGAGGACGTCCACTTCTCGGCCGACATCACAGATCCCGATCAACCGGCGGGGACGCCGTTCGACTATGAATGGGACTTCGGAGACGGGGCAACGAGCACGCTCGCCAACCCGACGCACAGCTTCGCCGAGAAGAAAGCATACACGGTGACGTTGA
>Ga0190334_1001274_pt1 | contig 11084 bp, 10 predicted proteins | sample 48720478_MG_FD_161270 | JGI IMG/M metagenome (GOLD analysis project Ga0190334, IMG submission 161270) | Hydrothermal vent sediment bacterial communities from Southern Trench, Guaymas Basin, Mexico - 4872-04-7-8_MG | ecosystem: Environmental > Aquatic > Marine > Hydrothermal vents > Sediment ...
TTTTTGTTATTATTAAAATTCCGTCCCCAGCTCTGCCTCCCAATTGACAGTGGCTTTGGAGCCAAATCAACTTATAGGAGCTTATGGGACGGGGGACAGACTCCTTATGAAGCTTTTAAGCTTAGGATAAATGGAGTCCTCTGTCCCATATCTTTTACCTCGCTAACAAATATTATATATTTTATTAACATAAAATATAATAAACTAATTTATCGTAGGAGGTTATAATGGATGCAAAAGAGGTAAGAAAAATTATTGGAAAAGAGGATGTTAAGTTTTTACAGCTATGGTTCGTTGACCTTGAAAGTAATTTGAAAACAGTTAATGTTTTTAGAGATCAAATCGATAGCGTAATAGAGGATGGAGCATCCTTTGACGGAAGTTCCATAAGAGGGTTTACTCGTATAGAAGAAAGTGATATGTTTCTGAGACCTGATCTTTCCACTTTCAAACTTTTACCATTTGAAGTTGAGGGAGGTAAAATAGCAAGGGTTTTTTGCGATGTTACAAAACCCGACGGAGAATGTTATGAAGATGCACCTCGTACAATTTTGAAAAAAAATTTAAAAGAGATAAAAGATAAGTATGATTATACTTTTTATGTAGGACCTGAGCTTGAATTTTTCTACTTTAAAAAACCTTTTGAAATAGAATTTATAGACTATAATGGTTATTTTGACCTTATCTCCCCTGATACAGGAGAGGATCTTTTGAGAAAAACCGTTTACCATCTTCAAAAATTAGGAATAAAGGTTGAGTACATACACCATGAAGTTTCCCCTTCTCAATATGAACTTGACTTTAAGTACTCTGATGCTCTTACAATGGCGGATAATCTTATCACAGCAAAATATATAGTGAAAAGAATTGCTATTGAAAATGGTTATTACGCAACTTTTATGCCCAAACCAGTGGAAGGAATAAATGGAAGCGGAATGCATGTGCATCAATCACTCTTTAAAGGAGAGAAAAATATTTTTTCTTCAGAAAAAAGTGATTCAGGACTTTCCGACATAGCAGAGTACTACATAGCGGGTCTTTTGCAACATGCGAAGGAGATAACTCTTATTACAAACCAGTGGGTAAATTCCTACAAGAGACTCGTTCCCGGCTATGAAGCTCCTGTTTACATATCATGGGGAAGAAGCAATAGATCTCCTCTGATAAGAGTACCTGCTGTTAGAAAGGGAAACACAAAATCCACAAGAATTGAATATAGATCCCCAGATCCTGCTGCAAATCCTTATCTTTTATTCTCAGTTCTTCTAAAAGCCGGAATAAAAGGGATTGAAAATAGGTACAATCTTTCCAAACCTCAGGAAGAGAACATATATAAATTTGACTATTTCCGGAGAAAAGAGGAGGGAATAGAGTCTTTACCGGGGAGCCTTATTGAAGCAATAATGGAAGCTGAAAAGGGTAGTGTAATTAAGGAAGCTTTGGGAGAGTCAGCTTTCGACAAAATAATAATGTCAAAAAAAGTACACTGGGATGATTTTAGAATAAAAGTAACAGATTATGAGATAAAGAAATATTTACCGATACTTTGATTTTGTAAAGAATTAATGAAAGAAAAAATAAAAATTTTATTTCTTATCCAGATCCCCCCTCCTTATCATGGAGCTTCCTTGAGAAACTCTGAACTATATGAAAGTATAAATAATAGAAAAGAATTTGAAACAAGATTAATTCCCATGTTTTTTACAAAAAACATAGACGAGCTTTCTTTTTTTAGTCTTAAAAAGGTAATTATTAGTCTAAAAATTTGTCTTAAATTAATCCACGAAACAAGAACATTTAAACCTCACATTGTCTTTTTTAGCTTTTCCCCAAACAAATGGGCATTTTTAAGGGATTTATTATTTGTAGAGATCTTGAAATTTTTCCCGGTCAAAAAAGTTTTTATTATAAGAGAGCAAGTCAAAAAAAGCCCTATAAAACAAAAAATCTTCTCGAGTATTTCTAATAATTCAACAATAATAGCATTATCACATAATAATAAAAAAATGCTGGAAAAGAATGGATTTAGAAATGTGATAGTAATAAATAACGGGTTGAAAATTGAGGTTAATCAAGAGGACTTAGGGAGAAAGAGAAAAAATTCTACTACTACGATACTTTTTCTTTCTAACTTATCAAAAGAAAAAGGTGTCTATGTTTTTCTTGAAAGTCTCTCTATCCTGAAAAATAAAGGTTTTACATTCAAAGCAGAAATAGTTGGAGCGTCTATCAATATTAACAAAAAAGAATTGCTTGAAAATATAAAAACTCTAAAGATCGAAGATAGAGTTTTTTATCACAGTTTTGCCAACAGAGAAAAAAGATATAAATTCTACTTAAAGTCTGATATCTTTGTGCTTCCCTCCCTTAAAGAAACTTTCCCGGGTGTCATCCTTGAAGCCATGCAATGTGCCCTTCCAGTAATAAGTACAAAAGAAGGAGGTATTCCCGATATCGTCGTTGATAGGGAAACCGGTTTCTTGGTAGAAAAAGGAAATCCTTCTGTGTTGGCAGAAAAGATAGAAATATTATTAAAGAATAAAAATTTGGCAAAAAAAATGGGTAAAAAAGGAAGAGAAAGATTTTTAAAGAATTTCACTTTTGAAAAAATGGAAGAAGATTTTGTAAAGCTTTTTTATTCATTGGTAGAAAATGATGAAAACTGAATTGAAAGTTCAAAAAATCGCCGGAGTTAATATTTTTTCAGGATCTTTTAAAGAATTAATTGAATTTATCCTTAACTATCGCAGTAATATAATGCTTTCAACTTTAAGCTTCCCCCTTCTTGGAGAACTAAAAAATAACATTGACTATAAAAAAGCCCTTGAATCTTCGGAGATAATTCTCCCCGACGGAATAGGAATTATAGTCCTTTCCACTTTAACTTATGGAAAAAACAGAATAAAAAATAGAATAGCAGGTCCTGATTTTTTTATGGAGTTTAATAAAATAGCAAATGAAAAAAAGATAAGCTACTTTTTCTTGGGTTCCACAAAAGAAACACTAAAGAGAATAGAAGAAAGGATAAAAAAGGAATACCCACAAATTATTTTTAAGGGGTACTATTCGCCTCCCTTCGGAGAATGGGATAAAGTTGAAAATGAAAAAATTTTAAATAAAATAAATGAGAAAAAACCTGATGTGCTCTGGGTAGCAATGACAGCCCCCAAGCAGGAGATCTGGGTTTATAAAAACAGAGAGAAGCTTAATGCTAAACTTGTTGCTTCGGTCGGAGCTACTTTTGATTTTTTTGCCGGTACAAAGAAGAGAGCTCCTAAACTTTTCCAAAAAACCGGATTTGAATGGCTACACAGAACTTTCCAAGAACCCATAAGAATGGGAAAAAGGTATCTTAAAGGTTTTCCAGCTTTTCTTTGTTTTCTATTCAAAAGTATTGGTAAAAAGTCAAGAAAATAATATAATTAAGCTTTGAGAGGGAAAAAATGAGAATGATTTCAAAGGAAGAAGGTACAGTAAAAATAGTAAATGTTTTAATGGGAAAAGGTGTTAAGTACTTCGGTTTTATTAATTTATACGGGTGCGAGATAGGAGATGAAACAAAAATAGGAACTTTTGTAGAAATTCAAAAAGGTGCAAAGATAGGAAAAAGATGTAAAATATCCTCCCATACTTTTATTTGTGAAGGGGTTGAAATTGAAGATGAGGTCTTCATCGGTCATAATGTAACTTTCATAAATGATAATTATCCCCGCTCCACTAATCCTAACGGAAGCATGCAAATAGATAAAGACTGGAATTTATTAAAAACCAAGGTAAAAAAGGGAGCCTCTATTGGTTCGAGCGCAACTATTTTGGGAGGTGTTACTATAGGTGATGGCGCTATTATAGGAGCAGGTTCTGTTGTTACAAAAGATGTGCCTCCTTATACAATAGTTGCCGGATGCCCGGCAAAAATACTAAGAAGCCTAAAAGAAGATGAGATTTAAAAAATTCCTTATCTTTCTTAGTGACCTTGTATTTTTCATTTTTATCTATTTCCTATTATCAAAACTTATTAACAGGCCTTCTGTACCTCTTCTTGCTTCTCTTTTGTTTATTCTCTTTTCCTTTGTTTTCTGGTACGAGAGATTTTATGAAATTGAATTTTATTTTAACCGTCTTATCTACTTTGTCAAACTAATAAAAATAAATATAGTTTCTTTCATGCTCTTCTGGGGAATTTGGTGGCTCTTTCTAAAAGCCCAATGGCCTATAGCATCAAGACTTTTGATTATTTTAATTTTTATCTTTTATGGAATAATATACTCTTTAACCATCAGACTCTTAGTTGGGAGTCTTCTCTTAAAATTGACCAATATTTATCTGCTATTAACACCAAAACACAAAAGAATATACAAAGGAAAATTCCAAAAATATGGGAAAAAACCGATAGAATTAAAAAATTTTGAAGATATTGGGAAAAAGGTCAAAAGGGGAATTCTTCTTATTAGCTATTTTCCCTCAGAAAATATAAAAACCAGAGCTGGGATGTGGGAAGATTATTTTTCTCAAATTTTCGAAACAAAAAATGAAATCATTGGGAAAAAGGTAAAAGCACTGTTCTTTAATATTTACAACAGGGAATTAGGACTAGATTTTTCTTCCTTTTATCTTGATAAAATCCCATCTCTTGAAATTCATCCACATTTTAAAAAGTTTTATCTTTCAATTTTAAAAAAAATAATGGATATTTTACTTTTTATCCTTCTTCTCCCTTTAAATATTTTAATATTTCCAATAATTTATCTAGCCATTGTTTTTAAATTAGGAAAACCTGTGGTTTTTAAACAATTAAGAATAGGAAAAGATTTGAAATTATTTCCACTCTTCAAATACAGAACAATGAGAATTTTATCAGGAACAAAGGAGAATGATGTTGATGAAATTCATTTGAATTACATAAAAACATTGTTATCCGAAGAAAAAAACACCCCTTTTGTCCTTAATGAAATAACCGAAGTTGAAAAAAAGGTTAGAAAATTAAAGAACAGAGGGGAATTTGACTTGTTAGGTTTGATTCTTAGGAAGTTAAGCCTTGACGAACTTCCTCAAATTTTTAATGTATTAAGGGGAGAAATGTCTTTTATCGGACCCCGACCTGCGCTCCCTTATGAGGTTAAACTTTATCCCACCTGGGCCCTTAATAGGTTTAATGTGATCCAGGGAATAACAGGGCTCTGGCAAGTAACAGGAAGAGGTGTTATGCCTCTTCATACATCGCTTTTTTTGGATTGTTATTATTCTCTTGAAGTATCTTTTTTTCTTGATCTCCATATTTTACTTAAAACAATAAGTTCCCTTCTCAATATTTCAAAAGTATACTAGCTATAATTTTGTCTTCCAAGGAAATTTTTTAGTTTCAAGCTTCTTTTCCGGAATGCCCAGCGCTAACAACACTGATTTTAAAGAATTCCTTAAATCCGGCGGATTTTGTTTATAAAGTTTCAAAAGCTCTCCCACTGCCTCTTTTATCTCAAGAGAGCGAATAATTTCAAGCATCGCTATTTTATTAGCTCTTCTATTAAAAGGATTCTTTATTTCAGCAAGACAATATTTTTTTAAAAACTTTATTTCCCTTTCAGTCGGAAGATCTGGAAATTCTGTTATCAATTTACTAATATTGATAATTGCCTCTTTGTAGTCTTTCAATTTCAAAAGTTCAGAGGCAAAATTTCTTCTTGCGATTTCTTTTCTTTTACAAATAGCTATCTGTTTTTCAATTTCCTTTTCCACTTCAGACATAAATTTTAAAAGAGAACTCATATCTTCTTTTAACCCAAGCAATTGCTTTTTTTTATCTCTAAATTCCTCTTTTATAAAATAAAATTCTCTTTCATTACAAAAGGGAAGTTTCCGCACAGAATCTATAATAGCTACAAGTGTATTTTCATTAATACTTTTTTCAAATATTGTAAAAAAAAGATTTATAATATCCTTTTTTAGACTTTCCTTCGCCCTCTTGTTATCCTTTACAATTCTTTTAAGTGCATTTACTATATAAAAATAGATCTCCTCCCTTTTCTCTTCCCCTGTCAAGAACACAACTTCCTTATAAAACTTTATTAAACTTCTCTTATCTTCGCTTAAAATAGTCAAATATTTAATAGCCTCCCTCTTCAGCTCTGTTTTAAAATTCTTTGTTATTATTCCTTTAAAAAATTCTTTTCCTTTACTATCTCCCCTTATAAACAAATATTCAAGAAGTTTTCTTATTATTTCCTCATTTTCCTCTTCAAGAAAATAATTTACCAAAGCAAAGGGAATAGAGCCATCCATCTCCACTGCTGTTTCAACAAACTGAAGTTTTATCTTTGAAGGAAGTTTTTTTATTTCTTCAGAGAACTCTTCAACAACCCCTATTCTGAATAGTTTCTTAAATACCTCTCCTGTCAAATCAATGTTTCTTGTTAAAAGCATTTCTTTTAAAATTTTATTAATCCAATCAGCTCTTTTTTCCGGAAGATTTTTTACTATTAAAAAGCGATCTTCTTTATCTCCCTCGGAAAGCATTTTTTCATAAAATAATCTATACTTGAAATCCTTAAAAGGAAGAAAGGCATAAGGCTTTAACAATTGAAATATATCTCCAAAAGTATTTTCAAGCTCTCTGTAAAATTTTATCAACTCTTCTTTTTTTGTTGTATTAGAAATAAACGACAGGGTATAAACAAGCTTTTTTAAATAATTCCTTTCCACTCCTTTGTAAAAAAGTTTTTTTAATGTTTCAGTGAAAAAAGAAAAAGAGCGTTCATCAATAAAATTTATAGAAATCATAATTGAAAGAATTTCTTCCCTTATTTCTCTGTCTTTCTCTAAGATTAACGGTATGATATAAGGAATTATTCTTTTATCAGGGTTTTCTTTAAAAAAATCCGCAGCTTTCATAAAAAGAACGCTATCTTTTCTCTCTGAAAGAAGAATTCTCAGCATTCTAATATTTTTTTCCTGATATAAAATCCCGAGCACATGATTCAAATCTTTTTCTATTTCTTTATGACCTTGTTTTTTTAGCTCAAATAAAATCTTTTCTGTCTTGTAATCCTTTATCCCGGAAAAAGAATGGATAGCAACCTGTTTCAATCTTTTATTCTTACACTTTTTTAAGAAATCATTAAGGGTAGCAAGATAGAAAATATCTCCACTTTTCTCTATTGTTAAAAGAAGAAGCTCTTTTAAATAAAGAGGTGTTTCCTCAAAAAGTACAAGCTCAGAAATTTCCCCTTTTAATGTTTCCGAATCTTTACTAAGTTCCCCTATTTTACTTATAAAATCCTCTTTTTTGTAATCAAAATAATTTTCTATAATTTCTCTGAATTCTTCTATCAAAGCAATTTGTTTTCCTCTCCTGCAAGAGTTGCTATATCCATTATAAGAGTAACTTTACCATCTCCCATAATTGTTGCTCCAGAGATCCCTTTTATGTTCTTAAGAAAATCACCGAGAGGTTTTATAACAATTTCTTCCTGTCCTAACAATCTATCCACAATAAGACCGATTTTTCTCTCAACTGATTTTACTACAACTACATAGGGATTTTCTTCCTCTTTTTCGTTTTTAATACCGTAAAAATCAGAAACCCTCAAAAGAGGTAAAACTTCATCCCTTAATTTTAAAACTTCCTGTCTCTCTATTGTTTTTATATCTTTTTTATTAATCCTTATTGTTTCAACAACAACAGCTAATGGAATTGCAAACCTTTCAGCACTAACTTTTACAAGTAAAGATTGAATAATTGCAAGAGTGAGAGGAAGTTTTAAAATCATCTCGGTTCCCTCTCCTGGGGTTGATTCAACCTCTATAGTTCCATTAATCTTTTTCACATTTGTCTTAACAACATCCATTCCAACCCCTCTTCCTGACACATCGGTAACTTGCTGAGCTGTTGAAAAACCGGGACTAAATATAAAGTTAATTATTTCCTTATCACTAAGTGTTTCCGCTTTTTCGGGAGTAACTAAATTTCTCTCTATAGCTTTTTTCTTTATTGCTTCTATGTTCATTCCCCTTCCATCATCTTTAATTGAAATAATAATAAAACTTCCTTCCTGAGAAGCTGTAAGGAATATTCTACCCTTTCTTGGCTTTCCTATTTTTTCTCTCTCTTCGGGACTTTCAAGCCCATGATCTATTGAGTTTCTTATTATATGAACAAGAGGGTCATTAAGTTCTTCTATCACAGATTTGTCCACCTCAGTTTCTTCTCCTGAAATTATGAGTTCCACTTCTTTGTTCATTTTTCTTGAAAGATCTCTTACTATCCTTGGGAATTTGTTGAAAACTCTTCCAACCGGAATCATTCTCATTTTTAAGACTGCCATTTGAAGCTGACTTGTAATAAAATTGAGATCATCGGAGATGGAAGCAAGCTGCTCATTAAAAACAAAGTCATTATGATTAGATTGACCTGTTAACATCTTTCTTACAACATCTATTAATCTGTTCCTCTGAAAAACGAGCTCTCCGATAAGGTTCATAAGATTATCCAATCGGTTAACATCTACTCTTATTGTTTTTCCCTCTACCTTTGACTTAACTGCTTTTGTCTTTTGTTTTTTCTGCTCATTTAAAACCTGCTCCAACTCCTCTTTTTTTATTACATTCTTTTCAACCAGAATTTCTCCAAGTTTTTTTTGCTCTTTTTGAGCTAATAAGATATCTTTTTCAGTCGCCAGCTTTTTCTCAACTAAAATTTCTCCCAACATTTTCGGAGTATCATCTTCTTCTTTTTTCTTTTCTTCTTGCTTTTTCCCTTGCTTCTTTTCTTTTTTCTCTTCTCCCCTTTTTCCCTCAATATCTTTTTTTAAATCCGGGATCTCTAGTATGGGAGGTTGAGTTCCCTCCTCTTCTTTTTGTTTTTGCTTTTCTTCTTCTTCTTGAAGTACTTTTTCCAATTTTTTTACAACATCCTCTATTTCAACATTTTCCTCCCTTGTTTCTCTAATGCTTTCAAAAATAGCTTTGACTGCATCAACACCCTCTAAAATTACATCCATTAGAATCGGAGTTAATTTAATTTCTTCTTTTCTAAGTTTATTTAAAATATCTTCTGTTTTATGGGCAACTTCTGTCATCTTTTCAAAACCCAAAAAACCGGATGTCCCCTTTACCGTATGGATTCCTCTAAATATTTTATTCAAAAGATCGGTATCATAGGGCGTTTCTTCAAGGGTAACAAGATCCTGGTCTAAATTTTCAAGAATTTCTCCTGTTTCCTGAAGAAAATCAACTATTATTTCTTCCATTTCATTGGCCATATCATCAGCCATTACTTCCTCCTTCCTTAGAAATTATTTTAAATTATGACATATTTTTTTCTTTTGTCAATAATGAATAGCATAGGCAATAAGTTATAGCATGGTGTTTTTTATAACCTCGAGATGTTAAAAGTAGAGTAAACACCAACAAGAATTTGCTATGGTTTTTTAGAAGAAATTTTATATTGAAGTAAAAAATAGATATGTTCATTATTGTAAAAGGTTTCTTACTTTTTTCATTATTATTGATTATTCTTACAAGAAAGAAGAAAATGAAAAGGAGAGAAAGGAAAATATTTTTGGTTATCGTCGGCTCGCGATCTGGTGGCCTGATGTATGAAATCAACCTTTTAATAAACTTAAAAAACATGATTGTATAAGGTTTGATGAATATGACAAGGCTGGAAATAAAAGAAGGTATTTAGATTTACCATTAAAGAATGTGGAAAAATTTTAAGAGCTGGGGATGGATAGATATGGAAAAGAGAGTATCAGAATGGAATTGTTATTTGCAATCCTATAAATCAAAAGGTAACTATCTTCTTTGACAAAATATCTTACCTGATAAAAGGAATACAGGTTACTGAAATTAATACAGTAAAAGCTGTCAATAGCATAACATTAGCTCCCCGTAACGGAAGAATTCTTTTAAAAAACAAAGAATAAGAGAAGTTTCTTTTGTTTTTTTCTGAGTAAATTTCTATTTTTCAATTTTCTTTACAGCTTGAAAGAAAAAATATTTCATTCTTTTTTTGCTCTCAAATTTAAAACAAGAACAAAAAACAGAGCCCCAACAAAATCCACAATAACATCCTTTACACTGCATACTCTTCCGGGCACAAAACTCTGATGAAATTCATCCGAAACTGCATAAAGAAGAATAAAAGAGAGAATAAAAAGCAAAACATGAAATTCTATTTTCTTTCCGAAAAAGTCAGAATAATAAAAAAAGAAAAGTATTCCAAGTCCCCCATATTCCAGAAAATGCAATAAAACATCAGATCTATTCTTCAAAGGCTCTGGTACGGGAATGGATGAAAAATAGTAAATAACAATTAAATAAATAATGATAAGAAAAAGAAAAACTTTCCTCATCTAATAAAATACATTATCCACCCAAATAGAATAGCTCCCAATAAAAAGGAGAAAAAAAGCACTAATCCGTATTTTAACCTACCCCTTGCATTATCTTCCTTTAAAAAAGAAAAAACTATTGAAACAATTAAAGCATAAAATATCATTGAAAAAAGATGACTCTTAAAAATCATTTTCTTTTCCCTTTTGCTATATCATAAGCATTTATTGCTACCATAAAATTTAAAAAACCAGAGGTTGCAAGGTATGCGGTTCCATATTCAAAAGTTATTGATGAAAAATCTATATTTATCAGAGAAAATTTTTTAGCTATTATAAATAAAATTCCATTTCCAAGATCTCCGAAATAAGCTAAAAGAGCAAGAGGGTTTCCTCCTGTATTTTCAAAAAATCTACCGTGAGTTATAATGCCGGCTACAAACATGAGCAAGATAGAAACAAAAAAGATAGCTGCTCTTTTATACTTTTTTAAAAGTAGGTGACCCAGACCGGGGACCAGCCATCCTGCAAAAAACATCAGATATGGTTTTAATTTCATTTGAAATTTTATAATTATTACTCTTTAAAGTCAATGGTTAGTGGAGGAGGGCTATAAAAAGAAAACTTATAAAAAATTTCTTATTTTATTAACTATCGGATAAAATATATTATTCAATTGAAAAAAGAGGTGAAATATGAAAAAAATCAAAATTACTATATTTTTTATTCTTTCTCTTACTCTTTATATCAATGCAC
>Ga0190334_1001275_pt1 | contig 11079 bp, 12 predicted proteins | sample 48720478_MG_FD_161270 | JGI IMG/M metagenome (GOLD analysis project Ga0190334, IMG submission 161270) | Hydrothermal vent sediment bacterial communities from Southern Trench, Guaymas Basin, Mexico - 4872-04-7-8_MG | ecosystem: Environmental > Aquatic > Marine > Hydrothermal vents > Sediment ...
ACTAGAATAAATAACTGCTATAAGAAAGGCATAGCCAATCCTTTTCTCAAGCCAATTCTCAGGGAATAAGTGTTCTAGGACCATAAGTATTATTTAAATAATATTTATATAAAAAGATTTGGATTAACTAAGAGATAATAAAGAAACAAAATGATTTATAAATAAAATGATTTATTTATACGCAAGCACCTCGGTAACATCCTGAGCTATTATAATAATATGAGCAACTAACACCTATTAATGCACAATTCCCATCCGATCCGCCTGCGCAGTACCAATCCTCTACTACATTACGGCTTGAGCAAGAGTCTCTATGAATACCAAAACGGTCTCTGCATACCCCAGAAATTCTAAAATTCAGACCATCAGAATCATAGCACCCTACTCTTGTTCTATTTATTCTTGGCATCCTTCTTGTTCTTCTTATTCTTCTCGCCTCTCCAACAATGTTTCCTTGCTCATCCTCACACCATTCATCAATTATGTTTCCTTGCTCATCAAATTCTTGTATTAAATAGCCCTGCTCACATAATGTTTCATAGTCTTCGGTTGCCATTGCTTGTTGTAGTTCTGGTTGTGTTGCTATCTTGGTTGTTGCTCCTTTACTCATAAATAGTACTATTATTGCTACGATTGCTACTATGGCTACTATTGCTATTATTCCGTAGCCATAATCTTTTTTCTCAACCATTTTTTAGTCACCTCATTCATAGTCTTAATTCTTGGGATTAATATTATAAAAAGTTTTTGGAAAAAATCCACTAGACGCACTGGACATGTGTTAGCGTAGGGTATATAAAGGACCATAACCCCTTTGTTTTTTATGGCAAGAATGTAATGCTTGCCTTTCCTCATTTTTTAACAATGAGGACCTCCAGCTCTCTGGTGCCTTGGCAGTGCCTAAATAAGAGGGTCTTGAAATAAAAAGCGAAAAGCAAAAGGAGGCGGTAGAAATGGAAAAAGAAAAAAATACGCCTATAAAGAAGTTTAAGGCAGGAGCTATTTCTGCAACGATTTGGGAGAACCAGAGCAAGAATAATAAGGGAGAAACCATAAGCTATAATAGCATTAGTTTTGACAGGAACTACAAGGATGCTAATGGTGAGTGGCAGACAACTAATTCTTTAAGAGTGTCTGATTTGCCCAGAGCAGTTCTTGTGCTGAACAAGGCTTATGAGTTCCTTGCTCTTAACAGACCAGAAGCAGAAGCTGAGTAAGAGGTGGTATTCATGCAGCAATTACAAACCACTAGGAAAGTAGAAAAATTTAAAATAAAGAAGAATGTTCCAAAGCTGATGCCTTCTAGAAAACAAGAGAAAGAAGCAAGTATTGAGGATTTACCAGGTATTGGAGCAGCCACAGCAGAGAAGCTCAGACTAACAGGCTTTGATAATCTTATGAGCATAGCAGTAGCTACTCCTGGAGAAATAATTGAAGCTGCAGGAGTAACAGAAGCAACTGCTAGAAAGGCTATAAGGGCTGCGAGGGACAGCCTTAATATGGGATTCCAATCAGGCATTGACCTAATGCATAAAAGAGAGAATGTTCAGAAGATAAGCACAGGAAGCAAGAATTTTGACACCCTCCTAGCAGGGGGTGTGGAGACAGGTGCTATTACTGAATGTTTTGGCCCTTATGGTAGTGGTAAGACCCAGATAGCTCATGTTCTAGCAGTACACGCATTGGCAAAGGATCCTGAGGCAGTAGCAGTATATATTGATACAGAGAATACTTTTAGGCCTAACAGGATTAAGCAGTTCGCAGAAGCCCTAGGGGAAGACCCTGAGAAAATCCTTAAGAACCTTAAGGTTGCAAGGGCTTTTAACTCTGATCACCAGATGCTATTAGCAGAGAAAGCAGAGGAACTTATAAAGCAAGGCTTAAAAGTTAAGCTCATAATTGTTGACTCTTTAACAGCGCATTTCAGAGCAGAGTTTGTGGGCAGAGGCACTCTTGCTGAGAGACAGCAGAAGCTTAATAAGCACATGCACACCCTCTCAAAAATGGCTGATATGCATAATCTTGCTGTTTATGTGACTAACCAAGTCATGGCAAAGCCTGATATGTTCTTTGGGGACCCGACAGAAGCTATTGGCGGGCACATAGTGGCTCATAACAGCACTTATAGAATTTACCTAAGAAGAGGCAAGAAAGGCACGCGGGTTGCTAAGCTTGTTGATGCCCCTGACCTGGCTGATGATGAGTGTATTTTCAGGATTACGGAGAAGGGCATAGCAGATGCTTAAAAATCTCTTTTTTTCTTCTTTTTTGAATAACTTTATAAATAAAAACCCACTTTTTTAGTGATAAATATACTTCAAGGAGGGAAATAGTAAATGTTTGGACAAAGAAGAAGATTCGCCCCTGTTAGAGAGGGTGATGAGTTGGATGTAAAGATAGAGGCTGTTGGTGAGAAAGGCGACGGTATTGCTAAGAAGCAAGGCTTTGTTCTGTTTGTGCCTAACACCAAGGAAGGTGATGAAGTAAGAGTAAGGGTGACTAGGGTTCTTAGGAATGCTGGATTTGCAGAGGTTATTAGCGGTGCAAAAGCTGCTTCTGTAGCAGAGGAGCCAGAAGAAGAGAAAGCAGAGGAAGAAGTAGCAGAGCTTGAAAAAGCATCTGAGAAGATGGATTCAGAAGACTTTGGGGAAGAAGAGCCTGTAGAGGAGCCAGTAGCAGAGAAGCCTGCAGATGAGCATGAAGAGAAGCCTTTGGAAGAGGCACCTGTAGAGGAGTCAGTAGCAGAGAAGCCTGCAGATGAGCCTGTAGTAGAGGAAGAGGCAGAACAGGCAGAAGATTTGGAAGAGAAGCCTAAGAAAAAGTCTAAAAAGAAATAAACCTCTGATGAAAAGTTTTTAATATTCTTATTTTTTTCTCTTATTTCTTATGAGATTATTCCTAGGAATAGATTTGCCAGAAGAGGTAAAACAGGTTATTGAAGGGATAAAGACTCCTCTTAAGAATATAAGGGGAGTTAAGCCTGTTAGAAAAGAGAATCTTCATCTTACCCTTAAGTTTCTTGGTGAAGTAGATGAGAACCAAGTTGTGAAAATTGTTGAGGCTTTGACAGAGGTTAAGTTTGAACCTTTTAATTTGTCTCTTGGAAAAATGGGTTTTTTTCCTAATGAGAAAAGGATTAGAGTGCTTTGGATTGATGCTGAGCCAGCAGAGCCCTTGGTTGAACTGAAGAATGAGATTGATAAGGTTTTGCCCAATTATAAGGATGACCATGCTTTTAAAAACCATTTGACTTTTGCAAGAATTAAATATCTTGCTTCTTCTGAGGAGAAGAAGAAGATAATAGAATTAATTACTAACACTCAATTTGAAAAAAAAGAATTCTTAGTTGACAGGTTTAAGTTATACAGCAGTACCTTGCTACCAGAAGGACCTGTTTACAAGGTTATAAAAGAATATAAATAAGAATTTGAATAAAAAATTTTATATATAAGCAGGTTCTGGCTGGGATACTAGAGCTCCTAGGTTTTGCATTACATAGTATACTTTTGCTTGTTCTTCTACATTCACCCTAATTATATTGTCTGGGCTGAATATTGATATTGGGATTTTCATTAGTTCATTAGGGCTTAGTTCGCTTTTTTTGGAAAACGCGTCTATTAGTTTATTGTAGAAGGTCAAGGTAACATCTGTGAACCTTGGCTTTGTATCTGCTGCAAAGTTCTGCCTGTAGAGTGTGACTGTCCTGTCTGTTATCCGGTCTTTTATTTTTTTACTTTCCAGAACAGCTTCGTCTATTGAATATATTCTTCCCATCCTGGGCTGATGCTTACTCGGCACTGTGATTATTTCTGGTTCTCTGAGAGGTATGCTTTCTTTGCTTAATAGAATTTGATTTCTAGGTCCAAAATAGAGGGGTGGTGCTTTTTTTCCATTAAGAAACACAGGCACTTCTAAGTAGGTTCTGCAAGGCCCTATGTATGTTCTGTTTTCTTTTTTCCTATTGAGTGTGAAGAATTTCTCCCCCATTTTTCCACCTCTTTTTAATAAAAACCTCCACATTACTAATATTACTACTTAATAGTAACTAATATTTATAAAGTTTTTGGTTTTAAAGGGGAAAAGCTTTATAAACCTCCTGTTTATACATAGCAATAAAGCCCTGCTAAGACCAGCAAGAAACCTTGCTGGCTCAGAAAGACTTGTCTTTTTGTTGGGATAGCCGAAAGGGACTCTTAGCGTACTGCACGGGCGATAAAAAGCAGTGATAGAAACTCATTCTGTTGCTGTATAGGAGGACACAAAATGACTGAAACAGAACAACTACTCATACCCAATGAGGAATACCTGAAGTCAGGAATACACATAGGCACCAAGTTCAAGACCAAATACATGGAGAACTTCATATACAAAACAAGACCTGATGGTCTTAGTGTGCTTAATGTACAGCAGATAGATGCAAGAATAAGAGTGTTGATTAAATTCCTTTCAAACTATGCTCCTGAAGAAATCATGGTTGTTGCTAGGAGGGAGAATGGTTGGAAGCCTGTCCAGCTCTTTGGTGAATTAACAGGCGTAAGAACATATACAGGAAGGTATCCTCCTGGTATACTCACAAATACTCAGCTAAAGAAATTCATAGAAGTAAAAGTAGTTCTTGTAACAGATCCTTGGCCTGACAGGAATGCTGTTCTGGACACTTTTAAAATGGGTTTGCCAGTGGTTGCTTTGTGTGATACTAATAACCAGGCTAATAAAATTGACTTGGTAATGCCCTGTAATAACAAGGGAAGAAAAAGCCTTGGATTAATCTTCTGGTTGCTTACCAAAGGCTACATGGAAGCCAGAGGTATGATTAACAAAGGAGGATTCACGCATAGTATTGATGACTTCTCAGAAGAGTAATACGTGCTGATTCTGGTTACTATTGATTCTAATTACTATTAATTACCTATTCTTAATTACTTATTCTTTATCCCCCAGAACCCCTCCTTAACCTCCTCTATACCTTCATCAACAATCCTAAAAGTTATACTCTTACCCTCCTCAATACTCCTATGCTTTCTAACGATTGCTATCCTGTTAGGACCACTCTTTTTTAGCTCTATCAGACACTTACTCATGTTCTTAATAATCGTTCCGCCCACAACCTTTACTTTATCTTTCTTCTCAAGGTCAGCATATACCTGGGCAGTGAGTATGACTGGTATGTTCTTCTTCCTAGCGATTTCTAGGAGAGTTCTGAGTTGGAACACAAAAGCATTGTTTAATCTTCGGTTATCCTCATCACCCATCTCTGCCCTGTAAAGCATGGTGATAGAATTAACAAATATTATGCCTATGTTCTGCTTGAGAAGACCTCTTAGTTTTGAAATAGCTGCTTTCTGCTCCCTGAAATTAGTTGGTTTTAAGAATATAATCTTCTCAAGAGCCTTCTTATAATCAGGGCATACCTGCTTGAACCTTGTTAATGAAAAACTAGACTCGGTATCAATATATATTACTTTCTGACCCTTAACACTATTAGCAATGCATAATAAGCAGAGATTGCTCTTCCCACTAGCAGCAGGTCCATAAATGGTTGTGATAACTCCTTTCTCATACCCTCCTTCTAAGAGCCAATCCATAACTGCAGTGCCAGTGCTGAGCCTAGTCTCCATATGGGTTGAGAATTAGCATGTGTATATATTCTTTACTGTTTAGTCACTCCCATACAAGTATCATACATTGTTCTTAGCCCTTGCTTTAAGGTTGCTGGGTCTGCTATTTTTGAATGTACAAAGGGTTTGATAATCCATTTCTCTGCAATATTAGGGTTAAGGAAGATAAAAGTAAGGTTATTCTTTTTTTTGAACAAATCCCAGTTATCCACAAGTATCCTGAAATTATGCTCATTACACATGCATACAAAGAATGTTATTTCATCATCCTTTACACTCTTTATCTTACTAAGATCAAGGTTTTCCTTGCAATAATAAGTTGCTTTTATTCCCTCTTTATACTCGCATAAGACCCTGTCCTTTTCTTCCTTATAACTAACTAAATCCTTTTTTACAAGGTCTTTCTGCTTTATGTAATGAACAGCCCATTCTGTTAAGTCCATGATTACTTCCTCTTTAAAACAAGGAAAAGCATATATGGTATTATAAAACATACAAAATAAGTTACTCCTATTAAGATTGGGTTATGGAAATTATTCAGGCCAAGGCTATAGTTAAGCAGGTTAATCCTGTTAACAACTATGAAGAAGTTGAAAATAGCTATTATTGGGATAAGCAGGGTTATTAATAAGTGGTGGTGCTGCTCAAGCCAGTCCAAGTCCTTTATTATTATGATTACTAGTGCTCCGAGTAAGAAAGCAAATATCCCTGTGAGTATGTAGCTCCATGCGTTATTATTAATTATCAGTACTGGGATGAGTATGAGTGAGACAAGGATTGTTCCTAGGATTCCTATGATTAAGGTGAACCAATAGAGGCAGGTCTCTAGCTTCTTTATATGCGGATGCTTATTCTTCTCTGCTCTTCTCATAATCCTTTCTGCACGACTTATCTCTTCCTTGGTCCATCCTTTCAAATGAAGTCTTTTTTTCATAAGAATTATCCTGTGCTGGATTGTATTTAAATATTGCTATTTATATGGCTGCGTTGAAAAAGTCACTGCAACCAGCAGGTGCACCAACAAGGTTTTTTGTGTTGGTGCTGGTTGCTGCGACTGGGGTTGGGCCCTTCGGGCTGTCGCAAGTGACTTTTTTAAAGAGACTTTCAACGGTGTCTTGTTCCAAAAGATTTATATAAATAGAAACAAGAATGAGAGAAGTAATGAAAAGAAAGAATACAAAACCTCATCATCATGTTGAGCTAATCATCCTCGTAGCACTCATAGCTGTTTTCTGTATGATAATAATGTTCATAAGACTTGGTTAAAAATTATTTTCCCCATTGTATTAATGACTAATTAATGATTTGCTCCTTAAGCCTTGGAGGGGCTTGCTTCCTGTCCTTCCTATTTTTCTTCTTCACCTTTAATTTCAGAACTTTCTTGACCATCCTCATTAGCCTTAATCTTTGCAACACTAACAACATGGTCTCCTTCTCCTAGTTTCATAATCCTTACTCCCTGGGTGTTCCTACCAATAATACTGATATTCTTTACAGGTACCCTTATAAGTATGCCTTTCTTAGAAACAACCATTATCTCATTATCATCCATAACTCCTTTTATACCCATAACTCTGCCATTCCTAGGACTGCAAATAATGTTCCTAACACCCTTTCCTCCTCTACTTATAAGTCTGTACTCTTCTATGCTTGTCCTCTTACCATATCCGTTCTCTGTTATTGTGAGTACACTCTGATTGTCATTTGCTATTATCATTCCAATAACATTATCATCCTTCCTAAGCCTTATCCCTCTTACTCCATGACTATTCCTACCCACAGGCCTTGCATCTGCTTCAAAGAACTTGACTGCTCGTCCATTACTACTGGCTATGAGGATTTTCTGATGCCCATCAGTAAGAACAACCTCTACTACTTCGTCTCCTGGGTTAAGATTGATAGCTATTATTCCTCCTTTTCTTGGCCTGCTATAAGAACTTAGTTTTGTCTTCTTAACAAGCCCTTTTTTAGTAGCAAATAATAAGTAGTGCTTGTCATCAAACTCCCTGATAGGAATAACTGCTTGTATCTTCTCATCAGGCTCTACTCTTATAAGATTAACAATTGGTTTTCCCTTGCTAATCCTAGCTGTTTCTGGAATATTATAGACTTTTAGCCAGTAAACCTTTCCTTTATCAGTGAATACTAGTAAGTATGAGTGGGTATTAGCTACGAATAAGTGCTGTATAAAGTCCTCTTCCTTTGTAGTGGCTCCTCTCACTCCTCTTCCTCCTCTTCTTTGAGTCTTATAAGCATCTATTTGCTGTCTCTTAATATAACCAGCATGACTTATGGTGATTACGTTCTCCTCTGGCTTTATTAAGTCCTCTAAGTCAATTTCTTCCTCAACATCCTCCTTAATGACTGTTCTTCTACTATCGCCATACTTCTCTATGATTTTATTCATCTCATCTTTTATTATACCCAGTATCTTTTTTTCATCATTAAGAATCTCTTTGAGCTTCCTAATCAGTTCTAGTAATTCTTTGTGCTCGTCCTTTACTTTCTGCTGCTCCAAGCTTGTAAGTCTTTGTAGTTTCATATCAAGGATTGCCTGACTCTGCTTTTCTGTAAGCTTGTAAACAGCAATAAGGTTTTTCTTAGCAATAACTGGGTTCCTAGAGGTTTTTATGAGCTTGATAACAGGATCAAGGTTCTGGAGTGCAATGAGTAAGCCTTTTAGGATGTGGGCTTTTTCCTCTGCTTTTCTTAAATCAAATTTTGTTCTGCGCCTAACAACAATTCTTCTATGGTTCAAAAAGCTCTCAAGCAACTGTTTTATGTTCAGGATTCTTGGCTGCCCATTGTCTAAGCCTAGCATTATTGCTCCGAAAGTAGATTGCAGCCTTGTATGCTTGTATAACTGGTTCTTAACAATATCAATATTAGCGCTTTTCCTTAATTCCAAGACTATGCGCATTCCTTTCCTATCACTCTCATCCCTTATATCAACTATGCCTTGTATTGTCTTGTCATTAACAGCATCTGCTATCTGCTCTATTAACTGTGATTTATTGAGCTGGTAAGGGATCTCAGTGATAATCAGCCTGTGCTTATCCTTTTTCTCTTCTAACTCAAGTTTTCCTCTTACACGAATAATACCTCTTCCTGTACTATAAGTCTCTATAATCCCTTTTCTTCCCAGGATTATACCTCCTGTTGGGAAGTCAGGTCCCTTTATGATTTCAAGAATATCCTGAATCTCAATATGTGGCTTGTCAATAAGAGTAATAATAGCTTGACATACCTCTTTAATATTATGAGGTGGTATGTTGGTTGTCATTCCAACAGCAATCCCACTACTCCCATTAATCAATAAGTTTGGTATCTTGCTTGGCAGTACAACCGGCTCTTTTAGGCTACCATCAAAATTAGCCTGAAACTCAACTGTGTCCTTATCAATATCTGCTAGGAGCTCATCACTAATCCTTGCCAGTTTTGCTTCTGTATATCTCATGGCTGCTGGGTTATCACCATCAATACTCCCAAAGTTTCCCTGACCCGTTATTAAAGGGTATCTTAGTGAGAAGTCCTGTGCCATTCTTACAAGAGCGTCATAAACAGCTGTGTCTCCGTGTGGATGATACTTTCCTAGTACCTCTCCTACAATCCTTGCACACTTTTTAAAAGGAGTATTATACCTTAATCCCATATCATTCATTGCGTACAGAATCCTCCTATGCACTGGTTTTAATCCGTCCCTGATGTCTGGTAATGCCCTGCCTACTATGACGCTCATTGCATAATCAAGATAGGATGCTTTCATCTCATCCTCTATTACTGCTCTGATAATTCTACTTTCGTCTATTTGATTGTGATTTTCTTCTTTGTTCTCAGGCATTTTTTCAATGCTTTTTTCCTGCGCTTTTTTTAATGGGTCTTTGGACTTTTTTAGTGTCATGTTCTACCTTTAAATACTATAAGATTTCTCGTCGATAAATAGTAAGTTTTAGGGCTTTATAAGGGTTGTGATTCCAGATAATATTTTCTATATTGAAAAGAGATGTGTTTTTATTCAAAAATTAGTTATGCACAATACAAACTCAAACCCGCCTCACAATCCTGCTCTTCTTAATATTAGAATGAATCTTGAACCTGTGACCGCAATAAACACATGTCTTTACAGCGCTGATAATCTTCTTAGGATTAGTCTTCTGCTGGTGCTTGCACTTAGGGCAAATAACAATCAAGACCATGGAAGACACATAGCAAAAACAGGTTTATAAACTCTACGCTTAGAGATGTCCAGTGTTAACCAGTGTTAACCAGCTCCGAGTACTCCTTTGAAAAGAATAATATTCACAAAGAAGTATCCTCCAAAGAGCAGGACTGAATAAATCATAAAACCAACCATATTCGATTTTATGGTTTTCATTATCTGAAAAAAATCACTTCCAATACTTATCTGGGTTTGGAAAAGGGAGAGTACAAAAATCATTTCTAAGAGATAGAATCCAACAATTGCTGCTATGAATATTGGCGGGACAACTTTAGAAACATCAATTAGGGTTAGGTTTATCTGTTGTCCTCCAAACACACCAGAAAGCAAGGCTAGCTGCTCAGTTATGAATGAAATGGATTTCAGAATTGCAAATGTCATTACAACAGCTGCAGCACACAACATAGGAGCAAGAAAGGTTATGCTCACATTGATAAGCCCGCCTGTGTCTGCTAAGAGGGTTTTAATATAGTCATCTAGTTTATAAGTCTCTATAACCTCTTTTCTTATCAACCCGGATGCTTTCGCAGCACTATCCTGAGAAACAGATTCAAAAGTCACAATCTGCTCAATAATTGTGCAAACCTTTGATGAAGGTATGAGTCTTCGAATATTATTCTTTATAATCTCCAAAACAGTATTTTTTGTGGTGAAAAGCAAACGCCTTATTGCTTTAAACCCTTGGACTGCAGGGTGGTCTTTAAAACCAAGGTTTTCATAATCATCCACTACTCCCTCAATAATCTTTTCAAAAGGAGTGTTCAGAGCAAAATATGTTGAGAAGCTCTGTAGAATAAAGGGTAAATCAGTTTCTATGTCTCTTATTTTTTCCCAGAGTTTCTTGTATTTCTTTATATAAATCACTGAGTAGATGTATATGCCTAGTGCAAGGCCTGCACCACCCAACCAAGCAAAAATGAGGTATCTCAAAGAGTCTATATTTTCCCCCTGAGATGAAAGAACTGAGCCAAGAGTTAATATTGTTGGGATTAATAAAACCAGGGTTATACCAATACACATAAACAGATACGCCCTTTTCATAGGCTTGTACTCCACAGAATCCTTTATTCTCACAGTATCTATTTGCACTCTTTTTGTGGAGAAAGACAGAGCAGCTATAAAAACAATTGTTGGGAAGAGCACAAGATATACAAATGATATTGCTTCTGGGGTTACAAAATTAGGCATAAAAATAGACGCAATAGGCAGAACTAATAAGGATAAGATGGGTAGTAGGATGCC
>Ga0190334_1001277_pt1 | contig 11074 bp, 10 predicted proteins | sample 48720478_MG_FD_161270 | JGI IMG/M metagenome (GOLD analysis project Ga0190334, IMG submission 161270) | Hydrothermal vent sediment bacterial communities from Southern Trench, Guaymas Basin, Mexico - 4872-04-7-8_MG | ecosystem: Environmental > Aquatic > Marine > Hydrothermal vents > Sediment ...
TTTATAGATTTCTCGAAAAGGAAGAAAACCGGAAGCTTGATCGCCACCTTATTTTGTCTGTCTGTGGCCTTTACGCTTCTTGTTACTTTTTGTTTACCAGGTATATTCTCTCTGGCTTTGGCAATAATATCTTTAATACTGTTTATCGCTCTTATTTATACCTTTTTTAATAGAGAGAAATATTATTAGCAGGAGAAGATATAATGAAATCCAAGCGCTATCTAATTACCATCATTGGTTTATTTGTAATTACTGCGATTATTCTATTTGCTGTTACCTATTTTGGAAGTGCACCACCAAAAAGCAAGGAAATAAATGAGCTTGAATATGTAACGCCTGAAGAGATTGGCTGGTCATCTGTAAAACTGGAAGAGGCAGAAAGGTATGCAGAACAAATCGGCTCAGCAGCAGTTATGGCTCTCTATGAAGGGAAGGTATTCTTTTCCTGGGGGAAGACTAAACAAAAGTACCTGATCCACTCTATTAGAAAACCCTTTCTTTGCGCCCTATATGGCATATATGTAAAACGTGGATTGATTGATCTTGATAAAAATTTAGGTGAACTGGGGATAGACGATATTCCTCCTGGTCTTACACCCATAGAGAAGCAAGCCACAGTAAGAGATCTACTGATGTCTCGTTCCGGGGTCTATCATGAAGCAGCAGCCGAAGCACAAGTCATGATTAAAAGCCGTCCGGAGAGAGGTAGTCATGCTCCCGGGACTTTCTTCTATTACAATAACTGGGATTTTAATGTATTAGGTACTATTTTTGAGAAGCTAACTGGCAAGAAGATATTTGAAGCATTCAAAGAAGAGATTGCCGACCCCATAGGGATGCAGGATTTCCTTTTAACAGATGGCCGATATCAGTACGAATGGAAAAAGTCAAAACACCCTGCCTATCATTTTAGGATGACTGCCAGAGATATGGCCAGATTTGGATTGCTTTATCAAAATAAGGGAAAATACGGAGATTTACAGATCATCCCTCCGGAATGGATTACAGAGAGCACAACCTCTTATTCGATTAACAATTTAAACGGAGATGGCTATGGGTATATGTGGAGTATAATCCCCGAAGAAGCAGGATTAGGAAATGGTTTTTATCATACAGGAACTGGCGTGCATTTTCTGGCTGTATTACCTGATGCAAAACTGGTATTAGTTCATCGCGTAGACACAGATAAGGATTTTGATATTACCTGGAAGGAGATTCGCCAGCTGATGTATATGATAGGAGAAGCACGCATCTCCTCCAATTGAATTTTGTTGTGGTGATACAGGGGATAACCATTCTCTTACTATCTTTTTTATAGGAGATAAAAAATATATGAAGACCGATAATTATTCCGAGAAGAACAGGGAAGCTTGGAATGAAGCAGCCAGTGTGCATAGAAAGAACAGAAAAGTAGATTATAGGGTATTATTTAAGAATAAAAATTACTCTGTGCTGGATAGCACGCTATCATCTCTTCTTAATAAGATATCATTGTCCGGTGGAACTGTTGCCCAGCTTTGCTGTAATGACGGACGCGAACTGCTGTCGATAGTGAACACTACAGGTGCGACGGGTGTCGGTTTTGATATCTCAGATGAGTTTATTGCAGAGGCGAGCGCAATTGCTAAATCCGCCAATCTCAACTGTCGATTCGTAAGGGCTAATATTTATGATCTTGATACCGAATATGATAATACTTTTGATTTAATCCTCTTCACTGCAGGGGCATTAACCTGGTTTCATGATCTTGGGAGGCTGTTTGAATTAGTTGGAAGGATGTTGAAACCGGAAGGGTATCTTGTAATTTATGAAATTCACCCTTTCACCAATCTGTTGGCATGGAAAGATGAACCTGTTTATGAAGCGACGAATCCCTATAAAATTGTCTATAAATATTTCCGGGATACCCCATGGGTTGACAATAATGGAGCTGACTACATCGGAAAAACCACGTACAAATCTAAGACATTTACCTCATTTGCCCATAAGCTATCTGATATCATAACGGCAATAGGCTCCAACGAAATTATAATTAAGGAGTTTACCGAGTATCCGCACGATGTATCAGCAGCCCTTGAAGGTTTGGAGAAGGACAAAATCGTTCCTTTGTCTTACACTATTCTCGGTCGGAAGAGTAAAAAGTAACCCAATTGAAAAAATTAAGAGGCATTGTCTTATCTAAATAAAAAAAGGGACGGTTATTTATGCTGAGTAATTAAATAATTTTTTCTTTTAATTTTATATATGATTTTTGTAACTTATCTATATCAAAAGGTTTGCCATGTCCGGGAAATAACTCTTGAACTTTCGTATCAAGCAGCAGCTTCCAACTTTTTAGTAATATTGCTATATCCTTTGCAAAAGGTGGAAACACCGTAGATTTATTGATAGGAAGTATATTAAAACAAGTATCTCCCACAAAGGCTTCTCCCGAATCAAATACCACTGATAACGAACCTTCTGTATGTCCCGGTGTCGGTATTATCGAAGCATTAAAACCAAAATTCTTTAAGGAGTAAGTTTCCGAGATTCTGATATCAGCTTCAACAGGCGGATAACTTATAGCTTTGGGGAATAAATTTCCCAGATAAGAAATTAGCTTTCCGGATATATTTGTTCCCTTGGGGATGGAAATAATTCCCTTCTTTAGAAGTTCATATTCATTGTTGCTTACTATAATTTTTGCCCCGGTAAAATCTTTTATTTCTTTTAAATTTCCCACATGATCATAATGAACATGAGTAATAACAATAAGTACAATATCCTGAAGATTTATTGATTTTTTTCTAAGAGCATTTAAAAATGTTTTTACAGTATTTGGGAAGCCGGTATCTATTAACAGATATCTCTTCTCACCTTTAATAAGATATACATTGGAATTGCCAAGAAGAATCCTATTTATTTTTTTTATTTTCTTATACTCCTTAAATTATTCAAGAGATATTCCGGATAATGTTATTGAATCTATAACGTCTTTATCATATTCTATACGTCACTCTAATACCAACAAAATCTTTTAGTCCCCGTAGTGTCAGCACACATAAAATGTGTTTTTAATTACAAGATATTAGTTATGTAGATAATTTATTTCTTGCTTATTAAATATAATATCCTTATTTGATATTGTAATTATACTTGTAATCAGTAATAAGAAAAATAAAATACTGACTCCGCCTTGAAGTGTACTAAATATTGGAAAAAGTCCCAATGATAAATTAGAGGTAGCATGAAATATTATAGCTGCAAATACACTTCCGTTAGTTTTTAGAAACAAAATAGTTATCAATATTGTAATTAAAGTAGTGAAAATAACATATCCGGCAAAGTTAATATTTTGTTGAGCAGAGCCTTTTATAAAGAACAAAGGTAAATGCCAAACAGACCATATTATGCCAAGAACAATACTTGAAGTAAATGGATTATAAATGCGAAGCAATCTATTTAGAGCAAATCCTCTCCATCCAAATTCTTCACCTAAAGGTCCACCCAGAAAAAGTATATAAAAAAATACTATAAAAATTAATAATGGATTTTTTAGTAGACTTTCCATTAGAAGAAGCTCATAATTTATGTTCCAAATAATTTTAGTAAAAAAATATGAACATACCAAAATACCTGGCACTAATATGAACATGTAAAAATATAATTTTATATCAAACTTGAAAAGAATTCCACGTTTTAAAAAGTATGTGAGATCTTTTCTGCCGCCATATAAAAATGTAAGTATTAAAGCTACGACAGAAGGGGCATAACTACCGAAATGTTTAAATGTTTCATTAGAAATTGATACATTAATTATTTCATATGATTTTAAAACTGCCATAGACCATATAATCCAGGAACCTAAAAACGAAAATATGAAAAAATTTTTCAATTGTTTTGTGACCAGTTTCAAAAATACTTACCTCATGAATATATTTACTATTGCGCTTAAGATTTCGGGGTTTTGCCAGGAATCGAAATTGGCTCTACTGATATGTTTCATTTTTTACACGTATTAATTCTCGGTTAAATTTTTCCGCTTCTCCCATAAAAGGCGTATGGGCTGATTTTTCAAATCTCACCAATTGTTTACCTTTTGGAGCATCGAGCATTTCGAAGTATTCTTCTACCAATTGTAAGGGTGTGTTATAGTCATTTCTGCCGGAGAAAAAATAGACGGGAACAAGTAACCGCGGAACTTCTTGGATTAAATTGAAAGATAGGGAAGATTTCCACATGGGTCCGCTTCCTCTATTTGCTCCCTGGAACCAGGCAATATAATCGCTTAATCGGTATTCGGGGGCGCGCAACGCAATCCAGGCCAGTTTTACCATACTCACATCCATTCCACCACCATAAGTATCAACCATCTTGGCGAAATTTACGTAATCTTGGTGGACAGTAAACGGAGGTGTACCCAATTCTTCCAGATACTTAAAATCTTTCGGCTTTCCTTTTTCTTCGATTTGCTTATACAGCCAGGTGTAAGAGACATTATGACTTAATAGGGGATTCACTATCTGGCTTACTGCTACATATGCATAGTAATCATCCGGATAAGTATAAACCAATTTACTACCCAACTGTGTACCCCAGGAATGGCCTATTAGATATATTTTCTCTTTGTTGAAATGTTTTTTTAGGTATTGGGTTAATTGGTGAGCATCATTAAGAAATTGTTCAAAGGTCATAGTTTGGTTATCAAAATTACCAGGATTCGATTTTCCCGCTCCGCGCTGATCCCAATGAACTACGATAAAATCTTTTTCCAATGCTCCGTTAAAATAATGAGCCACCGGCATTTGGGCGGATCCGGGCCCACCATGTAACCAAAGCAAAATCGGATTGGAAAGATTATTTCCTCTTATTAATATACACTGATTAATATCACCAAGTTCAACCATTTCTAAGGAAGCAATACTTTCTGGTATTACATTTCCTTTATTATCCTTAATTGGCGGAGTTGAGCTATGTGATTGCTTCAAAGCAATAATATATATAAATAACAGTAATATTACACTAAAAAATATCCAACTTTTTGCTAATCTCATCTAATTTCTCCTGCAAGTTTTGTTACATAGAGCAGAGATAACGTCCTACTTTATTCATATATTCCTTATACTCTTCTCCAAATTCTTTTATACACCATCTTTCTTCCGAAAGAATAATCCAATGTACTGATATCTGGAAAACTATCAATATAATAAAATAGGTTAATGAATTTATCAATAATCCACATCCTATAAAGTAAATAAAATAAGCAACATACATTGGGTTGCGGGATATCTTATATAACCCTTTTAAGTTTATTCTATTTTCTTTTGGTTTTGCAAAATCAATTATTGATATTACATATAACACCAACCCTAAGAGATAAACAGATAAGCCAAGATATGACCAGGTATTTTTTATTTCAATTTTCACAAATAACAAATATACAATCATAAAAGTGTTAGTTATCTGGTAAACCCAAAAAGCTACCTTTTCTTTCCCTTCGCATGGTGGGAAATATGCCGCCCGTTTCAGTGCTTCTTTATTGATAATGCTTAGAAGTCCAAATCTAATCAAAAGAATGGGTATAATTAAAAAAATACCATTCATCTCTTTATCCTCCGACTTTGCTAAAAAATCTTCTCAGCGTACCTAAATCCTCAGGCTTTAGTTTTATTTTTCGGTTCGAAGCCATGTTTATATATTTCAATTAGTTCATCAACCGTTGATTCAAGTTCTTTATCAGAGATGGGTAATTTTAAAATACCTCTCTCAATAAGATTTATATAATTAAAATTAAACTTTATGCCCATATATGTGCCAAAATTCATGCTGATTTGATTGATTATACAAGTAATAAGGTCTATATCTATGTCTTTTCTGATCTGCCCTCTTCCCTGAGCTGTAATAACATATTTCTTTAAAAAATTGCGCTTTTTCTCTTTCATATTCATAGCAATTTCTCTCATTTCTTTATCGCTGCGGTTATGTAATGCATTATAGGTAAATAAACTTTTCCCGAGGTTTTCTAAATCATATTTTACTGCCAGGAAGATAATTTGTTTATATAGCTTATAAAAATCCTCTATGGAAGAATCAAGGTGTCGGTCTATATAAGATAATTTTCTATTAGTAACAAAGTCAATTAAATAAAGATATAATCCTTTTTTATTTTTAAAGTACTGGTACATACTCCCTTTGGCAATACCGGCTTTTTCTACAATACGGCTTAGCGAAGCAGCTTTATAACTGTGTTGGGCAAACTCAAGAAGAGAAATGTTAATAATCTTATTTCTTTTTTCCTCAGGTAAATTAAAGAAAGTTTGTTTGGGCATTTTTAATTTTCTCCTTCATATGACTGTTTAGTCACATTATATATTTTTAAGATACAATTGTCAACCCCACAGATATAGTATCGAGTGTACCACCATCACATTTCAAACTAAAAGTCTAAGCAGGGAAAAAGTAATGAGTAATGTGTGTGCGTCAAGTGATGGAAAAATAGTTAGTTGGTTGCCCGGTTAGTTAGTTAAAAATTAATAAAGATGAATTAATTAAGTAATTGATGAATTAGGTAATTAATATATAGCTACAGTAGAGAAGAAAGGGAGAGTAAGGAGATAGAAAGAAACAGTGATAATTAAAAGGTAAAAAATATTTTTTAAAAAAAATTTAAAAAAAAGCTTGACATCTCCGAAAGAGTGTATTATAGTGTGACGGATTAGTCATATGACTATAAAGTCACATAAAAATAAAATTAAGGAAATAAGGAGGAATATATGAAACGCATAAAAACTATTATTGGAATATTATTGATTATTTTAACAATCACAAGTTGTAATAATTCTGTAACAAAAAATAGCGATGACCCTTTTGTAAGCTGGGCAATGAAAAATTCTTACGAAATTGAAACTCTTGAATTAGGAAAACAACAAAGTGATTTAAAGTCTTTAAAACAAATTATTGGAAAAGCAGAAGTTGTTTGTCTTGGTGAAAGTCGACACGACATTCACGAACAATTCCAACTCAAACATCGCTTTATTAAATATCTCGTTGAAGAAATGGGTTTTACAACTTTTATTTTAGAAGCAAGTCTGCCATACTCAAAACTAATCAATGAATATATTTTAAATAGTAATGGAAGCATAGATGAAATTATGGCAAATATGCCCGGTTGGTTTTTGTGGGACACACAAGAAATGTTAAACATTATAAATTGGATGCGAGATTTTAACAAAAATCCTGAAAATGTGAGAAAAATACAGTTTTACGGAATTGATGTTGTAGCACCAAATTATGCACTTGACCAAATCTTGGATTATCTAAATAAAGTTGATGAAACGATTGTAGAAAAATATCAAAATAAATCATTTGCACAAGATATTATTGATGATAATAATTGGTCAACATCTTTACAACGCTATTCAGAGCTCACAGCAGAAGAAAAGCAAACTCTTTATAATAATTACAATGAATTATACGAGCAAATAAGACAAAATGAAACTAAATATATTTCAATTTCTTCCAATGATGAATATAATTGGATTTTAAGACTTGCATATTGTGCTAATGATGCCAATAAAATGTTTTCTGCCGAAAAGAGAATTGACATTGGTTTAATAAGAGATAATGCAATGGCACAAAATGCCCTTTGGATTAAAAGCAATCTTTCAAATGATGCGAAAATAATTATCTGGGCGCATAATGTTCATATAGCAAAGGCTGAATTCACAATGACTGGTGAACCTGAGAGTATTAAAGGAATGGGATACATTTTAGGTCAAGAGCTTGAAAATAATATGATTTCAATTGGTGCATCATTTAATCAAGGGGAATTTCAAAATTGGAATAAATCATTTCCACCTGCAAAACAGATTACATTAGACGGAACACTTGCTAAATTAAAAATGAAACATTTTTTACTTGATTTGAAAGGTAAAACAGATGATAAAAATGTAATAAACTGGTTAAATACTGACAAAATTATCCGGGGGCAAGGATTTGAAATGACCTGTATTCCAGCAAAATCATTTGATGCAATTTACTTTGTCGATAAAATAACAAGAACAATTCCTAATCAAAAATCAAGTGAAAGATTTAGAAATTCAAATTGAACGATAATAAATAATTACTTTGCCTAACAGGCAATGAAACTCCATACTATTATTAAAATAGGCAAAATGGGGACAGATGTACTAGCTCAATAATTCGGTAACTTTTTCTAAATTTTTATAAGGGGTTTGATAAGCCCAGGTTCTTAACGTCTTCTCAGATGTTTAGAATATGGAAGGAAACAGTCCTTTCTTACGATTTTATCATATTTTAAAAATTACACAGTATGTCAAGACCTTATAAAAACATAAAACCTATAAAATTTAAATTTAAAATTAACTCAAGGAGGAAGAAAATGAGTAAATCAAACAGGTTTGAAGTTATACGCCGGACAGGTATTTTAATTAGAGATGTCTTTGAATATTTACTTACCGAACCCATAGATGAGAAAAAGGAGGAATATTATAGTAAAGTACAGACAAAATATTATTATCTGGATGGATAGTATTTGAAATTTTTTAATAGATAGAGTGATTTTGTTTTAAGTTATTTACTTTGTTATAATTATAATAAAGTTTAAAAATAAAGGAGGAATAGAAATGAAAAAGAAACTTATATTAACCTTAGTGCTTTCAATATTTTTACTTTTCACTCTAACCTTAATGGTTCAGAGCAATCAAGGTGAAGCTCCACTTATACCCATGAGAAACTTTTTTAAGAATCCTGAAAAAATAGGTTTTTCCTTATCTCCTAATGGTGAGTATTGGGCATTTCTTCAACCCTGGGAAAACCGCCTGAATATTCATGTGCAGAAAATCGGAGAAGAAGAAATTACCAGAATTACCGAAGCTACAGAAAGAGATATTGCCGGATATTTATGGGCTAATGATAATCGGATTGTATATGCCCAGGACGAAGCAGGAGATGAAAATTATAAACTTTATGCCGTCGATATTGATGGCTCAAACAGAAAAACCTTAACCCCTTTTGAAGAGGTAAAAGTTCACTTAATTGATGACCTTGAAAATAATCCGGATGAGATGTTGATGATGATGAATAAAAGAGATAAAAGATTTTACGATGTATACCGCATTAATATTAATAGCGGGGAGATGGAAATGATTGCCGAAAACCCCGGAAATATTGTCAGTTGGTTAACCGATCATGAAGGCAAACTTCGGGTGGCTACTACCAGTGATGGGGTAAATACCAGCATTTTATACAGAGAAAAGGAAGACGAACCCTTTAAGCCAGTTATCACCACCAGTTTTAAAGAAACCATAGCCCCCTTGTTTTTTACTTTTGATAATAAGTACCTTTATGTTTCTTCAAATGTTGACAGGGACAAACGGGCAATTTTTAAATATGATATCGCCAATGCAAAATTCCTGGAAAAAATATACGAGCATCCGGAAGTGGATGTGACAAGCTTGTTAAGATCGAAAAAACAAAAGAAAATCACCGGAGTCGCTTACTTTACCGATAAAAGACATTATCATTTTTTTGACCGGGAACGTAAAGAATTACAAGAAGACCTGGAGAAACGCTTGCCCGGATACGAAGTTGTAATCACCGATAGGAGTAGAGATGAAACCAAACTAATTATAATAACCTATAGTGATAAAGGTTTGGGGGCTTATTATTTTTATGATCTTACTACAGGTGAATTTAGAAAGATGATAGAGATTAGCCCCTGGTTAGAAGAAAAATATATGGCAGATATGCGACCAATCAAATATACCTCACGGGATGGTTTGACTATCCATGGATACTTAACTATTCCCAAGGGTTTGACTGCAAAAAATTTACCTGTAGTTATTAATCCTCATGGTGGTCCCTGGTATAGAGACTATTGGGGATATAATCCTGAAGTACAGTTTTTGGCGAATCGTGGTTATGCCGTATTGCAGGTGAATTTCCGGGGTTCTACCGGATATGGCCGCAAATTCTGGGAGCTCGGATTCAAAGAATGGGGTAAAAAAATGCAGGATGATATTACTGATGGAGTCAATTGGCTAATTGACCAAGGAATAGCAGATCCTCAAAGGATTGGAATTTATGGAGGATCTTACGGTGGATATGCAACTTTGGCCGGTCTTACCTTTACCCCGGATTTATATGCCTGCGGAGTTGATTATGTAGGTATTTCCAATATCATATCCTGGTTTAAGGCGATTCCTCCTTACTGGGAACCCTTGAGGGAAATGTTCTATGAAATGGTCGGAGATCCCGAAAAAGACAAAGAATTATTAGAAGCAGCTTCTCCCCTCTTTCATGTCGATAAAATTAAGGCACCTCTTTTCATTGTCCAAGGAGCAAATGACCCCCGAGTTCCTAAGGCTGAGTCAGATCAGATGGTTGAAGCCTTAAAGGCACAAGGTATCGAGGTTTCTTACATGGTAAAAGATAATGAGGGGCATGGTTTTGCTAATGAAGAAAATCGTTTTGATTTTTATAGGGCTATGGAAGAATTTTTAGGTGACCATCTTGGTGGAAGGGTAGAATAAAAAATGACAGAGGACCGTCCCCTGGTATGTTTTAGGTAAACCGGAGGTGAAAGATGAGAAACACAAAAAGCCCACGCGGTGATACTTATAAATTTATCCTGATGGCTTTGTTAAAAGAAGGACCATTAGATTTTAAAGGAATAGGGGAAAGATTAAACATTGTTATCAGTCAGTTTATGATTTTAGGATACTCTATTATACCATCTAAATTTTGGTTGGATGAAGATCGTCGTCATAGAAGGCGAGACCGGAAACCTAAAAAAGATTTTGATGTTGCGATTGAATGTGAAGATTTAATTAAGAAAAATAAGATAATATTGAATAAAGATAATAAGTATGAGCTTACTGAAGAAGGAAAAGGGGAAGCTATAGAAGTTACTAAACATATAGAAAAGTCAGCCAGCCGATTGGAAAAAAATTTATTACACCCTACGGCTGCGGCAAGAAACACCATTATTATTGATTTATTTTTAGCGGTAATGAAACTTGTGGCTGGTTTTTTAAGTGGCAGTGTTGGTTTAATTGCTGATGGTGCTGATGCC
>Ga0190334_1001279_pt1 | contig 11072 bp, 14 predicted proteins | sample 48720478_MG_FD_161270 | JGI IMG/M metagenome (GOLD analysis project Ga0190334, IMG submission 161270) | Hydrothermal vent sediment bacterial communities from Southern Trench, Guaymas Basin, Mexico - 4872-04-7-8_MG | ecosystem: Environmental > Aquatic > Marine > Hydrothermal vents > Sediment ...
AAGATTAAAGGATCTGTAAAACCTCTTGTCGAAGCAATGATTCTAAATTTCATTGTTGCTCCCTTGTTCATGTGGTTATTGTCATCCATATTTATCTCTGACCCAAAAATCAAATTGGCCTTGATGTTGCTTTCGATCGCACCGGCCTCAAGCATGGGGTTAGGTTATATTGGTATAGCTGAGGGCCATATGCTCACAGGTGCAGTGATAGTTGCTTTTGCTTTTCTTGCATCAATTTTTGTTTATCCAGTTGCAGGACATTATCTTGCTATGGGAGCTAATATACCAGTCCCAATAAGAATGGTGTTAAAAAATCTCTTCGTAATCCTGATTTTGCCTTTCCTCTTTGGAATAACGGTAAGAGAATATATTGAAAGGAAACACGGAGCGAAAGGATTTCTAAAAGCAAAACCTTACTTTTCGGTAATGACCCTTACTTTTCTGTATATTTTGCTCTTTGTCATATTTGCTTCAAAAGCGAATTTGATAATAAAAAAATATATGGATATTATACTCCTGTTACCACTTGCAGTCCTTTTCTATGGTATTACAACTTTAACCATTTTCTTTGTAAATAGAAAAATCCTCTATATGGAATATGGACGTCATCAGGCAGTCGTTTTTACCACTGTTAGTAAAAATGTTGCTTTAACTATAGCTGTTCTCATATTAGTTTTTGGTAAAGAAGGGCAATACATATCAGTATTTCCCGCAATTATGAGTATATTTCAAACCATCTTTCTGGTGAGTTATCTGAAGCTAAGCTACAAAGTTAAATCATGGTTTGAAAAAGATAAGAGCAATGAAAAAGTTGTCAGTTTGGTAAAATGAGGATCATTAATTTTGAAAGAAAAAATAAGAAATTAATAGGAGGTGTATCATGAGGATTTGCTTTACGGTAGACCAGAATAAAGGGTTGGACAGCGTTTTGAGTTATCACTTTGGTTACTGTCCATACTTTGTAATAGTGGATGTTGATGAAAAAGGAAATGTTACAACTGTGGAGTCAATCACCAATCCTCTCACTGAGAAACACAATCCGGGAGAGCTTCCGTCCTTCATAAAATCCAAAAATGTGAATGTAGTGATTACAGGCGGTATGGGCCCTAAAGCTCAGCAATACTTTGCCAGCTATGGAATAAAGCCCGTCGTAGGTGCATACGGGAGGGTAAAAGATGTTCTTGAAGAATACTTGCAGAAGAAAATTCAGTATGTTCCCCCTTCCACTGGCGGAACATTCCCCGAAAAAGAGTCCGAACCTGAAAACGATGAAGTGGAAAGACTTAAAAAGGAAGTTACTTTCCTGAGGAAAGAGATTGCAGATCTAAAGTCTCTAATTAAAAAACTCGAGGAAAAATTAAAGTAAAATGAATATTTGGGGAGTTGTTGTTTACACTATCATAGTTATTGCAAGCTATCTATATGCCTTCAAGAAAGATAAAGTGAAGGGAATGAAAGGATTACAGAAAGGCTGGAAACGGTTTCTGAGGCAGCTCCCCTTTATTTTTTCTATCTTCCTTTTGGTAGGATTGTTTGATGTTTTTATTCCCAAAAGTACTGTTGTTTCGGTTGTAGGACATGGAAAAGGCTTTATGGCTATCCTTAATGCTGCATTAGTAGGTTCTGTTGTAGGGGGTCCTGTTTCTTCCGTTTATCCGTTAGGTGCACTATTGTTAAAGAAAGGCGCTACTGTTGCAGTTGCCGCGGTTTTTATAAATGCATGGGTAATGGTAGGTATTATTTCTATGCCATTTGAAATTTCTATTTTCGGTAAAAAATTCGTTTTCATTAGAAACATTTTTGCATTTATAGGAGCGATTATTATTGGTATGCTGACGGGATTAATTCTCACGGGGAATGTGATATGAAAAAATTATTAAAATCACACGCATTTGAATTTATAGTTGTTATTGCATATGGAGTTCTGTTTATATTTTACCCGGAAAAAACCTTTACTGCACTGAAAGTTGGACTCACTCTTTTGTCAAAAATGTTACCCATATTTTTTTGTGTGGTATTCTTTTCGTGTTTTATTGCAATATTTCTATCTCCGAAGACGATACAAAAATATATGGGACAACAATCCGGGCTAAAAGGCGTTGTAATCGCTGCTATTCTCGGAACGCTTATTGTAGGCCCTTTGTGGGTTCTATTTCCTCTATTTGGGACGCTTCTTAAAAAGGGCGCAAGGATTTCTGTTGTTGGAGCAATGATAGGTGCATTTGCAATAAAAACGCCGTGGATACCCTATGCAGCTGGATTTTTGGGTTGGCCTTTTATCACGGTTACTGTTATTTTAACCCTCGTCTATGCAATGTTTGAAGGACTTTTAATGGAAAAAATATTGAAATGATAAAAAAAATTGAGCATGATAGAGAAAATCAAAGGAATTTATTAAAGAATATGGAACTATCTGCGTCTTTAGCGATGGTGCTTGGAGTTTTGGCAGGCCATTATTTTAATTTAAAGGTATAGCTAAGTTTATAAAACCTATTGTATTCCTGATAATTTTCCTCTATTGATAAGTTCAATTTTCGACTACATCAAATACATTGGAATGTCTTTAAACATATCATATTCATTCATTAATAACACCTCTATTTGTTATAAAATAAAAAGCAATCTTGTAACATAAAACCAATATAAATTATCCCCAGGAATTAGGGACACGATGCCACGGTTTTGCATAGGTTGGAATACAACATTTTATACGCCATTGGTTCACTTTTATCTATTTTCCGCATCTTTTTGCTTACCGATACACTTGCAGAACCCGTGGTAAATTGCACATATACCACCTAGAAGCGAAAAAAATCCCCAAAAAGTGGACGCCCGAAAATGTATGCTGGAGTCGGTTTACAGTATGGCAATAGATACATTCCCCAAGTAATCAAGTAACAGCCAAATAATGATATTCAGAAAATTCTGCAATTAATATAAATTCGCTGAGCATAACTCTATTTCCCTTTTTGTCCACTAGCGTATAAGGGCTTTTAGGCGAAGTGGAGATCTATAGATCTATTTCATGCCTTTTCTCCTTCTACCTTTAGCATCCGCAGCTTTGAGAGCAGAAAAAACCATCCCAGGAGTGACAGGAATGGGCTCATTGTGAATAGTTTCCCCTTCCGCACACGCTGCCTTTGCCGCCTTCATTAGCTCTTCATCTGAAACATCGGAAAGTCCAATGTCAGCAAGTGTGGTAGGCAAACCTACAGATTCACAGAAAGAGTAAACCTCGTCTATGGTGTCCTTGGGTTTATCAGTAAGAAATAGGGATGATAGAGTACCAAATGCAACTTTCTCCCCATGATAGTACTTATGAGTTTGTTCCAAGACAGTGAAACCATTGTGAATAGCATGGGCAGCGGCTAATCCTCCGCTCTCAAAACCTAATCCACTCAATAAAGTATTCGCTTCCACAATATGTTCTAAAGCAGGCGTCACAGCATGAGCCTCACAGGCCGATTTAGCAGCAACTCCATACTCGAGGAGAGTTTCGTAGCAAAGCCGGGCTAATGCATAGGCAGTCATCGAACCCACATCACCGGTCATGTTCCCGGCATATTTTTTCTTGCATGACTCAGCCTCAAACCAAGTAGCCAATGCGTCTCCCATACCTGAAACCAAAAACCTTTGCTGTATCCAGGGTCTTGCCTCCCCCAATACCAACTATGAGTTCACTATCAGCCTTTCTGGCTAAGTCAGCCAGTCTCCCTATCTCCTCATCGGAGCATTCACCACCAAATCTCTCCACTTTAATCTCTATGGCCTGCTCCATGTTTTGACGGAAATCCGGTAAGAGGTGGTCGAAAACAAAAGGGTCGCAGATTACAAACCCTTTTTGGCCAAATCGTGACATTTCTATCCCCAACCTCTTCAGGGCATTATAGCCCTGAACGTAACGAGCAGGGAAGATAGTTGTAGTAATCATCTTTTAACTTCCTTATCCTTAGATTTAAACATTTCGCCTGTTAACTGACCCCACCAGGGGCAAGATGCGAATCGCCGCAGAGTGCCCAAGCCCGCTGTTTCTATTTTTTCTTTTCAAATATAAATTCACAGTGATCTCTCCCATATGCAATGGTATTTTCCCACGAACTTCCACGATGAAATTTAAAATCAGGAAAAGCTTTTGGGAAGAATTCTTTATCTACCTCACAGAACAGTTTTGTTAATTCTGGCGTCCCTGCTTCAGTGAAAAAATCCTTGAAAATGCATCTCGTGATAACAAAATGGCAAATGTTATCACTTTGCTCCACATATTCCCTCTTGTTAAATTGAGGCGTCCCTTCTTTGTCCATCAAATCATTAAAAGCCCTAAGTCGTTTCATTGGCTCCTCGTTAGAAATGCCCAGCGACTGTAGATGATTCCATTGTTCATTACAGCCGATAGGAATCAATATTTCCCTCATAATTTTAAAGGATTTTTCTTCACCATATTTTTCCTGAAGCTTCAAGTATATAGCAGAAGCAAGGGAGAGCCGTTTGACAAATTCTGATTCAGCCCCCTTAACTTTTGCCCAACGAGTTTTTTTGAATATAGCGTTCTTCCTAATCAGACATTTGACAAAAAATATAGGCCATAAACATCCGATTTCTTTGCTTAAAACAGACTTTATGATTTTAATTTCTTTGCTCTTCATTTTTATTCCTTCCGTATTTTAGGTTAAGCTTATTACTTTAATAAACTTTCTTTTTGTCTCGGTGGGATTTGGGCAAGCGAAGATTACCACAAACACCGTCTTAGATGAAACCGCAGTCCAACAGCTTATGCTCACCTGTGTAACCGCTTGGCAAGACTTAACCTCTGTTTCTACCTTAATCTAAGTATCACAAATCCCTGGTTTAACCAGGCAACATAGATATAGCCTCCTGATAGAGTAATGTCTAGTCCGGTATCACCTCCATCATAAACTGCAATTTCAGAAGCAGACAGTGGATCACTTACATCGTTAACATATAAGTACCAGGCATGACAACGATATAGGTATGGGTATGATAGAGCCATAGCATAAGCATCACCGGCTAAAGGAATAGGAGAACCGATTAAAGTAGGAGATGCAGGATTACTGATGTCTATAATACGAATTCCTTGACTACCTGATGGATTTGCTGAAAGAAAGAGATAAGAACCGTAAATTTCAATTTCACTTCCGTCGCCTAACTCAAAGGAACCAACCTCATAAGGTGAACCGGGGTTGGATACATCCATAACCCTCAAGCCGTATCCATCTACAGCTAAATAAGCATAGTTTCCATCTGAAGAGACCTTTACATCATCTATGAACTCTTGTCCTGAACCTGTGGAGTAAGAGCCGACAGGGGTGGGTGATGTTGGATTACTTATATCCCATACTACGAAATAGTGTTTGTCGTAAGTATAAGTACCGGTGAAGAGGTAATTGTCGTAAATATCGCCTTCCCCCATCAGGAACAGAGTATCTCCGTTGTCAAAGACACCCACTGATTCTGGATAAGCAGGGTTGCTGATGTCAAAAATTCTGCCCTTGTTGTAGTATAGAACATAAAGATAACTATCTTTAATTAGCATGGGAGCAGACTGCAGACCCGTCATACCTGACCATGTCTCCCGTGGTGAAGCAGGATTACTTATATCGATTGCCCTGAGTTTGTCCCCACCGCTTGGACCACCTGAAAGATATGCATAAGAACCTGAGACAGTAACATATCTTGAACCAGGTATAACAAGCTGTCCGACCAGTTCCAATTCCATTTCTTCCCTGATTACAATCACACTAATCACATCGGATTCACCCACATTTTCTGCTTTGTCGTATGCCTTTGCCATGATTGTATGGCTGCTACTATCAGGTAATAAAGAAGTATTCCATTGATAGGAATATGGCTCGTCCGTGTCAGTATGTTTAAGACTATCATCAATGTAGAATTCCACTCTAAGAATACCTTCATTGTCTTCAGCAGTAGCGGTAATGGTAACAACCCCGCTCAAAGAGTCACCATCCATAGGGTATGTTATCGAAACCGTAGGACTTTCAGTATCATACACCTGGCACCCACTTAATAACATGATACAAATAACAAAGCTTATTAGTATTGCTGATTTCTTTAACATGTTGACCTCCTTTTCGCGGGTGGTATTATTCGATACCTCCTTTCCATCAAATCCAGTAAGTTCATCCACCCTTAATGAACTACCGAACTTGATTGTCTTCTTTTTTTGTGTTATATCATCTCCTTTTTTGTCACCATTCGCATAACGTTTTGCGGATAAAAGAAGTTGCCGAAGCCTTTTATCCGCTGTTATCAGAGTCTCGGCTTCGCCGAGACCAAGCACCGAAGGTACAAAGAGTTGCGAACCCCTCATTTTTTCAATCCTTTAATAATATTCCACATGGGAACTTTCTTCATGTATTCTTTATAACTGTCTCCGAATTGCTCAATATTGAATGTATCTTCTTTTTGGGAGTATATGTAAAGACAAAAGATAGCTGCTATCCCCAATATGACGGATAAAATTGATTGAAACGTTAGCATCAATCCAATTGCCCCGATGGCCATACCCAAGCTCATAGGATGGCGAACAATTTGATAGATGCCTGTAGTCACGAGAGAAGTGGTTGTTGTGAAATCTTTTGATTTCGGCCTACCTCTTCTTTTAAGAACAATGATTGGAGATACGATAAAGAAAACTGCCGGGATAAAAAGAGTAAAACCAATCATTTTTAGCGGAAAGATATCATAGTGGGTTCCTACTTTACCCAGACCAAGCACCAGTGAACTCAAGATAAAGCTCATTCCGCAGTGTCCGTAGATTTCTGAAATAATGCGTTTGCCCTTTCTTTCAGGGATCAGTATGCCCAGGAAGAATATCCAAATAATAGCACAGATTATGTATACCCACATTTTATTGCCTCCGTGGTTTAATTTTTCCCTCCTTTTCTACAAGGGGAATGATGATTTCTCCTATAAAAGTATTGAGAGAGTGGAGCAATATACAAGGATAGATGCTTCCAAATTTCCAGTATAGAAAAGACGGTATAAAGGTTCCTAAGAAGATGTAAAGCATAAATCCTGGCCCAGCCAAGCAGTGTATACTGGCAAAGATAAGCGAGGTTAAGATAAATACGAGAAAAATGCTGTCGAAATTCTGCAAAAGAGCAGTAAAAACATATCCGCGATAAATTATTTCCTCTAAAATTGGAATAGAGATTACTACTATAAGAAACATTGAAACTACCTCTCTTTTTGTAGATAAATATTTAATATCTCTTGGAAACCAATCTGTATCCTTGCGACGACGCCAGAACATATCCCATCCTATAATTTTACTAAATGCTTGAATCAACGGATAAAGACCTGCTGAAATAATGACCCCGATAATCACATATACAATTGCTGTCGGAGATAAACTGCCGGTAAGACCGATAGCGCTTAAGGAAAGGTTATTTATTTTTAGCAAATAAAAGATAATTACAACTGTTACAAGTTCCCAAAAGGCAATCATTATATAATACACATGAAGTTGACTTAACTTGAATTTTAAAGCAAACTTCTTGAGGTTTAGAGAGAGGCGCGGGAAAAGAACATACAAAATCAGGGCAACTGCTACTGTGCGTAACCAAACTATTGGTAACCAACCAAGACTGAGCATACCGTTTCCTCCATTTTAATTATCTTGCCACATCTTCTTATTTCTAAGGGGCTCGCAATTTCCGATAACATTCTGCGGATAAAAGAAGTTGCCGCAGAGTGCCCAGACCTGCTCATATTATATTTCTCTCTTTTTCAATCTTTCCTGGATCTTTTCACTTGTTAATTCTCTTATTGCATCCCGAGCAATCCATTTAGCAGTTTTTGAGTTTATCTTTTGAATTTCCTTTGCAACTTCAATTGCTTTTCGGTTTAAATTCATATTTCTTTTACCAATTTGCCTTAATGCCCAGTTGACTGCTTTTTTGACATAGTTCCTCTCGTCTGTTGATTCTTTTTTTATAATTGGAAAGAATTTTTCAAATTTTACGTCATCTGCTTTTTTGTCTTTAAAAGCTAACCATGCCATCAAGGCAAATCCAGCTCTTTTGACAAATTCTTCTCCTCTTTTGCTCCATTCAACGACTTTTTTATAGGCAAATCTGGTATAAGTGAAAAGATTCTGACATACCTGATCACAAACTTCCCAACAATCGAAGTCCCTTACCCACTTTTCCATCTGTTCTTCTGTTACTAAATCTGGTTCATCAATCATACTGGCTAATATCCTTGTTTCCCTGATGTCTATGTCCCAAAGTTGTAAAGCGAGTTTATGATCTTTACCTATTCCCTTAGCCATCTTTCTGAGAAGGGGAATTGAAACCCCGTAAGTTTTCTTTGGAGTAATCCCAAATTTTGCCATACCTTCTATCGCTATTGGATTGGATAAAGACTTCAGTTTCTCAAGAATTTTATTCAATCTTCCTTTTTTCATAAATTAACCTCACTTAAACTTAGGACCTCTCCAGCCAACATCTAAAAGAGTTTTATAAGCATCTGGGTGAGTTGAGTAATACCACCCCATCATAAACAATAAGAATAATACCAAAAATATCCCTATTCCTATACCAATCCAAAAGGGCTTCTTTTTGCCTTTTAGGACTTTCCAAACAAAGTATATCAAGTAAATACTCGCTAAAACCATTAATACATGAGTAAGATGCATTGAAGAAAGCCAGCTACCACTAAAATTTAATCTACCCCCAATACCAAACCAAAGTAAGGATGGAATAGATATGCCCGCAAGAGTTTTGTTCTTTAACAATAAAGCAAAAATCGCCAGAATCTCACCCACAATACATGTATTAATCATCAGCAAACCTAAAGGTCCTAATTGATATCTAATCACAAGTGTGCTTACTGAAAGCACTACCGATATAACAAGTAAACCAGCCAGAATAAAGGGTAAATAATTATCCAAAAATTTCGTTATTTTGTTATTCATGGTTATCACCTCTCTTTTACGGGTTGTCTTAATATCGTCTTCATTTTTTCTGGTGCTACTTTTCTTGGATCAGAGATATAAATTTCATGATGAAAACCATTATAAACCAGCCCTTTCTCTTTCATCAGATTGTACATCTTTTCTAATGATTCGGGCTCGGTAGAATACGGACCAACATGTAATATCTGAACGCATTTGCCTTCTTTCATCTTCTCAAAATTAACTTCATTCAATAGTTCCAACTTTTTCTTTTTTATGACTTCCTGCCTTGCTTTTTCAATAATTTCAGAAGTTATAAATTCTGGTTGACGAATAAGAAGTTTCCAACACCATTCTTCACGAGGAACTTCATAGTACGGTTTATCCGAATCAACCCACCATAAGCCTTCAAGTTTTGCCACTGTAAAATCCTTTCCTTCTTTCTTCATCAGCATTTTAATGCCATAGGCAAGAGAATATAATGCAGAAACTTTAGCTTGAAATTCATCTCCCCCCGGAGCCCCCTTTCCCTCTATTGTAAGAAATTTTCCTTCTTCAATCTCCACAATTTCAGGCGTGGTTTTTGCTGTGTAATATGTCCTGTATTCTTTTATTAAATCAAGTTTTGTTTTTGGCATAGTCTCACCTCCATGTTTATAAAATCAAATCCATATAAAAAATATCCCTTTTCCAAAGGCAGGCTTGGGCATTTTACTTAACTCCGGTATATACGAAGTTAATTTCGTATATCCTGCCATATGGGGGAGATATGCGAACTTTTCGTATATACATCCCTCTGGACGGATATTATTTTTTGTTGTTTTGCTCAAGTTCCACCTCCTCTTAAAAGGGATGCGAATTATAACCTTGTCGTTTTTCCTAAACTCAATTTTCACGGTGGGGATTTTTCCTTCCTGTGCCATTTTACAATAACCCATTATGATATTATTAACAAAGAAGATCAAAAAGTCAAATCCATTTATTATTTGGGCCGGGGAGGTTGTTGCCAAGGGATTTAGGGGAAATATTTAACAAAGTGTAGGGAAATTTTGTCTGGAATTAGAAGGAATACCTCTCACAATTAAAAGTTCTCATATCAAAAGGGAGGCATCCCACTTATGGAAATTTCTTCCGGTATGTTATACAAGATGAACAGAGAGATTGCAAGGAAAATGAGTGTAGAAACTTATCTCAAGAATCGCAACATCTCAGAAAATGCTCGCATATGGAAAACTTAAAGGAATGTGGTAAAAAGTGGGTTAGAATATATTTTGAAAAAGTAAGCAAAGATATAACCAGCTCCTGGATGGGTAATAAACTCTCAGCCTACAACCAATTTGAACCTCAAGAGCTTAATTGTCACGTTATCAAAGGGAAATGGAATATAAAGCAGGGGAATAATTAATCCCAACCTATAGCTGATCAGTCTTTGTAGAAGTCTAAGTAGGGAAACTGTAAAATTTGAGTAATACGTACCTTCCAAGTGCATTGGTCAAGTTTCATTCCTTTTAAGCTTTCTTTTTATAAAATCCTCACCTTATCCGTCAACTAATTTTCATATTACAATTCATTTCTATTAAGGGCAAAAATTACATATTGACATATTGATTTTTATAGTGTATAGTTGGTTAGAAAGGGGGGCTTATGCATTATCTAATTATTTGGTCGTTGGTAGTAGTTTCCTCCCTATCCGGGGGACAGAGAGTTGTTGTCCAGGATAGTGAATTCAAAGCCTATACTTCTCCCGCTTGCATCCTTGAAAACATGACACCAGAGGAGAGAAACAATGCAATTATTCAGTTAGAGTATGATGAAAGGGGAAGGAATGAGGCAGAAATAATTGAGGCTCTTTGGAATTCAGGGAAATACGATGAGGCGATCACTCTTATGAAGAATTCTCAACAATTGCAGGATGTAGGTATAGGAATTGCATGGAAAACCCCGATAAAGACATCTGTAAAATGGGGAGACGATGTATTGATAAGCTCATACGATTCTGTTCAGGTTGTTGACATGGATATTGACAATGCTACAGGAAACCTTTTTGCTGTTATTGTTTTTCCCAGTGGCACATACACCAACTGGACCGTTAATATCTCTTCTGACACAGGAAGGACTTGGTCTCAAACATACATCT
>Ga0190334_1001281_pt1 | contig 11054 bp, 9 predicted proteins | sample 48720478_MG_FD_161270 | JGI IMG/M metagenome (GOLD analysis project Ga0190334, IMG submission 161270) | Hydrothermal vent sediment bacterial communities from Southern Trench, Guaymas Basin, Mexico - 4872-04-7-8_MG | ecosystem: Environmental > Aquatic > Marine > Hydrothermal vents > Sediment ...
GCGACATCCTCGATCTGGGGGTGGAGCTGGACCTGATCGAAAAGCGCGGCTCCTACTACAGTTATGGGGAGAGGCGGCTGGGTCAGGGCCGGGAGAACGCCAAGGATTTCCTACGGGAGAACCCCGAGATGGCCTTGGAGATTGAGAACGCTGTCCGGGCGAAGATGGGGCTGCCCGCCGGCGCCGCGTCTGTGGAGCAAGAAGGTACGGGTGGCGGAGGGGAAATCTAGCTCCGGCAGCAGGAGCGCCCATTATCATTTTGCAGGGCGCGACGAAGGATTTGCGAACGATCTCGAACGAGAGATTTGGCACCGATACGGCAAGGTTGGATCCGATTGGGAAGGACGGCTTGAGAGGTAGCCCAGAACAGGGGCGAAACCACCGATAACCTGCCCAAGCGACGGCGCATCACAGGCGACCTCGCGTAAGTTCGGCGTCGTAATCTCCATTTCGGGATCGGCAATGTGAGCGCACATTGCCTTCGCCGCGTCCCTTTAGAAAGGGAAGCGGCGTTTTGCGTCTAGGGAGGAGGTCCTTGGCTTGGTGGGCGCGGTGACAGCCTTGAAGACCCATCCGAGAAAAGCGGACAAGATCCAGGTCTACCTGGATGGCCGCTATGCGCTTACGCTGAGCCGCTTGCTGGCATCCCGCCTGAGGGTCGGCCAAACCCTGAGTGATGAGGAGCTTGAGCAGCTTGTCGCCGCCGAGGCAGAGGAGCAAGCCTACCAGCGAGCCTTGCGTTTTCTCGGGCGCCGGCCGCACTCGGAGGTGGAACTCCGGGAAAAGCTAACCAAGGGTCAGGCCCCTGAGGATGCTATCGAGCGGGTCATCGCTCGCTTGAAGGACCGCGCCTTGATTGATGATGTGGCCTTTGCCAAGGCATGGGTGGAAAACCGAGAAATGTATCGCCCGCGTGCTGCGAAGGCGCTGCGCGCGGAATTGCGCCGCAAAGGCATCGCCGCGCAGGCCATTCAGGCCGCGCTGGAGGATTTCGACGAAACCTCAGCGGCCGCCAAAGCTGCCGCGAAGGCATGGCGGAAGTACCGGGGTTTGCCGGAGCCGGTCGCTCGCCGGCGGCTGACAGGTTATCTTTCCCGCCGCGGGTTCAATTACAGATTATGCAAGACCATTGTGGAGAAGGCTTTACGGGGGGCTTTGACGCCCCCGGATGAAAGCGAGGTTGTACAGTGAACACCCCAGTGGCTGTGATCGGTATCGTAATCGCGCTAGCTGCGGGCGCGGTTATTGGCTACTTCATGCGGCAACTCCAGTTGGAGCGGGCACTTAAGAGCCGGCGCGAGGAGGCCGACCGAATCATTGAGGCTGCGGAGGCCAAGGCCAAGGAAATTGAGCTTAAGGCCCGCGACCAGGCGCTCAAGCTGCGCGATGAGGCGGAGGCCGAAATTGCTCGCCGCAGGAATGAACTTTCGAAGGAAGAAGAACGCATCCATCAGCGGCGTGCGGATCTGGACAACCGGATCGACCAGCTCGAGAAGCGCGAACAAGCCCTGAGCAAGCGCCAGAGCTCCTTGGACCGCAGGACGAATGAGCTGGAGGAACGTCGGGCGGAGATCATCCGGGAACTCGAGCGCGTTTCCACCATGACGCAGGAGGAGGCGCGCGAGCGCCTATTGGCGGAGGTGGAGCGCGAAGCGCGGGCGGATATGGTCCGCATCATCCGGCAGATCGAGGAAGAGGCGCAACTGGAGGGCGAGAAGCGCGCCCGTGAGCTGATCGCCGATGCCATTCAGCGTGTGGCCTCGGATCACGTGGCCGAGGTGACGGTCTCGGTGGTTCCCCTTCCCTCGGACGACATGAAGGGCCGGATCATTGGACGCAACGGCCGCAACATCCGAGCCTTTGAGCACGCAGCCGGGGTCGACGTGGTTGTGGATGACACCCCGGAGGCGGTGACCATCTCATGCTTCGATCCCGTGCGCAGGGAGGTGGCGCGCCGCGCCATGGAGGCGCTGGTGCTCGATGGACGCATCCACCCCTCACAGATTGAGAAGATTATCAACGAGGAGCGCAAAGAGGTCGAGCGCATGATCGTGGAAGAGGGAGAGCAGGCGGCGTTTGAAGCCGGAGTGCCCGGGCTCCATCCGGAAATCATCAAGAAGCTCGGCCGTTTGAAGTTTCGGACCTCCTATGGTCAAAATCAGCTGGCGCACGCCGTGGAGACGGCGCAGCTGGCGGGCGTGATTGCATCCGAGCTGGGCGCGGATGTCGAAATCGCCAAGGCGGGCGGCCTGCTGCATGACATCGGCAAAGCCATGGATCACGAGGTCGAGGGAACCCACTCAGCCATCGGCGCCGAGTTCTGCCGGCGCTACGGCGTGGGCCCCAAGATAGTCAATGTCATCGAATCCCACCACCATGAGGCCGAGCAGCAATCGGTTGAGGCGGTGATCGTGGAGGCGGCCGACGCCATCAGCGGAGCCCGGCCGGGAGCCCGGCGGGAGAGCCTGGAGCAATACATCAAGCGGGTGCGGGCGCTGGAGGAAATCGCCAACTCCTTCAAGGGTGTCTCACAAAGCTACGCACTGCAGGCCGGGCGCGAGATCCGGGTTATCGTCCGCCCGGAGGATATCGACGATCTAGAGGCCACACGCCTCGCCCGTGAGGTTGCCAAGAAGATCGAAGAGGGCATGCAATATCCCGGGCAAATCAAGGTGACGGTCATCCGTGAAACCCGGGCTGTCGATTATGCCAAATAGGATGTGGGCGGCGGCAGGCCCGATCAGTCTCTACCAGTCCGGTTTGGGCTTGCGATAGAGGAACCAATAGCGATCGGAGGGGTAAGAACCCCGTAAACGCGGGTCCCAGAGGAAACTCGTAGGTGACGAACGTTCCATGAGTTGGCTATCCAGGCCTCGCATGGCGCGAACCAGCTCTCGGGGTGCCTGATCGCTGCTGAGACTCTCCAGCAGCCGCTCAAATAATACCCGCTGACGCACTTCTCTGGGATAGGTTTCCACGGCCCTACGGTCTTCTTCGAGATCGGCGAGATATCCCTTCCATAGATTGAACCGCATTCGCATCTCATGCAGCCCCTTGCGGTCCACGGCGCTGCGCCATTTCTTCCGGAGCGTTTCCCAGCGGCGCGTGGCCCGCAGAAGGCGCGCCTTCTGCTCTGAGGAAAGCTCCGGATGCAGGGCTTCGAGTTCATCGAGTGCGAGCAGCAATGCACTCAGGCTCAGACGCGGGAAGGGGCTTTCGCCGGGCAGGCTGCGGATATCAAGCGGCCAGAGGATCTCGGGGGAGAGCAGGAAGGCCTCCAGCTCTTCGAGGCCGGTTTCGAGCAGGCGCAGGTTGTATTCGGGGCTATGCATCGCCATGGGAGGGGAGGGCGGCCTGGATGGCGTCAAGCAGGTTGCCGCGCGTGGCCGGCTTGACTAGGTAACCGGCGGCCCCGAGCGCGCTGCCGATCTCGATGTCCTGCTCGCGGCCTTTGGCGGTCAAGAAGATAAACGGCGGAAGCGGCTGGGATTCGGCTTGCAACGTGCGGATGACGTCAAAACCGTCCATTGCAGGCATCATGACGTCCAGCAGCAAGAGATCATAGGCGTCGTTGCGAATGCGGTCTATGGCCTCCTCTCCGCTCATGACGCTTTCGATGATGTAGCCGGCTGGCTTGAGCGTTATCTGGAGAAGATTTAGCGTATCCGGCTCGTCATCCACGACGAGGATTCGGATCGGATTGGTCATGCGGACGGTATCCTCAAATGGTCGGTTCTGTGGGTCTCATTGTAGCCCGACCGTGGAGAGGGCGCCAGGCATGTATGGGCTCCGGAGGGCTAAAGCAGCAAAGTTGCCGGCGCCTCGATGACGCGCTTGAAGGCCTGGAGCCAGCGGGCTGCCTCGGCGCCGTCGGTGATGCGATGATCGGCCGAGAGCGTGACCTTCATTCGGCGCTCCGGAACCCAGATCCCGTTTCGCAATACCGGAACCTCGCGAGCGCTGCCTATGGCCAGGATTGCCGCTTCGGGCGGGTTGAGGATGGCGATGAAATGGTCCACGTCGAACATGCCTAGATTGGAGACCGTGAAGGTTGAGCCTTCGACGTCATCGGGCCGCACCTTGCCCTCGCGTGCGCGCCCAACCATGGTGCGAATCTCAGCGGCGAGCGCTCGCAGGGGCTTGATATCGGCATCGCGTGCGACCACTGTCATGAGCCCTTGTTCTAGCGCGACCGCGATCCCGATATGGATCGAGCCGTGGCGAACGATGCTCTCGCCCTCTAGAGAGGAATTCAAATTCGGGAACTCTCGCAGCGCCAGCGCGGCAGCTTTGACGATGAAATCGTTAACCGAGAGCTTCTCCTCCTCGGGGAGGGCGTCATTGAGCTGGGCCCGCAGGCTGAGCAGTGCATCTACGGCGACCTCGCTAGTCACATAGAAATGGGGCACGGTCTGCTTGGCGGCGGTCATGCGGCGGCCAATGGCCCCGCGCAGCCTGCTGAGCGGGACGCGCTCGCTGGCGCGAGGCGCGGCGAAGGCGGCAGGGCCTCGCGGTGCCGCGGCCGCCGGGGTTGTGGCCAACGCGGCCTCAATATCCTTCTTGACCACGCGCCCGCCCTTGCCGCTTCCTGGGATGGTGTGCAGATCCAGGCCGTAATCGCGTGCCATCCGGCGTGCGATTGGAGAAGCCGCCACACGGGCTGCAGGGGCTTTCTCGGCTTCCGCTTCTTCAGAGGTGAGCGGCAGGCCTTCGGTCGCCGGTGCCTCTGCTGCAGCCGCTGCCTCGACTTCAGCTGCCGTCTGGCCGATCAGTGCCTCGATGTCGACGCTCTCGTCCAGCTCGGCGATGATGGCAATCGGCCGGCCCACTGGAACGAAGGTGTCTTCGGCGACTAGGTGCTTATGCACCCGACCGCCCGCCGGAGCCTCCACCTCCACCGTGGCCTTATCGGTCTCGATTTCGGCCAGGACCTGACCTTTCTGGATGGTCTCACTTTCGGCGACTAGCCAGCGGATGAGCTTGCCCTCGGCCATATCGAAGCCGAGCTTGGGCATCTTCACGACCTCAGCCATTAGAGCACCTCTCTCACAGCCTGGATGATATCCCCGACTTGCGGCAACGCCATCTGCTCCAGTGTCCGGTTGTAGGGGAGCGGGACTTCTCGCTGCGCCACCCGGTGGATGGGAGCGTCCACGAAGTCGAACGCCTGCTCATAAAGCCGGGCTGTGACCTCCGAGCCCACACCGTATGAGCGCCAGCCCTCCTCGGTGATGACGGCGCGGTTGGTCTTGCGGAAGGATTCGACCACCGGCCCCATATCCAATGGCCGCAGCGTCCGAAGATCAATCACTTCGGCATCCACGCCCTCCTTGGCAAGAGCCTCCGCGGCCTGAAGGGAAAGCGGCACCGTCTTGGAGTAGGCGACGAGGGTCACATCCTGTCCAGGACGCTGGATCTTGGAGACCCCTATGGGCTCAAGATATTCCTCCTCAGGAACCTCGCCTCGCATGGGGTAAAGGGTGGCGTTTTCGATGAACAGCACCGGGTCATTGCCGCGAATGACGCTTTTTAGCAGCCCCTTGGCATCATGGGGAGTCCCTGGAGCGACGACGAGCAGCCCAGGAAAATGGGCGAAGATTACGTCCGGTGTCTGGGAGTGCGTGGCTCCCAACTGGCGCCCGCCACCACTCACGGCACGAATGACCAGCGGGAGGTTGAATTGGCCGCCAAACATCGTGCGCAGCTTGGCGGCCTGATTCACAATCTGATCCATGGCGGAGAAGGCGAAGTTGATCGTCATCAGTTCTGCGACCGGCCGCAGCCCCGCCATGGCGGCGCCATTGGCTGCGCCGACGATAGCACTTTCGGCGATGGGGGTATCGCGGACCCGCTTCTCCCCAAAATGGTCGTAGAACCCGCGGGTCACCGCATAGGTTCCGCCCCAGATGCCAACTTCCTCCCCCAGGATGAAGACGTTCTCATCTCGCTCCATCTCCTCCCAGAGCGCCTGGGAGATGGCTTCGCGCATGCTTATAACTGCCATGATTCATCCCTGTAGCCATCAGCGTAGATCGTGCCCACAAAGTCTTCCCATGCAGGCTCAGGGCCGGCCTCAGCCTGGCTGACCGCCTCCTGCAATTCGAGATCGACCTGTTCCTCAAGCTGGTCCAGCAGGGCCTCGTCGGCTGCGCCGTCGTTGAGCAGGTGGCGGCGGTAGATGCCAATGGGGTCGTTCTCCTCCCAGCGCCCGATCTCTTCCTTCGTACGGTAGCGCTCGGGATCTCCCACCGAGTGTCCCTCAAATCGATAGGTCACGGCCTCGAGGAAGAACGGCCCTTTCTCACGCGCATGGGCAAGCGCCTCCTGGGCAGCCTCATAGACCATGCGGATATCCATCCCGTCCACACGGGCGTGAGGGGTGTTGTAGGCCTCGGCCTTGTGGTGGATCTCCTCTATGGCCGAGGCGCGTCCCACGGAAGTGCCCATGCCGTATTGGTTGTTCTCGCATATCCACAGAACCGGGAGGTCCCATACAGCAGCCAAGTTCAAGGCTTCGTGAAAGTAGCCGATGTTGGTGGCGCCGTCGCCGAAGAAGCAGATGGTCACGGCATCCTGCCCCCGGTATTGGTCGGCCAGGGCCATGCCTGCTGCGATGGGCAAGTGAGAGCCGACGATCGCGTGCCCTCCCCAGAAGTTGCGCTCGACATCGGCCATATGCATGGAGCCACCGAAGCCACGCGAGGTGCCATCGCGCTTGCCGAGAAGCTCGGCCATGACCCGCACCGGCTCAACTCCACAAGCGATCGCCACGCCGTGGTCGCGGTAGGCGGTGATCGCACGATCTTGCGGCTGCCGCGCGGCGAGGATACCACTGGCGACGGCCTCCTGGCCGATGTACAGATGCAAGAATCCCCCGATCTTGCCTTCCTGGTACAGCTTCGCTGCCCGCTCTTCGAGCCGGCGCATAAGGACCATTTCCTTATAGAGTTCGAGTTGCGTTTGGGTGTCCATTTAGGAACCTCACGTCCAACAGCCGTCTCCCCTGTCAAGAGAATACACCATTCTTCATCCAAGGCGACGCCAAGTAAAGGCCCCGAAAGGCCGGGGCAAAGGCATTATATCGAAAAATCGCACCGCGGAGGTCCAAATATAGACTCAGCCCATAGGGGGTGACGGCATGAGCTGGGTCGGAGCGGCTACAGTAATCATCAGGGACGAAGGGCGTATGCCTGGACATCATACTCGGCAGCCGCAGGATCAAATCCCAGTGGCACCGGGAGCGCGAGACGGAAGGCGGCGGCATCCCCGCCCGCCACCGACTCGGCAGGCTGGGTGAATCCCGCAGTGAGCAGGCGCCCGTCGGTGGCGATGACATGGACCCATACGGTTGGAGCCTTCAACGCAGTCTCGGCTCTGTTTTCAAGCATCCCGCGCAAGTAGAGAGTCCTTCCAATGAGCTCATAGCCGGTGATGGCCACTGGGACTTGCACGGCGGCCTGCACCGCCGGGCGGGACTCAAAGGGATCGGGCAAAGCCCGCATCCGGATCTCAGGCATCCAATCCGCCGGAGGTGCTTCCATCAGGGGGAGCGCCAGCGCGGGTTCGACGGCATAGGACCAAGTATTCGACGCCATAAGCGGAACGGGTGGCCGAATCGGGAGTAACGCGAGAGGCTCCGTCCCGCGTTCGATGAGCAGCAGGCCTCGAACCCACCAGGGTTGCTGGCTCTGGCTCGAAAGGGTGACCAGATAGAAGGGCAGACCTTGCTGGGAGGCTCGAGGGCCAACGACATCGATATAAACATCAATCGGCCCCGCCGCGTCCTCGGAGAATTCCAAATCAGCTTCGATGATGATCTGGCCGGGATCCCAAGCCTCTGGGAGATGAATCCGGAAGGGGGTGGCGCCACCCGGTGGTAGTACGGACTGAGCAAGCCAGTCCTCGGCAGCATCCAAAGGTCTTCCCCTAGAGTCGGTCAGGAACGCCGTGAGGCCAGACACCTGGATTGGGTCTGTCTCCGTATTCTCAAGCCAGCCAAGGATCGTTGCTGAGCCATTGCGCTGCCCGGCGAGCCTTTGCGTCTTCACTTCGGCGCGAGGCGGCCCGGAGGGCGGTTCGGAGAACGAGGCAGGCAGTGCCTGCACTTGCGCGGGGACCCGTGCCGCGGGGAAGAGTGCCAGGAAGTAGCTCTGCTCTCCGGGGGACAGGATCGACCGCGCTGCCCCGGTATGTACTTCGGCCATGAGGCCACCATCATCATCGCGCAGAGAGACCGAAAGTGTGATATCGCCGAGCGCCTGTGTGGCATGGTTTGTCACGAGGCCGAGGACTTTCAGGGTGCCGGACTGCTTGTCGACCCGCCAAGTGAGGTCGGAAATCTGCAGCGGGGAGGGCTGCGTGGGCGTGGCGGTTTGCGATGGCGAGGGAGAAGGCTGGGCAGTGTCCGTGGGGGGTGCTGAGGCTGGCTGCGAGGTGCAAGAAGCGAAGAGTATGACCAGCACGCCAATGCAGCCCGCGGTGGGGATCAGGCCTCGGACGGCCGTAAGCATAGGCTGGTGTCTTGCGCTGACCCCATGACGGTGGATGGACATGCTCTCTGGCTTTTGGAATCTCCTGCGCAGGCTATGCTACCCCATAGGGCTGCGGACGGGTAGATCTCTTTGCGGGTCACGAGGCGGCCCCGGACCTCAGGGCCGCCTCGTATTGGTTTTGCGAACTTGACCTATTCCAATTGCGGGAGGTCTGCCATGGCCTTCTCGATTTCTTCGGCGGGGTACTCGTAGTCTGCCAGCCGGCCAGCCAGGTAGGCTTCATAGGCGCCCAGGTCAAAGTGGCCGTGCCCGGAGAGATTGAAGGCGATCACGCACTTGCTGCCCTCCTGCTTGCACCGCAAGGCCTCATCGATGGCGACACGGACCGCATGGGCGGATTCCGGCGCGGGGAGGATTCCCTCCGTGCGAGCGAAGGTCACCGCGGCCTCGAAGGTTGCCACCTGATGCACGGCAACCGCCTCGATCAAGCCATGCTGGACCAGAGCACAGATGTGGGGTGCCATCCCGTGATAGCGGAGCCCTCCAGCATGGATGCCGGGCGGCACGAAGGAGTGCCCCAGGGTGTGCATCTTCATGATGGGAGCCATCCGGGCAGAGTCACCGTAGTCGAAAGCATAGCGTCCGCGGGTGAGGGTTGGGCACGCAGTGGGCTCTACGGCGATGAAGCGTGGCCCGTCTCCCCGAGCGATCTTGTCGCGCAGAAAGGGAAAGGCAAACCCGGAAAAATTGCTTCCGCCGCCCACACAGCCAATCAGCACGTCCGGGCCTTCACCGGCGAGTTCCATCTGCTTGATGGTTTCCAGACCAATCACCGTCTGATGCATGAGGACGGGACCGAGCACGGACCCCAGGGAGTATTTCCATCGGCCTCCGGACTGCACCGCGTGCTCGACGGCTTCTGATATGGCGATTCCCAATGAGCCAAGACTTTCAGGGTCCTCGGCGAGGATTGTTCGGCCAAAGGCCGTGCGCTTGGAAGGGCTGGGTGTCACGCTGGCGCCGTAGGTCTCCATCAGGATGCGCCGGTAGGGCTTCTGGCGGTAGGAGATACCCACCATATAAACCTCGCAGCGAATGTCAAACAGGCGGCAGGCGAATGCCAGCGCAGAGCCCCATTGGCCCGCACCGGTCTCGGTTGTGAAACCCTCCACACCTTCTTCGCGAGCGTAGTAGGCCTGTGGGACGGCCGTGTTGGGCTTGTGCGAACCAACCGGGGAGACGCCTTCGTACTTGTAGTAGATATGCGCGGGTGTGTCCAGGGCCTGCTCGAGACGACGGGCCCGAAAGAGCGGGGTCGGGCGCCAGAGTCGATAGACCTCCCGGACTGGCTCCGGAATTTCGACTTCCCTCTCCATGCTCACAGCTTCCTGAATGAAGCGCATGGGGAAGAGCTGGGCCAAGAACTCGGGTGTGACTGGCTCCTTGGTCACGGGGTGAAGGACAGGGCCAGGCGAGACCGGCATATCCGGGTTGATGTTGTACCAGGCGTTGGGGATGTCGCCTTCCTCGAGAGTAAATTTGGTGCGGCTGCTCATTGGACACCTCCTTGGGTTGATAGGCGGGGCCTAGGATCAGCCCCGCGCCGGGCCTGTGGCGGGGACGGGACCTTAATACAAAGCGCCCGCCCTCATACGAGGACGGGCGTCGAATCCCGCGGTGCCACCCCGCTTAGGCTGGTGTGCGAAACCCCCGTCGGTGATGCGAACGGGGGTCAGATGGCCAGCCTCACTCATTCAAGGGCACGGCGGTCAAACCGCGATGCCCCTTGCCCTGATAACGGTGGCATCTCCGGCGAGGACTACTCGGCCTGCGCCTTTCGCCCTGCGGCTCCGGGGCCCATTCTGCGCCTGCGCTCGGACGGGGCTCCCACCTGCCCCCGCTCTCTGGACCGCCGCTTTGGCGCCTACTTCTCCCCTTCAAAGCCTTTGTGTATGGAATTTGCGAGAGTATAGAAAATTGCCTTAGCCCTGTCAAGACCAGAATGTGCACGGCCACATAATGCACCGGATCCCGCTCGCCTGCCCGCGGTGGGCGTCTACCGGTCGGTTCGAAAGAGGGTGGCGCCGCTAATACACAGGCAGAGCTGGATCCACGCGCTGAGCCCAGGCATTGATGCCGCCGCGCAGATTCTTGACCTTGCGGAAGCCCGCTCCAGCGAGCAGCTCTAGCGCCCGCGCCGAGCGCGTGCCCGATTTGCATAGCACGACCATCTCCTCGGCGCTGTTGAGTTCATGGAGATGCGCTGCGAGCTCACCGAGAGGGATATTTTCGGCTCCGGGCAAGGCGGAGATCTCCAGCTCATGGGGCTCGCGAACATCGATGAGGCGCAGCCTCTGCCCACTCGTCAGGCGTTGGGCCAATTCCTGTGGCTCAATCTCGCATTCGGAGGGCAGCCGGCCTTCCTCATGATCAAACGCGGGCACACCGCAGAAGGCCTCATAATCGATGAGCTCGGTAATCTCCGGGTTCTCGGAGCAGATCTTGCAGTTGGGGTTCTTCTTCAGGCGAACCGTCTCGAAGCTCATTTCGAGCGCATCAAAG
>Ga0190334_1001282_pt1 | contig 11052 bp, 10 predicted proteins | sample 48720478_MG_FD_161270 | JGI IMG/M metagenome (GOLD analysis project Ga0190334, IMG submission 161270) | Hydrothermal vent sediment bacterial communities from Southern Trench, Guaymas Basin, Mexico - 4872-04-7-8_MG | ecosystem: Environmental > Aquatic > Marine > Hydrothermal vents > Sediment ...
ATTTATATTATCTTTTATTTATATTTAATATTAAATCTTTCCTTCTTCCAATAATTTCAGCAAAACATCCAGAGAATTGGAACCAATGTACCAAACCCCTTGATTAAATTTTATAGGATCAATTTTATTTTCCCAACAAAAATCAACAATATCTTTCGCTTCTCCTTTATATATTTTTTCTTCTTTCTCATTTATAATTCCTATTTTTTTAGATACTTGATGAACCCATGTATCAATCGGTTGTAAATAGTAGAAGTCTTCTTTTGACAATTTTTCTTTATAATCTTTACCTAATTCGCTAAAATATAATAGAAATATAGTATCTCTTAAAACTAATGATGAAATTTTGGGGCCAAATTCATAAATAGAAGTAAGCTCATTATAAATTTCCTTTATTTTTCCATTTCTTATTTTTGATACTATATATTTGACGATGTTTTTTTCTTCTTTCGAATGAATAAAGTTAATTAAATGAGCAACCATAAATCTATCATACCTATTATTGACACTCTCTTGCTCTAATTTCTGCAAAATATTGCTATATTCTTCTTTTAATACATCTTTAAAATTCTTATTCTTTTTGTCCAAAAAATTTTTCGTTTCTTTTAAATAGTCTGCATTTTTACTGAAAAAGTCATTAATAGCTTTCTTTGCTCCTTTTCCAAATTTTGTAGATAGATTATCTCTTCTACCTCTATAAAAAGAAAAACTAAAAATAAAAAAAAGAGCTTCTTTGTTATCAGTCAAGATTTTCTTCCAATTATCTTTTCTTTCCTTCAGAAATATTTTTACATAATATTCAGAATAATTACTAATCTTTTTTGCTTTATCAATTATCTTATAATCTTTCATCATTAACACTCCTTTTCTTATTATTAACCAATTTTAATTATAGTATTAAAATATTCAGTATTATTTTTATTTTTTAGAACATCCAATAATTTTTCTGCACTTTTTATCTGAGTTTTAATAATATCAACTAATTTATTCTTATTCTTTTCACTGAAAACAATAGCAAAATCAAAACCTTGGTTATGTGTAAAAAATTTGTTAGTTAATTTATCAATATTATTAACAACAAGACCATACCTCAAATAAGGATAAATCTCTTTATGCTTTTGAGCTTTTGTAGAATATATCAAAATATCATGAGTCGATAGAGAGTTAACTTTAATTTCCATAACAACTAATGGTATTTTGTTTTCTTTATTCATTATAACTAAATCTGTTTGAAAAGAATAATGTCCTCTTTTAGGATTTTTTATTTCATTAGAATTTGGGTCAACTTCATATTTGTCATTAATTATTATTTTATAAATAAGATTTGTCTTATCTTTAACTTCATATTTTTCCTTAAGTTCTTTATCTAACAGATTTTTTAACTTTTCTACAAATTCATACTCTTTCATTTAAAACCTCCTTTGATCACAACCTTTTTTACCTCTAAAACCATTCTTTACCTCCAAACCTTTGTACAAATTATACACAAAAAACAAAAAATCCATCGCAGAAAAGCCCCCCTTTTCAACATCTTTTAAATTATCAGAAAAAATGGGTTTTTGCAAGAAGGGAAAGTTTTAGAATCAAATTTGTGCAGGTTTTTACTGTAAGATAAAACCAACATTTATTTTACACTGAATAAAGCCTCGTCAATTTTTTTTATAATTCTTTCTTTATTAAGCAAATTCGAACCTGAAAGCGACTCGAGGATGTCCTGCCATGTAACAAAATCGCGAAATATTCCGTCTTTGTTTATTTCACTATCCTTTAAAATAGAGTAATATTTTGAAAGTATCTCCTTATGTTTTCCGTTTATCAATGGAATTACAATAGCTTTTTTTCCGAGGTACTTACTCATTGAACTTGCGTAAACATACTGACGAATTAATTGATATACATCTCGCCAATTATTAATCTCTTCCAACTCAGGAAATATATTGTTATCCACATAGTTTTTTATTTCATCAGCTTTTCCTACATAAGTTCTCCATCTCTTCTCCGCTCCTTCCCTTTGAGCTTTCCAAGGAGAAGTATTAACATTTTGATTTAATTTACACTCAACAAAAACCACCTCTTTGTCAGTAATTAAAACCAAATTCGGTTCGGTCATTGTTCCTCTGAGTTGTCCGTCTATTATCCTGATTAATATGTTTAATAATTGCTGTTCTTCTCCTTTGTGCTTAACATCACAGCCCCAAAAGAGAATTTTGTCAACCTGAGAAATTCTAAAAATATTAGAGATTAAGGATAAACCCTCCTTACCGGATTTTTCCAAACTTCTGAAAACATTCCATGTCAAGGCATCCTCACTATTGTCCCTTGATAAATACGCTTTTCCCCCTTTCCCTTTCCTCCAGTGACTTTCGCCGGAAAAACGATCCCTCCATGCTTTTTGAATCAAGATGGGATTATTTTGATCAACTATAAGATTTTTTCTGTAATCATAGCTTTCCAATTCTTTGGGAATTGCAAACTTTTCTTTTCCCATAACTCACCTCCCTAAAATTTCAAATAAGTATTTAAAATTTTAAATATGAAATTATCCGCTTTTTTGGAGTCGGGTTTTATTTGAAAGATGCGGGTTAACTCCGGAAGTTTCCAATCCCTTATGTCATCATAAAGAATTAATAATGGGTCATCTTTGATTATAAATTCCTTTCTACTTCTAAAATTAACTTCTTCCGTATAAGCCACATATCCGTCCCACGCCCTCTTATCAATTTTTCTTCTGTCAATAATTGCTATATCAAAATCAATATCCAAAATACTCTCTCCTTCTCCGTCCATCATAGAGCAGCCATTCTTTTTTACCCATCTTTTAAGTTTGTTTAAAAATTTATCATCCTCAATATTAGCGAAAATATGTGAAAGACAGATGGGTTTTTGCTTTTTCTCTTTTGCATACTTAATAATATTCTCATTGAAATAAAGCTGAAGGTAAATTAAGAGCGTTAATTCCATTATATATTCTCTTTCCAATTGTGGGATTCTATAATCACTGCATGATCTTAAAATTTCATAGGATGTGTCTTTATCAATTCCTCTTTTCACTCCGCCTTCAATGAATTTTTTACCATACTTTTCAATCTCAAATAAGTCCAATTTCCCCAATGCTTTTCTGAGTTTTTCGGCATCTTTTTTTGAAAATCCTCCGATTTTTGTAAGAATTTCTTCTATCTGATCTTTGAAAATAATAATCCCGTAAGTTTCTGAAATAATAGGCTCAAGCTCAGGATGAATATAATCAATTGATGCAGGGTCTTTTCTACCCTTTAAAAAAGCCTTAACCATTTCCCTGTCATAGACAATTTTGTAAGCTTTGTAGATTGCAACAAATAAAAACAGATCTTTGAATGTTTCCGGTTTAAACTCTTTCAAAAGTCTTCTTGCATATCTGTCATCAAGAAGATACAAGCCCGATGTTTTACCTTTTTTAAGGGTTTCAAAAACTTTCTCATCATCAAGAGGAACTTCAATTTTTTGATTTTCAATCCATTTTTTTAAAAATTCACTTAAATTTTTACCGAAAAATTCATTTTTAATTTCTCTCATTTTTTCACCTTTTATACATAAAGTTCACAAAAAATATTTTGATTAAAAACACCCCCGAATATCAAACCTTCAAATATCATCAATTGAAAATCCCCTGTATTTCACCCTATAATCTTTTAATTTCACAAGTATTTTTTCGCTTTTTTTCTTCAAGAGTTTCATGTCCAATTTATCCTTTTTCAGTTTCACATCAGCTATTAAGGCTCTTTTTTCTCTTTCGTCAATTGCAATTATGTCAATCTTATTTTTGTGGCCCCTTTCCCAATAATTGCCTATGAGAGTGTATTTTCCCGATTGTATAAGTTTTTCTCCGAAGTATTTCTCAAGTAAAATCCCCGAAAATGTATCAAAATCCCTTTTTACAATCTCTTTAAGAGCTGAAAAATTTTTTATCTCAACAAGAGTTCTGTATTTGTAAATAAACCTGAACCAAAAATTTAAAAAATTATCTATTATCCTGTACTTTATAAGTCTTGAATTTTGTTTTGAAAAAACAGGTCTTATCTTTTCTATGATATTGTATTCATTCTCCAAAACGCTCAAATATCCTCCGACACTTTTGCCGAGTATTGATTCAATTTCACTCCTTGATGTTTTTGAGGAGGCAATTAAAGAGAGAATTGAAAAATAGGTTCTGTACTCACTTCCTAACTCCTCAATCAAAAGCTCCTTTCCTTCATCAATAAAAAAAGAATAGGAAGATAAAATCAGATTGAGCATTGAATCAAAGCTCATAGCATTGTTATCAACAAAAATCTCGGTATAACGCGGGACACCACTGGTTAATATGTAAAAAGTGAGAAAATCCCTTGCATTAAACTCTTTCACATTATCATTGTATATTGACTTCAAAACCTTAATATCAAGAGGAGTTAATATAATTTTACCTGAAACCCGACCGAACAGCGGTTCCTTTCTTCCTTCAAAGATTTTTTTCATAAGAGTATAAATAGAGCCTGAAAAAATCAAAAGTAATTTTGAGTTATCCTTGTTCAAATCCCACAACCTTTGAAAATCGGAAAAAACAGAATTGTTTACAAAATAAAAATCCTGAAATTCATCAATAATCAAAATCAAATGCCTTTCCTTTGATATTTCAAAAATAAATTCAAGAAGCTGAGAGATTTTTTCTATTTTTCCGAAAGGTTTTTTACCTGTAGCCTTCTCCACTATTGAGACAAACTCCTCGCAAAGCAAAGCTTCATCCTTTTTTGAAACAAAAAGATAAATATAATTTTCACCTTTGAATGCTTCAAGAAGTAGTCTTGTTTTTCCTATCCTTCTTCTTCCGGTTATGAATATCATCTTGGAATTTCTTTTTGAGAGTTTTAAAATTTCGTTTAAATACCTTATCTCCTCTTCTCTGTTATAAAATTTCATATCAAAACCTCCTATCGCAACCACCATTACTGTAATACTCTTTACAATAATTGTCAAGAGGTGAAGTAATGCCCAAAGAAAGAGTGAAAATACTCAAAGGAAAGACTATAAAAATCAATAAAAAGCAACTTTTCTCACTCAAAATCAATTCTCACAAGTTCTCTTTCTTTAAGGGTATTGAAAAAATTGTCAATGCACTTTTTGCCTCTTTCTATTTCAGAGGGATAGAGCTTCTTTTTTAAAAGCACTCTTACAATCTCATCCGCATAGCAGTAAAAGGCTTCGGATATCTCCTCAACTTCAACGGAATCCTTATGAAGATAAATAAGAATCATTCCTTTGTCAGAATTTAAAATGTCCATATTGTAATCTATTTCGGGACTTGTATTTTTCGGATAAATTTTAAAGCCTTTCAAATCTCCGAATAAAATCTCCAAAGGCAAGTTTTCAAGGTCTTCGTTAAAAAGATAGGTAAAGCTGCCAAGATGTTTTATTAATCTTTTAAAATATTCAAGAAGAACAGGAAAATCTTTGAAAACAAACTTTCTTTTTTTAATTCCGAGTCCTGTCCAATCAACCTTTTCTATCGCCTCATCTCTTTTATCCTTTGATTTAAAGCTATCAATGAGTTCATAGACTTTATAGTAAATGTCAGAATCAATTTTTTCTTCATTTTCAATAAGCTCTGAAAATTTTTTTAGCACATCAAGTTTTTCATCATCACTTAAAACTTTTGCCTTTTTCAAAGCCTTAAAATAAAGACCTTCTTCAAACAAATCAAAAATTTTCCTAATCTCTTTCATCACACCTCCTTTATTAGATTATATTATAATTATAACATAGGGTATGTAGCAAATTATGATACACACCCGGAGTTTTTTCGGATTTTTATAAAAATCCGAAAGCCTTCTTGACAGAAGGGAAAAAAGTATAGACGCGCAAATTGTGCGTTTCTACGGATGATTGTATATTTGCTATTTTAATTTCGTTAAAAATCCGCCATACAACCAGCAAACCATCAAGATTAGCTCCAAAAGAGACTTAATGGCTTTATTAGCTTGATTGCCCAAGAGGCTGCCAAAAGAGGCTGGAACGGCTTTTAGTTTTTGGCTTTTAACCTCGCTTATTTGATTTTTTGGAATTTGAAAAAACCTGCTTTACTAAGTTTTTCTTTTATGATATTTTTTTTTGGTAGGTTAAAATAATGAAAAGGGTAAGAAGTGAAACTTGTCCTATAACAGGGCTTAAAGTTATTAAATCCTCTGAATGGGAAAATATTGAATTCAGCTCAGGCTATAAAGTTTCTTCCAAAATAATAGGGGATAGAATTATTTACGGAAAGGGTGAAGGCAAACCCACTATAGAGGGTTTAGTAAGCGCTCTTGGACTTGCACAAAAAATAATAGATGAATTTTTCAATGGAAAACCATTCATTTTTATTGAAGATTTTGAAAAAATTATTAATCCATCTTTTGAGGCAAGAAAATATTATATAAATTTTATGACAAATCTTAAAAACATGAAAGCTTTGATTTACTTAAATGTAAATCCATATATGAAGTTTAATATAAGACTTGCAAAAAAACTCAATATACTGTCTTATCCAGTTTTCGTAGTTAAAAATTACAAAGAGGCAATACAGCTCGCTGTTAAAGTATTAAGCGGAGAAATACCTACTAAAAAAGAGAAAAAAATAGAAATTATTGAAAGAATTCATAAACCTGAATGGGATATAAATTCTAAAGATGCAAAAATCAGATTTGAAGTAATAAATAAAAAGATTCTCCACTCAATCCCCAAAGGGGAAATAACACCTGAAATATTGAATAAATCCTTCAAAGTTAGTAACAAAATACGAAGAGAATATTTCAGTATAATAAGGGGTGAATACTATATTGTTGTTGATTTTAGTAAAATAAGTACGACCTCACCCGCGAGAAAAATTTTTATAAAAGAAATAAATGAAATATACGAGAGGAATCCTTTTAAAGCATACATTCTATATAATGTAAGCAAACCCATCTCAGTCATTATCTCTCTAAGTAGACCTCTTTTAAAATTCTCTTTAAAAACAGTACGAAACTTTGAAGCAGCACTTGAATACATATACAGAAAAGAAAATCCTATAAAAAAACTTCTTGATTTTTCTAAATTTAAAGAAAAACTTTCTCTCTTTTTTCGCAAAAAAACTGATCCAACTATTCAAAAATATGTTGATGAATTTTTGGAATTCTTAAGTGAAATAGATTGGGAAGAGGTAGGTATGGACGAAAAGTATAAAAAACCTCCCTCTCACCCACTTTACCAAATCTACGAAGCTGTAGCTGTCATCAAAAATGACCTTGATGAGCTATATCTCCAAAAGCAAAAAAATGAAGAAGAAAAAGCTCTTCTTGAACACAGGCTTCATCAATCGCTAAAACTTGAGGCAATAGGAAAGTTGGCGGGAACAGTAGCTCACGATCTTAACAATGTTTTAATGGGAATAGTTTCATATCCTGACTATCTTTTAAAAATTATTCCTGATAGTGAAGAGAATAAAAAAGCCCGCAAATACATAAGAAAAATGAAGGAATCGGGAATAAGAGCTGCAAATATAGTTGAAGATCTTCTCACTTTAAGTGGTAAGGGAGTTAAGAGCTTAAAGATTTTAAACTTGAATTCAATATTAGAAGAATTCATTACTACTCCTGAATTTAAAGAATTGTCGGAAAAGTATCCCAATATTAGAGTAAAAATTAGTAAAGATGAGAATCTTTATAATTTAAAAGGTTCAAAGATACATCTTTATAAAACAATCTTAAACTTGGTAAAAAATGCTTTTGAAGCAATAGAAAATGAGGGAGAAGTTATAATTTCCACCAAAAATGTAAAATTTAATAACAAAAAATTAAAAGATTATGAAAATGTACCGGATGGAGAATATATAGAGCTCATAGTATCCGATAATGGTTCAGGAATATCGGAAAAGGATTTGCAAAAGATTTTTGAACCATTTTTTTCAAAAAAGAGAGTCGGCACAAGCGGCACAGGGCTCGGTATGATGGTAGTGAAAAATACTGTTGAAGATCACGGTGGTTTTATAGAAGTTGAAAGTAAAGTTAGAAAAGGTACAACTTTTAGTCTTTATTTTCCAGCCGGAAAACACATAGATGAAAAAGATAGTAAATATGAAAAATCGCAGAGAATAGATGATTACACAGGCAAGGGAGAGTCCATCTTAATAGTTGATGATGAAGAAGAGCAGAGAATTATCGCAAGTGATATTTTAAAAAGCCTTTACTACAAAGTAAAAACAGCTTCGAGCGGAGAAGAGGCTGTTAAAATGATAAAAAAGGAAAGTTTTGACCTTGTACTCTTGGATATGATAATGCTTCATGGGATGGACGGACTTGAAACTTACAAAAAGATAAAAGAAATAAACCCCAAGCAAAAGACAATAATTATCAGCGGATACTCTCGCCCGAATCAGGTGCTTGAAGCTCAAAGGTTAGGTGTTAAAAAATATATTAGGAAACCATATACAATAGAAGCAATTAGCAAGGCTGTTTTTGAGCTTTTGAATGAGAAATAAGTAGCTACCTATATCACTATTTGCTACACATCTGATGATATAATTTTAAAAAAAGAGGTGTGCTATGGTAAAAGTTATCAATTTGTGGTTTCCAAGGAATCAAACAAAGGCGGCTGAACCAAATGACTGGAAAAGAAAACCTATGCCTGAAAAGAATACAAGAATTGCCTTTGAGAAAGAATACAATGAAAAAGAAATGGAGAAAATAAATGGGGATTTATACCGGAACAGATGGAGGATAAGTGGTTTATATTCTGGGAGGACAATAAACTTTACTTTCACAGAAGCTGGACAGATATTTGTCTTTACATTGTAAACTTTTACAAAAATCAAAACGGTGGATACAGTATTAAAGATGCAATAATAAACAGAGATCCTGAACAATATAAATCCACGGATGATGAATATGATAAAAAATTGATTTTCTATATCATAGATACTTTGTTAATAGGAAAGCCTTCCGCCTTCCCATCCTTAAATCCTGATTCTCCTGAAACAGCTCTTAAACAATGGGCATAATGGGAAGAGGGAAATAATTTGTTAACCTTTAAAACCACTGTTTTTTTTCAACAACATAGGTTTGATAAAATTCCTCGTCTGTCTTTGTAAGATAGATAATTCCCTCTATCAAAGCCATTATTCCCAAAACAATATTAGGAATAAACAGGAAAAGCCAAGTTACAGCGAAACCTATTGTGTTAACAAGAAGATAGACAAGACCGGGTCCGGTAAAACCAAGGTAAAATTTATGAATTCCAAGCCCCCCTAAAAAAATTGCCAAAAGCCCTGCGGCCACTTTATCCTTTCTTTCTCCCCGCGTTGAAAGTGCTTTATTTTTATCAAGATCAAGATAAACACCAACAGCCTCTCCATCCTTAACTTCAAAATCAACAACCATCCCTCTTTTGGGTATTTCCTTTTCCTTCCATTCGTTTCCTTTAAATGTATATCTTTTGCCATCATCTCCCGAAATCACTCCACTATTTGTCTGTACCGTAAAATCCAATACTTTCCCTTTCATCAACCAAAACCTCCTAACTATGAAATCCTAAAACTATCTTATTAAAACTTAATTACTTTGTCAAACCACTTTTCAGCTTCTAAAAACTCGAATAACCGAGGTCTAAAAGCCAAAAGCTAAAAGCCGTTCCAGCCTCTTTTAGCAGCTTCTTTGTTTAACCGAGATTTAGGGTCAGATTACTTTTTTCAGATTACAAAATCAAGATAATTCTTAGTGGAAATCACTTTTAAGGAGCTATTCTTAATTCTTTCCCACTCTTTTAAAGAAGAAACTCTTTTTTTGCTTGAAAACTTTACCTCATATCCGTATAATTTTCCATCATACTCCTCTACAAAATCCACTTCCCCCCCTCTATAAGCTCTCCAAAAATAAATGTTGCCGTAAAAATCAGAATAGATATTTTTTTTAATTCTTTCCATAATAACAAAATTTTCAAAAAGTGCACCTGTATCATCTCTGTTTTCCAATTCATTAAAATTCGAAATCACCGCATTTCTTATTCCATTGTCAAGAAAGAAATACTTACCTTTCTTACTTATCGTCTTTCTCCTGTTTGTACTGAATGGCTCCAATCTTTTAATTACAAAACTTTTCTCTAATAAATCAAGATATCTTTCCACACTTTTTGAATCAATCCCCAAAGTATTGGATAGTTCGTTTTTGGAAACTTTCGAACCAACCTGAAAAGCAAGAAGTCTTAACAAATCAAATAGTTTTTTGGAGTTTCGTACCTTTTCAAAAGCTAAAATATCTTTTAAAAGATAAGAACCTACTATCTCTCTGAGAATCTCTATCTTTTCTTTTTTACTCTTTGCAAGAAGAACCTCCGGGTAAGAACCAAAGATTAGAAAATCTTCCAATCTCTCTTTTAGTACATATTTATTATAAACATTTTTGTATAACTCTCCCTGCCATATTGGGAGAAGCATTAGAACTCTCTTTCTACCTGTCAAAGGCTCTCCCATCTGTCGTATGAGATCAAACGAAGAGGAACCTGTTGCAATGATTTTTTTCTCAGGGAAATTATCCACAATTAACTTTAAAGCCATACCAATATCTTTGATATTCTGAGCTTCATCTATTACTAAGAAGTCAAGATTTTCCACGAATTCCGAAATCCTTTGTAAATTCCTTGAAGACAATAGGTTTGAAATTATAATATCATCACCGGTTACATACCTTTTATTCAGATGTAAACCATCAAAATATCTTTTAACAAGTGTTGTTTTCCCAACCCTTCTCGGTCCATAAATAATTATCACTTTCCCTGCTTTTATATGCTTGTTAAGATTTTCATAAACTCTCTTTATATAAGTCATAATTTTTTATAGCACATTTTTTTTCCATTGTCAAAATTTGGAACGATACTCCAAATTTTCTTGTAAATATTTGGAATAATATTCCAAATTTTTACGCTTTTCAAATAAAAAAAAAGCCGACGACATAGTCGCCGGCCTCTGAAATATTAACAAACCACCTATTTTGTCTTTTTGTACATTGAATACCAGAACTCAGGTTGATCTTT
>Ga0190334_1001283_pt1 | contig 11051 bp, 12 predicted proteins | sample 48720478_MG_FD_161270 | JGI IMG/M metagenome (GOLD analysis project Ga0190334, IMG submission 161270) | Hydrothermal vent sediment bacterial communities from Southern Trench, Guaymas Basin, Mexico - 4872-04-7-8_MG | ecosystem: Environmental > Aquatic > Marine > Hydrothermal vents > Sediment ...
CCCTGATTCTTTAAAACCTCTAATTAAAAAGTCTTATATTGTAAATATTACCGCTCTTGATAAAAACAGTCAATATCAGCGGAAAATTTCCTGGCTAATTACTATAAAATAATATTATTCTCCCAGATAAGCCTTTTTTACTCCTTCGTCCTTTAAAAGCTCTTCTCCGGTTCCTTCTAATACAACTTTTCCGGTCTCCAACACATAAGCATAATCAGCAATTTTCAATGCAGCAAAAGCGTTCTGTTCAACTAAAAGGACGGTCATACCTTCCCGATGAATCCGCTTGATAATATCAAAGATTTCTTTCACTAATAAAGGTGCTAACCCTAAAGAAGGCTCATCCAGCATTAAAAATTTAGGACGAGACATAAGTCCCCGAGCAATTGCCAGCATCTGCTGTTCTCCCCCCGATAAGGTTTCCCCTTTTTGCCAAAGCCTTTCTTTTAAGCGAGGAAATAAATCACAAACCCACTCCTGATCATCAGAAATTTTCTCCTTATCGGTCCGAATAAAAGCACCAATATTTAAATTTTCCTGAACTGTCAGATTGGGAAATATTTTCCTTCCTTCCGGAATCATGGCAATTCCCATTTTTACAATCTCATCAGTAGCTTTATTGGTAATATTTTCATCATTAAAAATAATTTCTCCATTTTTTGATTTAACCAACCTACAAATTGTTCTAAGGGTGGTACTTTTTCCTGCTCCATTAGCCCCTATTAAAGTTACAACCTTTTCTTTAGGCACTTTTAGAGAAATACCCTTTAATGCGTGTATTCCACCATAGTAAACATTCAAATTATTAATCTTAAGCATAGTTTGTTGCCTCCACTCCCAAATAAGCCTTAATTACTTCTGGATTATTTTGAATTTCTGACGGATTCCCCTCTGCAATAGTTTTCCCATAATCCAGTACTACTATTCGCCTACATATCCCCATTACTACTTTCATATCATGTTCAATTAATATAATGGTTAATTGAAATCTATTTTGTATTTCTGTAATAAATTTCATTAAATCCTTACTTTCTTGAGGATTCATTCCTGCAGCGGGTTCATCTAAAAGCAATAATTTTGGAGAAGTCGCTAATGCTCTGGCTATCTCTAATCTTCTCTGTTCTCCATAAGGCAAACTTCCTGCCAAATGATTCTTTAAATTTTCCAGATGTACAATTTTTAATAAATCAATTGCCCGCTCATGAATCTTTTCTTCTTCATATAGATAAGATGGCCAATGAGTAATAGTTTTCCATACTGATGATTTTATATGAACATGGGTTCCGACTTTCACATTATCTAAAACACTCAGATCAGAAAATAGACGAATATTTTGGAAGGTTCGCGCAATTCCTAAAGAGGTAATCCGATCTACTCCTTTCCCGTTAATTTCCTTATTATAGAAGTAAATTTTTCCTTTTGTTGGTTTATATGTGCCAGTTAGCATATTAAAGATAGTAGTTTTACCAGCTCCATTAGGTCCAATTAATCCTACTAACTCTCCCTCTTTTAGTTCTATAAAAAATTTAGAAACTGCGGTCAATCCACCAAATTGCATAGTAATATTATCTGCTTTTAAAACACTCATAATTTCAATTCCCTTTCTCTATCTCTCTTTGCATGGGAAATATTTTTTTAAAAAGACCGTCCCAAGACCATTCTTTCTTTCCCATCAGTCCTTTTTTAAAAAATAATACAACAGTCATTAATAATATAGCAAAAACCAACATACGCATTCCTGGAACACCTGGTAAGTGTAAACCAAAAATATTCATTGGCGCTTCTACGGATCTTAATAATTCCATTAATACCGTAATAATAATTGCTGAAATAATGGTTCCGGTAATACTTCCAAGTCCTCCCACAATAACGATAACAATCAATTGAAAAGTCAACAAAAAGCTAAATGTATTTGGATCAATAGTCATAATAAAACTTCCCAATAAGGCTCCACCTAAACCAGCAAAAAAAGCTCCAATTGCAAAAGCTAATGACTTATGGAAAAAAAGACTCACTCCCATCGCTTCAGCAGCAGTTTCATTTTCTCGAATAGATTTTAATGCTCGTCCGTAACTACTATTTATTAAATTCTTAACTACTACTACTGTTAATATTGCAATACCAAAACTCCACCATAAATTAGTGTAAATCGGTAGACCCTTTAAGCCTATTGGGCCATTGGTAACATTTTGCAAATTATTAAAAGTAACTCTGATTATTTCAGAAAAGCCAAAGGTAACAATTGCAAGATAATCTCCCTTTAATCTAAGACATGGTACGCCTACTAAAAAACCTACTCCTGCTGATATTAAACCGGCAATAATAAGAGAGAAAACAAAGGGAATCTGAATAACGCTAAGAGGCCAGATAAGTGGAGTAATAAAATAATTTGCTTCTTTCAATTCCGGAGACATATATAAAAGGGCAGAAACGTAAGCACCAATTGCCATAAATCCGGCATGCCCCAGAGAAAATTGACCTGTAAAACCATTTATTAAATTAAGACTAACTCCTAAAATAATATATATAGCACATAAATTTAATATTCTAATTACATAAGAATCCAAATTTTTATTTGCGATAATGATAAAAAATGTAATCAGTATAACGACAGAAATATTTAATAAAAAATATAGATTTTTTTTCTTCATATTTTTAATTCACCTATTCTTCCCCAAATAAACCTTTTGGTTTAAACAACAATACAACTATTACCCCAATAAATATAAAGGCATCCTTATACCCTGCTAAAGCAGGTAAAAAAACTACTATCATAATGGTTAATATTCCAACTAAAAAACCTCCCAAAGTTGCTCCGCGAATGCTACCAATTCCTCCCATAATGGCTGCTGCAAAAGCCCTCCATCCAGGAAAAATTCCCATATAAGGATATATTTGAGGATAACGTAAAGCCCATAATATTGCACCAATCGCTGCCAGAGCGGAGCCAATGGCAAAAGTAAACGCAATTGTTTTGTTAATATTAATTCCCATTAAATTAGCTGTATCAAAATCACGGGAAATTGCCCTCATGGCTAATCCAACTTTTGTACGATGAACAATATAGGTTAATACCAATAAAGCTAAAATAGCTATAATTGGGGTAATAATGGAAACACTATGAATACGGACACCAAATAATGTGTGCATTTTAGTAAAAATTTCCGGTCGAAAAAACGCTTTTGGCCGACCTCCGAATACTACAATGGCAAAATTTTCCAGTAAAAAAGACATACCAATAGCTGAACATAGACAAGAAATACGAGGAGAATTTCTTAAGGGACGATAAGCAAAGCGATCTACCGAAACTCCTAACAGAATTGTTAAAAAAATAGCTACGAAAAATGCTAAACCCCATGGGAGAGAAAAGATAATTATGGCATAATAAGCAAAAAAAGTAGCCATCATAAAAATGTCTCCATGAGCAAAATTAATTAAATTCAATATTCCGTAAACCATACTATATCCGATGGCAATAAGAGCAAACAAAAATCCCAATGAAATACCATTAGATAAATTTTGTAATAAAGCATTATAAGTCATATTCTTTTCCTAATATTTGTATTTTTTATTTATTGTATAAAATTAGATTGAGGAATTATACTTTCCTCAATCTAATTTTATACTTCCTTTTTCTAAGACTAAGAACTACTATAAATTTTTATTTTACCGGATGAACAGTTGTTACATATTTAAACTTACCGTCTTCCACTTTCTTTATAACTGCATCTTTTATTGCATCACCATTTTCATCCAAAGTAATAATTCCAGTTACTCCTTCAAAATCTTTTGTTTCGGCAATTGCGTCGCGAATAGCTTTTGGATCGCTGGAATTAGCTCTTTTTATTGCATCAATAACTATGTTATAAGCATCAAAGCCCAAAGCAGCAAAAGCACTTGGTTGTTTACCGTATTTATCCATGAAATCTTTATTAAATTTTTCAGCAGCTTTAGTAGTTATAGCAGTAGCATCAAAATGGGTGCTAAAATAACTGCCCTCTATTGCTTTTCCACCAACTTCTAAAAATTCCGGAGCTTCCCATGTATCTCCGCCTAAGAATATTGCATCAATTCCCATTTCTCTTGCTTGAATAATCATTAATGCTACATCACCATAAGATGCACCGGGAATAAAGATAACATCAGGATTTTTCCCAGCAGCAAAGCTTAATTGAGCCGTAAAGTCCTGGTCGCCTATACCGCCGCCTTGATAAGAAATAAGTCCTAATACAGAAGCTTTATCACCGGTTAATTTAATAAATGACTCACGGAAAAAATTTGATAAACCGACTGAATAATCAGCAGCAATATCCTGAATAACAACAGCGGTTTTAGCTTTAAGATCGTTAACAGCAAAATTAGCCATTACTGCTCCCTGGAAAGGATCAATAAAGCAGGCGCGGAAGACAAATGGTTTGCCAAGAGTACACAAGGGATTAGTAGGAGAACACCCTACCATAGGAATCCCTGCCCGGTTCGCGACTTCTCCACCGGCTATGGTAACTGTGCTGCCATAACTTCCTACAATAGCAATAACTTTTTCAAATTCAATTAAGCGAGAAATTGCATTGGCAGCTTCAACCTTTTCCCCTTTATTATCTACTAACACCATTTTTATAGGCTTCCCTAAAACTGTCGGAGTTTGTTCAAAGGCTAAATTTACTCCTTCCATAGTCATCTGTCCACCGGCAGCTATTGGACCAGTCATTGGTTCATGTACACCGATTACAATATTATCAGCTGCTACCACTGCAAAACTACAAATCAACAAAATTGATAAAAGAATTCCGGTAGTTAATCCAAATTTTTTCATTATTTCTTAATTCCTCCTTAAAAAATATTTTTACTTACTTCTAAAACATTTTATTGCAATACAAATTTTTGATAAACTATTAACACCTCCCTTGCTACTTTTTTAGATTGGTTTGGTAAGGCAAAATAATGTAATTAAATACATTTATCTGGCTTGAAAAAGGGGGTAATGCTTGGTGATTTTTTGTGGAATTGATAAATTTAATAATAGCTTTTATTGCCATTTATCCTCTTTAATTAATTTTATTATTTTAATAATATAGTCTTTTTAATTACGAGTTAATATTTTTATTTAAAAACTATCTCTATGGTTGGAAGAATGGTATGTGACATAGGAATTACTTTTAATAAAGTCAGAAACACCATATAAAGTTTATCATTAAATTTATTAAAATACAAATTTTTTCAACTATTTTTTCATTTTATTTTTATTTCTTTTTTAGCAGATAGTAAATATGAAAATATAGTAATAAGAATTAATGCATTATGGGTTTCAAATTTTAAAAAATATTCAAAAAGATGGTAAAAATCCAAAGATCATAATGTGGTAATTTTAAATTATCCCGCAAACAATTAAATCAATTATTAACTTTGTATTTCTTCTGTTTATTCTCAATAAATATTGCGGAAATAAAGGAAGTTATCGGAACTGTTAATACTAATCCGATGCTTCCCGATAACCCTTGAATGATTTCAGTGCTGACTGTATTAAGATTTATCACTCTAAAATAAGGCATATTATAAGCCATTAGAAGTATCATTATACATAAGGATCCTCCCGCAAAAGCAAGAATCAAGGTATTAGCCATAGTCCCTATTATATCTTTTCCCACATTCATTCCTGATTTAAAGAGCTCTGTTTTGTTTAACCCGGGAACCTTTGTATGTATCTCAAAGACGACAGAAGCAATGGACATACCTACATCCATTACCGCCCCAAGAGAAGATATTATAATTCCGGCAAACATTATTCCCTTTATATTAATGGGGAAAGTGCTAACTATATAAATAAGTTGTTCGCTGGCTTCTCCGGTAATCCCGGTAAGATGGGCTAATCTCCCTGAAATTAAGGAAATAATTCCGGCAATCACTACTCCTGCTGATGTGCCAATTATGGCAGCTAAACTCTTTTTGTTAAATCCCCCAATTAACATCAGAGATAAAAATATTACAATCGTGGCAGTAATAATGGCCAATAAGATCGGACTATGACCTTTAAACATCAATGGTAACATAAAAAAAGCTATTAATAGCCCGGTAATAATCAGGGAAATTAAAGCCATTAAACCCTTTATTCTTCCCACCCCAATTAATACAAAAATAAATAGAAAAATAAGTATATAGAGAACTTTATCCCGAGCGTAAGTATCTATTCCAACTGAAGGTGATTGACCTTCTCTTCTCTTTATAGCCAAAACAATTTCCATACCCTCTTCTGCCACAACATCGTAAACCAAATCACCATGTAATCGAGAATTAGTTAAGTTTAACTTCTGACCTTTAAATTCCCCGGATAATATTTCTATTTTTAATTCCTGAGTGCCTATATAGACGCCCGGGATGTTTCCTTCTTCGGTTAAATCACTACTGATTACTTCTAAGACTTTTGCCCTCACATAAGTAATATCTTTGTTATCCACAGACCCATCTCTGCTATAAATAATAAAATAATAAAATAATGATGAAACAATAATAAATATAAATATCCATAAGAATATATTAAATTGCTTTTTTCCCATAATTATCAGCTCTTAAAAAAGTTTTAGGGGTCAGGTCTCAACATTTGACATAAGTAAACTGATTGTATCGTTTAAGATTAGCTTATGTCAAATGTTGAGACCTGACCCCATCTGATTCCTTTTTAATTTATTACTCTGTAGGAATAAGTATCTCCTGGCCGGGTCTGATGAGTCTTGAATTAGCTATCTCATTACAAGCAAGAATTTTTTCTACTGTTGTTCCAAATTTTTGGGCAATCTCCCATAATGAATCACCGACTTCTACCACATAAAGCTTGCCAACTTTCTCTTCAGATAACCAATTTTGTTTCTTAGGAGAAATAACTCCGGCTTTTTCTACTGCTTCCATCAGAGCATCCCTTATAGGAACAAAGGTATTCAATCCGTCTTTAGAATTTTTAAAGTCGTATTTATCTCCACCGGTGAACATAAAGTCATTGGTAACTACAGTATAGTACTTATCCATTTCAACCGGAGTTCCATCTTCTAAGACCATACTGGTAATCCTGTTACCCGTCTCTGCACCTGGGTTATAAGTTACTCTTACCCCGGCAATCTGAACCCAGCCAATATCTTCATTCATTATCCCATGTTCAATGTTGGCCTTTATATCTGCACCGGATAACTTCATGGTGTATAGGGTGTTATCAAAAGGCATAACTTCATATAATTTACCTGCGGTAATTTCTCCTGCTGGAATATTAGTTCTAAGTCCTCCGCCATTGGTCATAGCAATCTGAACTCCGGCTTTATCTTTCATAATTTCGCAAACCCATTCACCCAATAAAGATGGTCCGGCATACCTATCATGGTCCAAATCAACCGTGGTTTTACCCAATACTTTTCCTAAAACAGGATCAAGTTCACTATTGTATTTTTCATAGACTACTAACATATTAGCATCATCTTTAAGAGTATCTGCTCTCGCATAAAGATTATCTATGAAAGGTTCTGCGCTTACAAGTTTGTTATTCTCGTCAAAAACAAAAGTCAATTTAACAAATGAACGACCATATTTGTAAGCTTGCACCAATGGTTTACCATTGACCAGACCACTAACTCTTTGGTGGGTATGCGCAGATATTACTGCATCTACTCCATCTACTGCACACAAGTCAGCAGCTTCACCAGTAATATTCCCTTCTTTGTCCTGGAATGAACCAAGATGAGTTAAAGCGATAATAATATCTGCCCCTGCATCTTTCACTTTGGGCACCCACTCAGTAATTACTTCTACCGGGTCTCTGAATTCATAATTTTCCACATTTGCTTTTAGGGTTTTATAAGCAGTCTCCGGAGTCGCCAAACCAATAAAGCCAACCTTTACTCCTTTTTTTTCAATAATGGCAAATGGTTCTGCCCAATCAACCGGCTGATTAGTTCTTTTGTCATAAATATTAGTACATACAAAGTCGAATCCACCATCTTCAGCCCATTTGCTAATTCTATCCACTCCCCAATCAAATTCATGATTACCTACTGCAGATAATTCTATACCCATCTCTTTAAAGACTGCTGAAACAGGTTCACCATACATGAGATTAGACATAGCACTGCCCTGATAATTATCACCACCAGATACTATAATAGTTCCTTCCGGGTTTTTTGCCTTTTCAGCCTTTAAAGCATCTACAAGTTTTACTGCTCCTACGTTTTTACCGGCAGGGGCAAGAGCACCATGAAAGTCGTTAATTGATAATACAACAATCTCTTTTTCGGCGGCAAAAATAAAGGATATGGAACCTAAAATTAACAAGAAAGTTAGCAGGGAAATTAGCAGTCCTTTAGTTATTTTAAATCTCAACATATTTGTATAAATCCTCCTTAAATATTTTTTAGTTAATTTTCTAAATAATTAAGTCCTTACTAAAGTTTTTTCTTGAGTAACTATACTAAACAAATCACCTCCCTCTTCTTTTCAAATACTTAATCTTGCAGCTATTATATTTATTCTTGTATCCTTCAATTTAAAATTAATCTCTTTTCTATTTTCTACATCTGTCTCAAATAATCCTTCTTTTTTGTAAAAATTATTTGAAATTAATTTAATTCTTTTTTATTTATTGATTTTTTCCCAAAAATTAAAAAATAGTTTTTAACATATTATATCGCGTATCGCGTTGAAAATAAAATTGGTTACCATTTTGTTTGCTTTTTGGGTTAAAACCATTTATTAATTTTTCACCCTTTACAGCAAAACTTATTTAGCTAATTGTTTTATAACAGGCCACTATCTCTCCAAAATAAAAAGTATGATAGTCATTATCTGCATAAACATCTTCTCTGTATTCTTTACACAAAAAATCAGGGTTCATTTCACTTTTATAGACTATCTTACACTCATAATGAAATCCTGATATATCAATAATGGGAGTTTCGACTTTTTGGGCAGGAATAGTGGTCAGATTGCATTCTTTAAATTTATCAACATCTCGACCGGATTTAGTTCCGCAAAAATTTAATGCTTCCTTCAAGTCATCAGTTGGGATACTAACCGTGAAGCCGAAAGCCTTTTCGATAATATGATGGGTAAAGCGGCTTTTTCTAACCATAACTGTCATTATCGGCTTACTCCACATATATCCGATGGCTGCCCAGCCTATAGTCATAAGATTTATTTTTTCACCATCTTTAGATTTAGCAATCAGGAATGCCCCTTTGGATTTTATCTGTTGCATGACTTCTCCGGCAACAGATAAATAGTTAACATTTTTCATATAGATTTTTCTCCTTAAAGGTACAATAATTAGTTATATTTTAATTTTCTCAATCAACTTCCTTTAATTTTTCTACCATTTTTACAAAATCATCTATCCATTCGGCAGCAAAGTTTACGCCTTTAGGAGTGGGAATGTACTCATCTCCGTCTTTCACTTTTATGTATTGCCTTAAATCAACTCTCTCTACTCCCCGAAATTCACCGATAGATAAAACTAATCTTTTATTATCAGTAACATCTAATTGTCCGATCTGCTTCATTTAATATTTCTCCTTTCTTCTACTTTTTTTCTTCTACTTTATGTTAATACATTATTTATTATATCTCTATATTGCATCATATTGCATCTCGCATCATATTTTTTTCGCCAAAATCTTCTAAATTAATTATTTCAATTGTACTTCTCGAATACAACTTTTTAATTTTCTCTATCTCCTGCTTTAAATCGGGAGAAATAACTATTTCTATTTGGTTAATATTTTCTGCATATTCAATCACATTGGGATGAGGGGGATGGGGAACAAGAATATAACACTTTATTATTTTATATTTTGCTATGTACTCTTCCAAACTTCTAAGGCAAACCATTCCTAACTTCTGTGTAAAAGAGACAACTACTTTTTCTTTTTTATCATTTTGCTTTTTTTTAAAGAACATACAAATTCCTTCTTAAACTAAAAACTTACAGCGAAAAGCCAAAAACCATAATTTAAAATTCAAAACTTTAAAATCTGCCGATCTCCCGATCCGCCAATCTACTAATCAGTATTAGTTATCCAGTTGCCCGGTTAATCAGTTTCCCAATTAATTATTCGTTATTCGTTAGTGAATAGTTGTTAGTATTAAATGAAAAATGCAAAACCAGTTGTCGGTTCACAGTGTTCAGTTCACTATAGACAAAAGCTTTTTTCAACTTAGAACTCCCAACTTGCAATTCGTAACCAGTAACTTAAAGTTAATTACTAATTATTTATTACTTAGTTGTCTTATAACACCAGTTCTTATAAAATATCCCTTAGGCATATAATTTAGCAATACATTATAATGCCCTTCACTCCTAAATTCCGGATGAATCCCCACAATTTCCAAATCTTCAACATCGCAAGAGGTCGTAAAATATTTTTGGGTAAATTCACCCAAATAAGGTCCTAAAAGATTTGCTGCCAGAAGAGCGATAAGTATGGCAAAAATACTAAAATATCCGGTTTGAATTAAAAATATTAAAAATAACAAGGCGGCAATAAAATTTGCTATGGCAATACTCGTTCCGCAGTTTCGATGAATAGCTAATTGGCACTCTCCCCTTTTTAATAAATTTAATCCCTCCTGGGCAGCTTCTACAACTAAATTAGGGTCTTGAGCACCAGAAATTATGAAACCATTTTTCTGAGCCAAACCGGATAAAGGCAACCTTCCGCCGGCATATTTTTCTAATACATTAATGGTAGCATGTTCCAGGGCGTGATTTCTTCGAATCGCTTTATTCTTGGCAATATTTATAATCTGTTGAGGAACTGTAACCAGAGTAATTAAAGAATATATGGTAAAACCATAAGGTATAAAGATAAGTGTGATTACAAAAAAGAATAAAATTGCAAATATAAATAAGTAGAAAAATAAAAATATCATTTTTTACTCCTTGACAAAAGAATTTACCCAATCAGGCTGATTCGGTCTTTCTCTCTTTTCTCCCATCTCCTGCCATTTTTCATCAGTCAATCTATCTTCCATAGGATGTTTAAATTCATAATAAGAAAAAACAGCACCCCGACAGATTCTCG
>Ga0190334_1001284_pt1 | contig 11033 bp, 9 predicted proteins | sample 48720478_MG_FD_161270 | JGI IMG/M metagenome (GOLD analysis project Ga0190334, IMG submission 161270) | Hydrothermal vent sediment bacterial communities from Southern Trench, Guaymas Basin, Mexico - 4872-04-7-8_MG | ecosystem: Environmental > Aquatic > Marine > Hydrothermal vents > Sediment ...
TAATAAAGACAATGTAGATCTTAGTAAGTTTGAGCTAAATAGATAAATGGCACAAATAGGACATTAAATTATGGCCACAATTTTTGAAGACAATTTTAACTCTTATAATGATGGAGATTTGAACGGACAAGGAAGTTGGTCAGGTAATTCTACTTTTAAAATTCAGGGAACTACGGTTAAGGAAGGGACAAAGGCAGTTTATTGGGACGGTTCAGTGGCGGATGCCACTATCCATAAAACAGGAACGACTGTAGCTGACGGGAGGATAACCTTTTATTTAAGAGCTGGTCAAACGAATAAAAGAGGTTTGGTTTATATTAGAGAAGGAACAGATAATAAATTTTGGGTTGGTTTTTATGATGATGGTTATATTAAGTATTCTGGTTCATCTGGCGACACGAATTTTGGAACCTATTCTGCCAATCAATGGTATGAATTTGAAGTAGAATGGCGTAGTTCGGATAAAAAATTTAGATTAAGAGTAAATGGAGGAACTTGGACAGATTGGTTTTTGCCATTTTATGGAGGTTTTTCATCGGGAGTGAATGATTTTCTGTTACATACTCAAAATCCAGCGGGTGAAATATGGGTAGATTATATTGCTGAAGAACCTTATTCTCCTCCTTTTTTATCAGGCTGGTCCAAAAGAAAAAAAATTACTATAGATTCTTCCAAGATAGATTCTGACCTGACGCACTTTCCTGTAGCTGTTATTTTGGACGGCGACACGGACTTTTTTGGTGAGTTGACTTCTGATACGGATAAAAAGAAAGTTGCTTTTACAAAAGCAGACGGAACAACCCAGCTTTACGCCGAGATAGAGCAGTTTGATGCTACTAACCAGAAAGCGGTTTACTGGGTCTCTAAATCCGATTGGACTATTAGTAGTTCTTCTGATACCGAGTTTTATATTTATTACGACAGCAGTCAATCGGATAACACGACTTATATTGGAGATACAAAAGGTTCAACGCCAGCGAGCAATGTGTGGGATAGTAATTTTTTGAGAGTTTATCACTTGACTGATGAAAAAGATAGTTCTTCAAATACCGAACACGGAACTCGAAAATCAGCTACTGAACCTTCACAAGTTGATGGGAAAATAGGAAAAGCTTTACAAGGTGATAATGATGATGACTATCTTTATGCTTCTCCTTTGAATTTTGGGTATAATTCAGTTTTTACTGTTGAAGGCTGGGTAAAGACAACCTCTAATTCTGTGCTCTTTATGTGTGGATGTGATTCCAGTCACACGAATGAAATGGGTTGGACTTTACAAGCTAAAGGAAATGGGGAAACCAGTTTTTGCGTTGCTCGTTATGCTGGGTCTTGGTATAATACCTTTTTATCACATTCTGCTATAGATGGGAATTGGCATTATTTAGTGGGTGTTTATGATGCCGGTTCGATGAAACTTTATTTTGATGGGACACTGGAAGATACCAATACTTATAGTGATTCCTCAGCTTCGACTGGTAATCAAAATCTAGTTTTCGGAAAGTGGAGTGTAAATAATTCTTATATACCTTTCGGGAATCTGACTTTAGACGAACATCGTATATCTAACATTGCTCGCTCTGCCGCTTGGATAAAAGCTTCTTATAATTCGGCAAATAATAGTTTATTAACTTTTGGGAGCGAGGAGACAGGGACAGCTTCTGTAAAGATAGAAAAATCTTTAAAGTATTGTATTACGAAAGAATTGGAAGCAATTACTAAATCCCTGAAATACTGCGTAATTGCCACCCCGACCAAGAAAACTAAGTCTTTGAAATACGATATATTCCTTGGCTCTACAAAGATAGAAAAATCTCTTGGATACGAAGTAGTAAAAGAGACCAAAGTCCAGAAGGGGCTTATCTATAAAGTCAAGGCAGGAGTTAAGATTGAGAAATCTCTTAAATATACTACTATCACGACACCAGCCAAACTGGAAAAGAGTTTGGCTTATTATATTTTAACAGTCCCGTCAGCCACGCAAAAAAGTTTGAAATACTGCGTGCTGACCGATACAAAAATTGAGAAGGATTTAATCTATAAAGCACTCCCAGCGATAGCGATTAATAAATCCTTAAAATACGCATTAACAACAACGCCAGCGAAAATAGAGAAGTCCCTGAAATATGTTGTGAACCCAGCACCACCACAGGAGATTTTAAGCGGAAAAGCAGTAGTGGCTTCAGCCTCAACTACAGCGACAACACCAGAGGACATTGACGGATTGAGTTTTGACATCACCCTGAAAAACGAGGGCTACATAATGGCATTTATGTCGCTCACGGGAAACATAGGGGGATCAGACGGAAAGAAAGGATTCTTTATAATAAACATTAACGGAGTTGACTCCCCAGCAACAGAGAGGCACTTTTTCGCAAACAAAGACGGGAGCGTCGGGGTTGTGTTTAGAAGCGGACTGTTGCCAGCAGGGCAATACACGGTTAAGGGCAGACATTACACGGAGGCTGGAGTGACGCTGGAAAGCAAGAACATTACATTAGTTGCCTTCCCAACAGAGGACAAGGGAGGAAACAGGATTAAGAGTGTTTACGACACTATTGTTTCAGATTCGGTGGTAGGAGATACGGTGGAGGATATCGATGGGCTGACGCAGGATATGACGACTGAGGTTCTATCTTTCATATTCGCGATGATTACTGGAAGTGTGTCGGTTGATGTGGCAGGCAAACTATACCGCATTATTTTGAGGGTTAATGGAAGAGATTTTGAAATTAAAAGGACACTGGAAGAAGTAGGAGATGTGGGGTCGGTAGCTATTGCGGGCAGGACAGAATTGCCAGAGACGGAAGCTGTAAACATAAAAGGAAGGCACGCCACAGAAGCAGGAGTGACGGGAACGATAGCACCAGCAAACTTGGTAGGGTTGGCTCTTTCTACCAAAAGCGGAGGAACGGGTTATGTGATACCTTCAGGGGAAGTCTTTATCAAGGGTGCGGTAATATCAACAACGTCAACTACACTTGAGGATATCCCTGCAGTGGAAACCGAAGTGACTCTAACACAGGAGGCTCACATCTTTGCGGTGATGACGCTGGAAATGGAAAGCGAGAAGGACAACAGGGACAACTTCTTCGCTATCAACATAAATGGAACCGACTTTGAGGAGATTGGCAGAACCTCAAACAGGAAATCGGACAGGGCAGTTGTTACGGTGGTGGCAAGGACAAACTCTAAACTTCCAGCAGGAACTTACACTATAAAGGGAAGGTGGAGAACTACCTCAGGGAACACGCTCAGGATAGTAGATGATTTTTCGCTTGTGGCAATCGGGCTTGAAACAACTACACAAGATTTGCCTACTCATTTATTAAGGGGTTTGGATTACAAAATTAGTTCTTATAAAAAGATAACAAAAGACCTCAAATATGCGATATTGACCACCCAAACAAAGGCAACAAAGGGTTTAATCTATAAAATAAAGAAGGCGATAGCAATAACGAAAGGACTTATTTATGCAGTATTACCTACGAAGTCAGTGACCAAATCATTGAAGTATTGTATTTCGATAACGCCTTCAATCAAAACGAAATCTTTAAAATACAATATCTTTTTAGGATCAACCACGATTCAGAAGGGTTTGAAGTATAGTATTCTTACAACGCCTTCCGCAAAGACAAAGGGTTTAATTTACAAAGTAGTTCCGAGTATCAAGGTAGAAAAGGAACTGGTCTATAAGGTGCTACCTTCTATTGCAATAAATAAGTCCCTTAAATATACAGTCCTAACCACTCCAGCAACTAAGACAAAACAATTAAAATACAACATTTTTTTAGGGACTACTAAGATTGAGAAGGGACTTATTTATGATGTTATCGCAACCAGCAAGCTGACTAAATCCTTAAAATATACAGTATTAACAGAGACCAAGATTGGGAAAACCTTAAAATATACCATACTGACAACGCCAGCAAAAATAGAGAAAGACCTCAAATACACCATTCTTACAGAACCTTCGGCTATAACGAAACAATTAAAATACAATATTTTCTTAGGAGCTACCACGATTGAAAAGCAGTTAGAATATGCTTGCATTCCACCGACTAAAATTGAAAAAGAACTCAAATATACAGTAATTACCACACCAGAAAAGAAAACGAAATCCTTGACATATAGCATATTCCTCGGTGCGACTGCGATTCAAAAAGCGTTGAAGTATTGTGTGATAGCTACACCAGAAAAGATTGCCAAAGAGCTAATCTATGATATACTCACCAAAACAAAGATAGAGAAGGATTTACATTATGAGGTTCTTTTAGAGCAGGCGATTACCAAGAGTTTGAAATACTGTGTGATTACAACGCCAGAAGCCACTACAAAATCGCTGAAATATCAGATTATCACTACGCCATCGGCGATAGAAAAAACACTTCATTATGAAGTTTTGACGGAACTTGCTATTACTAAATCCTTAAAATATTGTATTATAAATCAGCCGAGTGCTATAATAGATAAAGAACTTAAATATACTATAGGAGGAGGTTACCCTTACAGTTCATTTGACAGTAGCCCATACGAGCCATTCCCAAGATAATTGACAGATATTTTTATCAGATGTTAAAATAAACTAAGGAAATAATATGTTAGAACCAAAAGGATACACGACAATAAAGCAGATAGAAAATTATTTACTCCATACAATCAAGGACTATTTTAAGCCACAGGTTGAGGAGTGGATAGCGATGATGGAGAAATACGTAGAACAGGAAACTGGCAGAGTTTTTATTGCTGATGAAGTGGCAACCGAAAAGAAGTATGACGGAGATGGAAAGACGCAACTGTTTTTAGACGAGTGCGTGGAAGTTTCAAAACTAACAATAGACGATACAGAGATAGATGGCGACGATTATTTGCTTTACCCCCCAAACGAACTACCAATAACCAGAATCAAACTCAAGGATGACGCTGGTTTAATTTTCAATAAAGGCGAGCAGAATATTAAAGTAGAGGCGAAATGGGGCTATTCTGCAAATTGTCCTCCTGATATTAGTTTTGCCACTACGGTATTTGTGGCAGGTATTATCAATTTTTCAGGAGAGATGAGTGGGGAGATTAAGCAGGAAAAGATGGGAGATTATTGGGTTACCTATAAAGATAAAACCTCGTGGCAGGATTTTGAGAGAGCAAAAGATATCTTGAAAAAATATAAAAAAATAGTAATTGGATAATGAAAACAAACAAGCAGGCAACAATTAAAAGATTGACAGCAACGGCAAATCCCAATATTAAGGAATGGCAGGAAGTGGGAACGATAAGCGTAATGTTTCTGCCTTTAAGTGCTGAGAGAAGGCAAATAGCCAGAGCAGAAGGGATTATAGGCAAGGCATACACTCTCTTTGCGGAACTATCAGCGGACATCCAAGAAACGGACAGGGTAGTTATTGACGAGGTTGAATATGATGTTAAGGGGATAAAGAGATATGAGGGAAGCCAAGCGGTAGACCACCAAGAGATATTAATTGAAGAAAGAAAACAATAATATGCCAGAAGGAATTACGATAAAAATTGAGGGGCTTGAAAAATTGAAGGACGCCTTCAAAAAGTCTCCGGGAATAGTAAGAGAACAGATTCAGAAAGCCATTGCTTTGTCAGTCGCCTTGGTAAATAGAGAAGCAAAGATAGAAGCACCAGTAAGGACAGGCAGGTTAAGATCAAGTATCAGGAGTAGAATTCAACCTTTTAAGGGAATAGTAGAGCCGACGGTGGATTATGCGATATATGTACACGAAGGGACTTCTGCACATATTATAAGACCTGTAAGAAGGAAAGCTCTTTATTGGAAAGGGGCGAAGCACCCAGTAAAAATGGTTCACCATCCTGGGACTAAAGCTAATCCCTTTATGAAAAGAGGTGCTGAGAAAGCAGAGGGCAAAGTTCAAGCCATATTCCAAAGAGCAATTAATAATATAGCAAGACAATTAGCAATATGATAGGATTTTACGAACTTAGAGAAAAAATAATAGCAAAGATTAACGAGAAAATTGGAGACGGAACTATTACTCATATAGGCGAAGCGTATTGGTCTCCAGCAGACATTAAAAAGATGCCTGCCGCAGTTGTTATGCCAGAAGCATTAGAAAGTTCTTATCAGAACACAGCGGGAGGCAGGCATAGGACATTTATATTTAGAGTTTATGTTTTAAAAGGAGTTGAGGGCGAGGAGGAAACTAATGTTGAGAAATTGCTTAGCAATGCGATTGACGAGCTAATAGAAGTGTTTGATAAAAAGGATAGCCTCGTAGTCGGGGGGCTATTACACGTCCGTCCCACCCCCTCTATATGGGATTGGATAGAATATGGAGGAGGCGAGGCACGGATAGCCACGATGACACTATCTTGCGATGTTATTGTGGAAACAACTTAATAATAAACTAGGGAGAAAATATGCCAGAAGCAATTAGAAAAAAAGCGAAGGTGGAAGTGGCTCAAAATCCACCTAAAGAAGAAAAAGAGCCACAAAAGGAAACAAATGGGGAAGTGCCAGAGGAAAAATTGCCTCTTTGGAACTTTCCTCTAAAAGGTCGGAGCGTAAAAGCAAAAAATTTACAAGAAGCAATTAAAAAAGTTAATACTAAGGAATAAATATGGCTTATTTAAGAGGTGAAGACATCAATATAGGAGTCGGAATGGAGAATCCATCAAATAGGGGAACTATTGTAGCTCCTCAGGTTTGGATTCCGGGCAGGACACCGACGGGTATAGTGCCTATAATAGAAAAGGTTGAAATAAAAGAAACCAGAGCTACTGGGGTTGATACGCAAGGTTCAGAAATAGTCCAGAAAAGGGCAGAGGGAGAATTAGAGTTTAATGTTAGGGTTAACTCAATCGGTTATTTGCTTAAGAGCTTATTCGGAAAAGTGACGACGACGGTGGTGGAAGCCGCCGCAGTTTGGTCTCATAAGTTTGAGATATTGCCACAGAATGCTCAACATCCTTCATTGACTTTGGGGCTTTCGCAGGCACACGCAACTATCAAGGATTACGATTATTCCCTTGCAGTTGTAAAAAGTTTGGAACTTAGAACGCCTGTTGATGATTTGGTCAATGCTACAGTAGGATTTATAGCGGCAAAAGAAACAATACATACTCCAGCATTTTCGCCGACTTTTGCCAACAATGATTATTGTTTCAGACACCAAGACGTGGAAGTTAAGATTGCCGATAATGTTGCTGGATTATCTGCAGCTGACCCTTTGAAATTAAAGGAGCTTGTCCAAACGAATGATAATAATAGCAGAGTGAACCAAAACATCGGAGAGCTAAATCCCAGCGATGTGTTATCAAACTTCCTTGCGATGAAAATGACCTTGAAGGGTGATTATCAAGATCCTGCTGACTGGAGAGATTTATTTACAGGGGGAAATTACAAGGCAATGAGTATCACAATGGAAAGAAGCGATATTCAGATTGGGACTGATCCATCACAACATCCGAAAATAGAGATTATCTTCCCGAAGGTTAGCATTGAAAATTGGACACCTGACAGACCGATTGAGGATATTGTGACGGAGGGTATTGAAATTAAAATTCACTATGACGAGACCGAAGCGAAGGCGGTGGAAGCTACGGTAGTCAACGAAACGGAGAATTACGATCACGTATAGTAAAATTATAAGGACTATGCCACAATTACAAGACACGAGAAAAATAATTGAGGTTTCCCTCAAATCAATCAAGGATAGTAAAATAACTATGAAAGACGGGCTTCTGGCTGGTGATATGGCTTTTGTTTATGGAGATGCGATGACTAACGATGTTGAAAGAACATTAAGAGCTTTAAGTAGGATGATAATTGATTGGAATCTGACCGACGAAAAAGGAAATAAACTGCCTATAAATCTGGAAAATATAAAGAAGCTACCCTTGGTAGATGTTACAGAATTAATTGGCAAGACTTCTTTTGGCGAAATAGATAAAAAAAAAGGGGAAACCTTGAAACAATAAAAGCTCTGATTTGTTTAGAAACAGGATGGACAGAACAGGAATATAATTCCCAAAGGTGGGAATTTATTGAAGATTTAATTTTGGCTATTAAAAGAAAATATGGCGACAACAAACCTTCAAATAATAATATCGGCAATAGATAAAGCATCAAAAACTATAGAGGGAGTCGGGAACAGATTTGAAAGTATGGGAAAAAAGATGAATTCTGTAGGCAAGAAAATGACAATGGGCTTGAGTATGCCTTTAGCAGGAATAGGGACTTTGGCCATAAAAACAGGGGCTCAGTTTGAGCAATCAATGGCAAATGCCGCTTCGGTTTCAGGAGCTACTGGAGAGGAGTTTAAAAAGATGCAAAAAATTGCTCGGGAAATGGGCAAGGCAACTGTTTTTTCTGCTTCAGAGGCTGCGGACGCTATGTATTATATGGCTTCGGCAGGTTGGAAAGTTGACCAAATGGGTAATGCAATAAAACCGACTTTGGATTTAGCGGCAGCTACTCAGTCAGATTTGGCGGAGACCACTGATGTGGTTGTTTCTGCGTTAAACCAATTCGGGTTGGAATCAAAGGATACAGACAGGGTAGCTAATGTTTTTGCGGCAACAATTGGAAATTCACAGGCAACACTTGAAAAATTGGCTTATTCAATGCGTTATGTAGGTCCCGTGGCAAAAAGTTTGGGATACTCAATAGAAGAAACCTCAGCGGCTTTGGGAATTCTTTATAACGCTGGATTTAAGGGAGAACAGGCAGGAACAATTTTGAGGGGAGCATTGTCAAGATTAGCAAGTGGAAGCAAGCCAGTAATGAAAGTATTAGACGAATTGGGGATATCTTTTGAACAGGTAAATCCCGAGATGAACTCAATGAGCGATATTATCAAGATCTTAGGAGAAAAAGGAATTACTACTACTCAGGCATTGGCTCTATTCGGGCAAGAAGCGGGTCCCGGAATGATGGCGATGATTGGAAAAGGAGCTGGGGCGTTAGACGAATTGAAGGAAAAAATTACAGGGACGAATTCAGCCACAGAGATGGCGGAAAGACAGACCCAAACCTTGTCAGGTTCAATTAAATTATTGAAATCAACATTAGAGGAAGCATTTTTGATGATTTCAGAAATAGTAGCTCCTATTCTTAAAGATTTTATTGATAACCATTTAAAACCTTGGATACAAAAATTTCAAGAATTATCACCAGCAACTAAAAAGTTAATTATTGTTATAGCGGCTTTTGCGATGGCTCTCGGTCCTGTTTTAATGGTGCTGGGAACTCTGATAGGCAGTTTGAAAAATGTTGCCTTGGCAATCAAAATAGTAGGGATAGTGATTAAAGCATTTTCAGCTCACCCTTTGATTTTAGCAATTATGGCAGTAGTAGCAGTAGCGATTTATTTCTACAAACATTGGGAAGAAATATGCGAAGGAGCGAAATATCTTTGGGAAGGATTAAGTTATAAAGTGAAAGAAATTGCTAATTCTATAAAAGAAGTTTGGGAAAAATTAATTGGATGGATTGAGGGTAAAATTAATTGGGTAAAGGACAAGATTAATCAGGTAAAAAATATTGGTGCGGGAATTGGTGGTAAAATTAAAGGGACATTTTCAAAAGCTGAAGAGTGGGTCAGTAGTCGTATTCCTCATTTTCAGCATGGAGGAATTGTACCGGGGGTTGGTCCGAAGTTAGCAATGGTTCACGGAGGAGAGACAATAATCCCAAGAGGTAAAAATTTTGGAAATATTAATGTATATATTCAGGGAGGCAATTATTTAGACAGAGAAGCAGGCGAGAAGTTTGCCGAGATATTGGGTAAAATGCTTAGAAAACAACTAAGATACCAAAGAGGATATTAATATGCCGTTAATCCAAAAAACACTAAAATATACCGCGAAGAGAATTGTAGTAAAAATTAACAATGTAGATAGGAGCGACCTAATCAATTTTGACTCTTTAGAGATTCAGAACAATTTATATTCCAAAGTTGACACTTGTTATTTTACTTATGAGAAATATGGAAGCAGGACTTATGTACCAGAAGGAGGAGACGAAGTGGGAGTTTGGGATAGAGACACAAAAATTTTTGGAGGCAAGATAACAAATGTGAAGGTAAGGGTAGAAGGTAAGGTCAGGATTTACGATATTGAATGTAAGGACTGGGTGGATCAGCTTGATGGAAAGCTGGTAACAGAGAGCTATGAGAACAAGACCGTCAATCAGATTATAACAGACCTTCAAAGTAAATACGCAACAGATTTTGATATTTCAAATGTTAACTGTAGCACGAACATTGAAGCGATTTACTTTGATATGAAGCCGATGTCAAAATGCCTTGACGAGCTGGCAGAGATAGCTGGCTACCATTGGTATGTTGACCCCGACAAAAAAATATACTTTTTTGCCGAGGGTAGCATAACATCTCCTTTTGATATCACAGACACAAATGGACATTGTATTACACAATCGCTGGAGATAGAGGAGGATTACGAGCAAATAAAAAACCGAATTAATATATTGGGAGGTAATATTGCCAATGTTCAGGTTCACGATGATACTTCAATAGCAAACTACGGGGAACACGAAGTAGTCATCAGAGACGACACCTTGACCTCAACCGCAGAGGCAACCCAGAAAGCCAACGCTGTTTTGGCCGCCTTCAAAGATCCAATTAAAAAAGGCAGTTTTGAAACCTACGATGCAGGGCTTGTGGCAGGGCAGAAAATAAATATTAACTCTGCTATACGGGGAGTGAACCAAGATTTTATAATACAGTCGGTTAGGTTCAAAGCAAGGACTCCGACCGATTTTAGCTATAAAGTAGAAGTGATGACGCAACAGGGACAGGGATTGATTGACCTTTTTGAGCAGGAAATAATAAATTCTCCAGCGGTAAAGGAAAGTTTTGGGAATAGGGACTTCACTTGCGATATAAAATTTACGGTTGTTAATTACCATAAGATTGAATGGGAAGCAGGGCATATAATAATGAGTAGCGGAGAGACCTACAACATTAATGCTGGAAGTCGCGAGTTTACAAATGCGGAGGTTTGCTATTTTAAGCCAAGCACTTCAACAACCG
>Ga0190334_1001287_pt1 | contig 11024 bp, 8 predicted proteins | sample 48720478_MG_FD_161270 | JGI IMG/M metagenome (GOLD analysis project Ga0190334, IMG submission 161270) | Hydrothermal vent sediment bacterial communities from Southern Trench, Guaymas Basin, Mexico - 4872-04-7-8_MG | ecosystem: Environmental > Aquatic > Marine > Hydrothermal vents > Sediment ...
TTTTATTTTGTTTCCAATAAGTAAAAATTCTAGCAATTTTTCAGAAATCTCTTGCATTTCTTACCTCCAGTATATTATCTCTAAAAATTCTTAAATTATTCTAACATATAGAGTTATTAAAACAAAAATGAATAGGACATTCTTTCAGTAAGAAAGGGGTAGTTGCGTCCTGTTTAAATGAGTAAGAACAGTTTTATTGAATATAAAGGAATTAAATTTCATTTTTAGAACATATTATTCAAACTTATTAATTTCAAATCTTCACTTTCATTTAAGTTTTCAAATCCATTTTTTGAAAAAAGATAATATATTATTTTAGAAGGTGATATATTTAAGTCTTTTAGTAAGAATGGTATTTTCTTTTTTAATTTGTTAAGTGTTCTGTTGTCAATTTTTTTATCTGTCCATTTACATTCGCAGACATAAACTGTGTCGTCTTTTATACCTACAATGTCTATTTCATGACCGTTGCCCTACCATCTTCCGATTTTTTCGAGTTCAATATTTTTAAGCATATATTGTCTGGCAATTCTTTCGAATGTAAATGATATATGCTGAGAGATAGTTAACTTAATTTTTTCAAGAAGTTTTTTACCTAAACCTCTATAAATCATTTCTTTGTAGGGATGAATATATTTAAAATAAAATCTCAAATATTCATCTAAAATGTAGTAATATGATTTTCTTTTTGGTTTTTCTCTTAAAGTAATGGGGCTTTCGTTTTTAATTAATTCTAGTTCTACTAGTTTTGAAAGATAAGTTCCTATGCTTTTGTATTCCATGTTTGAATTAATTGCAATTTCATTTGGAGTGGTTTTTCCATTTGCAATTGAAATCAAAACAGAATAATAATTTGAAGGATGCTTTTTAAATTCTTCAAGTGTTAAAAATTTTCCTTCTTCAACTAAAAATTCTCCTGCTGTTAAAACTTTTTCTTTTAGTGCAGTGTAAAAATTATCATATTCTAAAAATTCAAGTAAATATAATGGAATTCCATTGGTAACACCATATGCAAGAACATAATCTTCTTTTAATTTGAAGTTTAAAAATTTAATGGAATCAAAGAAATCAAGAGGGAAAATTTTATACTGTCCTGTTATTCTTCCATAGATAGGGCTGTTTAATGAAAGAGAGATTTTTTCAATCATACCACTGTATGAACCACATAAGATAAATTTTACATTTTTTTCGAAAAACTTTTATCCCACCATCATTGGAAAATAGATAAAAATGAATTATCTTTCATGGGTATATACTGAAACTCATCGAAGATTATTGTTTTGATATTTCTTTTATCAATTGCCAATTTTAAAAAGGAAAAAACTCTTCCCATGTGAATATTTTTGACGTTTCAGGAAGATTTAACAGTTCTTTAATTTCGTTCATAAATCTATTCATTAAAGAAATGCTTCCTGAAAGGTCTGCGGTGAAAAATAACCCATTTTTAATGATGTTTTCTAAGAGAAATTTTTCCCCACTCTTCTTCTACTATATATAATTATCAATTCAGGTTTTGGAGATGAAATCTTCTTTAAAAGATATTCTTTTTCCTTTTTTCTGTTTATGTCATATTTTCTTAAAATATATTTTCTAAAGATAAATTTACTAAATATATCTTTAGTAAATTAAAAATGACAAATAAATCGACCTTTTATACACGGTTTAAGTTGTAATCCAGAAATTTTGAAAGAGTACTTCTAGTTTAGAGTGGGTTTTTAAAAAGTAAACAGTCATATTGGTACAAAATAAGCAAGAAATGGCTCCATACTGGAGCCATTTTAGAGTTTTGGTGAATTTATTGAGGAAGAGGTGTTTTAGTAACTTTAACATTGCTTTTAGTAATGTAAACATTATAAAGTTTCTTTTTGAAAATTACCTTGAAATTCATTGAGTTCCAATGTTCAGGAAGCCATGGAGTAAATAAAAGTTCGTTTTCTTTAATTTTCATTCCTCCAAATCCAAATACTGCTGCTTGCCAGGTTCCACCGGCACTTGCTGCATGAATTCCATGGTCCGTATTACCCTGGTTGTTTTCAAGGTCTACAAGAGCTGTTCTCATGAAATGCTGATATGCTTTTTCGTGATTGCCAATTGTCAATCCTAAAATTGCATAAATACTCGGACTAAGTGATGATTTGTGCATGGTTCTTGGTTCGTAATATTCGTAATTTATTTTTTTGGTTATATAATTAAATTCTTCCGGTAATACAAACATCGCCATAATTACGTCAGGTTGCTTTATCAATTGATAATTATTAAGTTTTGTTAAATCCACGCTTTCTGGCCAGATAGGCATGTTTTTATCATCAAACTTTGTGATTATTTTATCCTCCAAATTAAAATAACCTTCAAATTGTTCGATTAAATGAGATTCTTTATTCCAGGGTATATATAACTTGTTTATTACATCTTTCCAGTGATTTATTTCTTTTTCTGTTATTCTTACTTCTTCGACTATTTTTTCATATTCTTTTGGGTACTCTTCCTTGAGAACTTCCAAATATTCGACAGCCTTTTCAATATTCCATTTTGCAAGGAAATTGGTGTAGAAGTTGTTGTTTACATGTTCATGAAATTCATCCGGGCCTATAACATCATTTATTTCATATCTATCTTTTTTGCTGTTATATTCTGCACGAGTACTCCAAAATCTTGCTGTTTCAAGCAATATTTTAATTCCATAATTTAAGAAGAATTCCCAATCATCTGTTGCTTTTAAATATTCAAGTACAGCAACTGCAATATCTGCAGTTATATGGTATTCTATGTCTCCGGTCCAAATCCTTACCTTGTTGCCATAGTAATCTTTCCCCCATTTAGGAGTTTCTTCTTCACCCGTATCTGCAGATTCCCAAGGGTATTGTGCACCACTGTAACCATTTTTATTTGCATTTTCCATAGCAGCTTTTAATGTATGATATCTATACATCAACATTGATCTTGCAGCTTTAGGATAGGTGTAAATGTAAAATGGTAGCATATAAATTTCTGTATCCCAGAATACATGACCTTTGTATCCCTCACCATGTAAACCTTTAGCAGCAAGGCTAACTTTTTCATCTTCGGGATTTACCATTGAAAGTAATACAAAAATATTGAATCTTAATGCTTTGTCAGCTTTTTCATCACCCTCAATTTTTATGTTTGCAATATCCCAGATATTTTCAAGTAATTTTTTGTGTTCATCAAAAAGCTTTTCAAAACCAACCTTTTTTGCTTCATCTAATCTTTTTAAATTTTCTTCAAATAGATTTTCAGTTTCTCTATTTGATAGAATGCTTGTGTATAAAATAACAGAGATTTTCTTTCCTTTTTCAGGAAAAATTTCTGTTGTTTGGGTAATATGGTCAATTAAATCTCTTGAGAGCATGTTTCCTTCGCTTTCTAGTGATGATATTATTGACACTTTGTAATTTGATTCTCGAGTATGTGCTTCTGTATAGATAAATTCCTCGGTAATTTTGGTATTTTTGAGTATGTAATGCTTAACTTTTTCTGCAGGAGTTTTCTTTGAGTTTTTAGTTGTTCCATCTATAAAATGTTCAATATGTATTTTTTCAGTATAGTTTTCTGGAATAATTTCGTATTTAGCTAATGCAAGATTTCTTCTTTTAAAACTCAAAAATCTAAGTCCCTGTATTGTTGTTATACGACCCTTTTTATCTTTGATTTTTAAATATTTATAAAGAGTTGCATTCTTCATATTTAAATATTTCTTATATTCAAGTATTTCACATTCAAGTGGATTTAAAAATTCATCTCCAATATATATTCTAAGACCCCAGAAATATGGTAAATTCACAAGTTCTTTTACCTGTGCTTCTGATTTATCAAATACTCCCGCAACATATGTTCCAGGAGTTTCTTCTTCAAATAGTTCTTCGTGAGTTCCTCTAACACCAATTTTCCCGTTTGCAAGTGTAAATATAGTTTCTTTTACATTGTTTACTTCAAATTTTGTGTCTTCAATTATCCATTCATTTGCTGTCATATTCATCCTCCTTAGAGCATAATTTTTTCAGAAAATCAATGTTGATTTCTTTTAGTGAATTAACAACAACATGAGCATGGGACAATTCCTTTTCGTTTCCATGTCTTGCTATTCCAATTGTTTTCATGCCAGCATTAATACCGGCATTAATTCCTTCAATAGCATCTTCAATCACAATACAATTTTTACTATTGACACCGAGCCTTTTAGCAGCTATAAGAAAAATTTCCGGGTCTGGCTTTCCTTTTTCAAAGTCATAGCCGGTTACAACTGCGTCAAATAAGTCTATAATACCAATTTTTTCGAGAATAAGTTTTGTATTTTTACTTGAAGATGCAACTGCTATTTTTATGTTATTTTCTTTTAGCTCCAAAATCAAATTCATCGTGTCTTTGAAAACTTCTGGAGGTTCCAATTTAACAAACTCTAAAAAATATCCTTGTTTTTCATCTGCCATCTTTATTAAGTCTTCTTTTTCAACATCTGTTGCAACGGATGCTATTCCATCGAGTCTAGGTTTTCCATCGACTTTCTCTTTATAAACCTGAAAATCAAAGTAATAACCGTGGTTTTCAAACATCTTTTTCCACGCTTTAAAATGAATAGGAACAGTATCGGTTATAACTCCATCCATGTCAAATATAACAGCTTCAAGCATATCTTTCCTCCTTAACCTTTTAGTGCTGAGAGTTTTCCAGTTTCAACAAATTGTTTTTGGAAAGAAAAGAAAATTATTATCATAGGAATTGTCATGAGAATTGTTGCTGCCATCATGTACTGCCAGAAAGTATAATATGAAGTCTTGAAAAAGTTAAGCCCCATCGTTAGGGTATACATTTCTTTGCTTGAAGTAATTATTAATGGCCACATAAAGTCATTCCAGGCACCAAGAAAAGTATAGATTGAAAGCGCAGTTATCGCTGGTTTAGCATTGGGTAGTACTATTTTAAAGAAAGTTTTAAAGATACCAGCTCCATCGATTACTGCTGCTTCTTCAAGCTCCTTTGGGAAATTGAGGAAGAATTGCCTCATAAGGAAAAGACCAAAAACACTTGTAAGTTTTGGAACAATTAACCCCGGATAAGTATTAACAAGGCCAAATTTCACCATGAGGTTATACTGAGGTATCATTGTTACCTGAAATGGAACCATCATTGTAGCAAGAAAAAGAATAAACCAGAAATTTTTAAGTGGAAATTTTAATCTTGCAAATGCATAGCCTCCAAGTGTGTCTAGAAGAAGATTTCCTAATGTAAGAGCAAGAGCGTAAATAACAGTATTTAAAAACCACCTTGAATAATAAGGTACAACTTCAAATATCTTTTTATAATTTTCAAATGTAGCATCAACCCCAAAAACTTTTGGAGGAACTCTAAAGAAATTTATATTTGGTGGCCACTGCATTATATCAACACCAAATTTTTCTCCAGTAACTGGATCAACACCGTTTAATGGTGTAATTGAAACCAAAAATGCCCATATAAATGGAAATAATGAAACAATTGCGTAAATAATTAAAATTGAATATGAGATTATAAACGAAATTTTCAATTTTTTGTTCATCATTTTCACCTCAGTACGTTTCTTTAACTAATTTTCTCTGGATAAGTGTTAAAGAAAGTATAATTGCAAATAAAACAAGGGATAAGGCTGAAGCATATCCCATATTTCCATATTCAAATGCATTTTTGTATATGTAGAAGGAAATTGTTATGTTTCTCATATTTTTTATTAGGAAATATATTTGATCAAACACCTGCATACACCCAATAGTTCCCATTGTCGCAACGAAAAGGATTTGGGGGCGTAGCAGAGGCAGTATTATTTTCCAGAATATTTTATTCGGAGTTGCACCATCAATCCTTGCAGCTTCATATATAGAACTTGGAATATCCTGTAATCCTGCAAGGAAAGTTATCATGAAATAACCTGCAGTTGTCCAGATATTCATAACCATAATTGCTGGAAGAGCAGTATTTGGATTTTCAAGCCAGGCAATTGGCTGAAATCCAAAATATCCTAACAAACGATTTAAAATACCTGGTTTTGAGTATATCATCCAGAAAATCATTGAAATAGCTGCTGATGAAGTTATAGAAGGTATGAAGAATGTAAGTTTGAAAAATTTCACACCTTTTATTTTAGAATTTGCAGCTACTGCAAGAATCAGTGCAAGGAAAGTTTGAACGGGTACAACTATTACAGTGTAAAAGAAAGTATTAAACAGTGAAATTCTAAAATACTGGTCATTAAACATTTTTTTGAAATTCAAAAGCCCTAAAAAGTTCGGAATATATCTTTTGAAATATTTTTTACCACTTTTTAGATATTCAGACATAAAATCAGATAATTTCATTTCTTTATTTAGTTTTCCATGAACAAAATCTTTTAGTAGTTTTTGTGTGTCAAAGTTTTCTAAAATTATTTTTTCCTTGGTTTCATCCAGGTTTACACCAACATCATATTTTATAAATGATAGAAGATCAAAAAAATCAATTATCTCATCAACTGATGAAACATCAGTTTGAAATACACCAAGGTGAAATTCAAGAGCTTCTTGAGGATTGAATTTTGTTTCAAGATTTCGAGCATTTAAGGGGTTATAATCGGTAAAGCTGTAATAAAATGCTGCAAATATTGGATAAATTGTAAAAGTTAAAATTGTAATAATAATTGGCAAAGCAAATAGATAACCAGCTATAGCTTCTTTGGTTTTTCTTTTCATAAAACACCTCCGAAAAAGAGGGGGTAGTTCCCCCCTCTACTATAGTTATTTACCACTTACCCAATCAAAGTAGTTGTCTTTAATTTGTTTTAGAGCTTCATCCAGAGTAATTTTCCCGTAGAATAGGTCTTTTAATCTTGAATTAATTTGATCGTTTGCAATTGAGAAAATACCAGTTGGTGTTGGAACCTTCCATGGATAAGCATATTCTGCACCTTTATAGAAAGGAACTTTAATAGGATCTGTGTCTTTTGCTGCGATGTCTTTTCTTGATGCTAGAACTCCTGCTCTTTCAACAAATATTTCCTGTCCTCTTGTTACGAGGAATTTTAATACTTCCCATGCTTCATTTTTATGCGGTGTATTTCTGTTGATTGACCAGGAAACTGTGTAGACCATTGTAACCTTTCTGATAAGGCTTGGCATTTCAACAACACCGATCTTTTTGAAAACATCAGGATAGGAACCTTTTAAGAATCCTATTGTCCATGGCCCTGTCATAGCCATTGCAACTTTTTCTTTTCCAAGAGCTTCACCAATCCAACCGGCACCAACTTCTTGTGGTTCAACAGCTACTTTGTATTTGGTTACCATGTCAACATAAAATTTTATGCCAAATCTTGAGGCAGGGGTATCAAGAGCAGTGTTCAGATTTTCGTCAACAAGGCTTCCACCTGTACCAAGTATGAAAGGAATAACTCTGTTAAAGTCTGCAGCTAAAACCAAAGGAGTTTCAAAACCTTTTCTTTTTAGTTGAAGTGCTTTATCAAGAAGATCGAACCAGGTATCTTCGCTTGTTGGATATGGTACTCCATATTTATCAAATATTTCTTTGTTGAAGAAGAATGCAAGAGTGGAGAAATCTTTTGCAATACCATATACTCTTTCGTTGTACTTAAATGCATTAACTAGTGGTTCAAAGTATGCATTTAAATTAAAGTTATCTTTTTTGATAAAAAGGTCTAAGGGTAATAATATATTCTTTCCGGCAAGTTCTTCAAAGAAGTAAACATCAACGTAGAAAATGTCTGGAGCTGTTCCTGCTGAAATCCTTGTCTTAAGGGTTTCAAGGTAATTCCCTGGAATAGGTTCCCAGTCAACTTGTATATCCTTGTGTGTAGCATTAAATTCATCAACTGCAGCTTTTATAGCAGCTTCCTCATCTGGATTACCAGGCCAACCAGAAATAGTTATAGTTGTTACAGAAAATGATAAAGAAACCATCAAAACAGTTAAAACTACCAAAAATACCTTTTTCATACTAACACCCTCCTTTTTGTAAGTGAAATCGATTACATTTTTGAAAATCAAAAAAAGAACAAAGATTATTTTTGGAATTTTAAAGTGCTTTCCCTTGCAGAAACTTCGACAGGTAATAACATACTAGCTACTTTTTCTTTGTTTATTAATTTATGTAGCATCTTAGCTGCATTAAAACCAACATCAAAGATATTTTGATTAATAGAAGTTATTCCAAGTATTTTTGATGAAGGTAAATCATCAAAACCTATTAAAGGTTTTTCTATACCAGTTTCTTTCATGTAATTGAAAACCCCATACGCCATTAAATCTGATGCACAAAAAATCCCATCATATTTTTTTAGTTTTACACTTTTTGCAATTCTATAACCTGATTCTTTTGAGAAATCTCCATACTTTATTTCCAGTTCAACGCCTAACTCTTCTTTTGCCTTTAACACCCCGGAAAGTCTTTGCTCGGTTACAACAGGTCCTTTGCTTCCACTGATATATAGTATTTTTTTACAACCTATTTCAAATAAATGTTTTATACCTAAATATCCACCCTGGTTATTATCTGGATCAATATAGGTGAAGTTATTCTTTTTGTTTCTACCTATAACAACATATGGAAAACCTTTGGAGTTTAAATATTCGATTCTTTCATCATTTTCTCTTAAGTCTGTGATAATAAAGCCACTTACAAGTTTACTTTTAATAAGTTTTTTATAATGTGATAAACCAGACTTTTTATCACATGAATCAAGAACAAGTTTTAAATCGTGATGAAAAAGATACTCAAGAACACCATTCAAAAAAGGGTTCGTATATGAATCTTCAGTAGGTAAAGAATTTCTGATTAATAGGATTCCGATAAAATTTGACTGTCTTTTTCTAAGGCTTTTTGCAAAATGATCAGGTTCGTATTTATACTCTTCAATTATTTTCAATATTTTTTCTCTTGTTTCAGGTTTAACTTTTGGCGAATTGTTAATTACTCTTGATACAGTAGCAACAGAAACACCTGCAAGTTTTGCTACATCTTTTATTTTCAAAGAGTTCCCCCCTTTTTATGTAATCGATTACATTTAGATATTACCAAAAAATTATTTGAATAAAAAATTTAATTTTTTGTTATTAATTTGGATTGTATAGATTCTCATAAGATTAATTAAAAAATTCTAAGGTTTGTTAAAAATTTCGTGTTTTTGAAAAAATATTTTAAGTATTTTGATGAAGAAAGAGTTGAATTAGTGCAAATATAGTCAATTCATTGACTAAATATGGCCCTATTTGTTCAGCATGCTGACTATACGTTATAATATAATTTGTTTTGGGGTGAAAGTATGGATTTCTCATATGTATACAGGCAAAATCCGTGGTGAAAAGATAAAGAATCAATAAATTTAGATATGCATATAAGAAAATTTGAAAAAAGTAGATTTAAATACTTACCTAGCTTTATGAATGAATTGGGGAGTTATAAAAACGGAGTTTACTTAATTAAAGGCCCAAGACAAATTGGAAAAACAACAATATTAAAACTGATTATTAGAAACCTAATTAAAAAAAATATTAACCCCTCAAATATTCTCTATACTACACTTGATTTAGTGAAAGATGAAAATGAACTTACCCAACTATTGCTTGATTATTTTTCAATGAAAGGTAAAAATAAAGATAAAGAAAAACTTTATTTATTACTTGACGAAGTTTCAAGTGTAAGTAACTGGCAAAAATCAATAAAATACTTATATGATACGGGAAAATTAGAAAATTCATTTGTTGTATTAACTGGTCCTTCATCATATGATTTAAAAAAATCTTCAGAAAGACTTCCAGGAAGAAGAGAATTTGGAAAAGATATTGTTTACTTACCAGTTACCTTTAAAGAATACATTGTACAAAAATACAACATCGATTTTGAGTACATCCTAGAAGATTTATTTGAAATGGATGAAAATGATCTGAAAACTATGAATTTAAAAAACTTAAGATTCAAGGATGATTTTAAAACATATATTGCAACTGGAGGATTTCCAAAAGTAATTAACGATTTTTTGGAGAATAATATCATATCAGAAGAAACCTTAAATACATATAAAAACTATTTGTATGGAGATATTGAACGATTTAATCGCTCAAGATTGATATTAAATCAATTAATTTTTAAAATTCCAGATTTGATTGGACAACGGTTTTCTTGGAATTCACTTTCTAATGATATAGAAGGTGTTAGTTCAAAAAATACTATTGAAGATTATTTCAATTTATTAAGTTTAAATTTTCTTTTTGGAATATTGTTTTTCTATGATTTTTCCAAAAAAAACCAGAAAACCCAAAAAACAGAAAAAGATTTATCCTATAGATTTGATTATAACATCGGTAGTTGAAAACATTACAAACACTAAAATTAAATTATCCACAAAGATTGAATAAATTGTTTTTACTCATCTTTTAAGATATTCAAAAAATCTATATGAAGGATTAACGCTTTATAATGGACCATATTTTTGGTGCTCGCAAAAGGGAAAAGAAATAGATTTTCTAATCGATCTAAAAAATAAATTCATACCTATAGAAGTTAAATTTCAAAACAATATTTCTCCATCAGATTATTTCACCATGAAAAAAGTATTTCAAAAGGGAATATTGATAACAAAAAACACCTTGTTTAAAAAAGACAATATAATCGCTCTTCCTATTGAGTCGTTTTTGTTGTTTGTGTCAATAATTTTCTTAATAAAACTTTTGCCCCTTTTTCGTTATTATAGTCTAAACTATTATAGTTTAAACTATAATATTTTCAACTATAATATGGTATAATTTTCTAGGGGTGATATTATGAAATTCGTTGATAGGATTAATGAGATGAATTTTTTAGAAAAAGAATATAATAAAAAGACTTCTTCTTTTGTAGTATTATATGGTAGAAGGAGAGTTGGAAAAACAAGACTTATAAAAGAATTTATTAAAGATAAGAATAGCGTTTATTTTCTAGCAACTGAGGAAAATGAAATTGAAAACATCAAAACATTTCAAAGTATCCTCTATTCAAAATATAAAATT
>Ga0190334_1001289_pt1 | contig 11017 bp, 10 predicted proteins | sample 48720478_MG_FD_161270 | JGI IMG/M metagenome (GOLD analysis project Ga0190334, IMG submission 161270) | Hydrothermal vent sediment bacterial communities from Southern Trench, Guaymas Basin, Mexico - 4872-04-7-8_MG | ecosystem: Environmental > Aquatic > Marine > Hydrothermal vents > Sediment ...
GGGATTAATAGACAAAAATAACGGAAAAAAAATTGCTAAATCTGTTTTTATAATACCTATGGAAAATAGAAAACCAATTATTGAATATCTTAATAAAAATAAGATTATTTACACAGTACATGAATTGTGGTCAGATTCTTTATAAGTACCAAATCATTTAAATAAATCCCTTTACTTCAATTTCTATTATGGCAAAAAGAATAGCTGTTGTGGACAATACAAAGTTAAAGGATATGCAGAAAAAGAAGCATATCCAGAGTTTATGTCCTATTAACAGGAAAGGCGATGATTGTATTTACTTTGATGGTAACAAGCTTCTGATAGATGAATCTCTATGCATTGGTTGCGGCATCTGTCCGAAAGAGGCTCCAGATGCTATTAAAATCATTAATCTGCCCGAAGCTTTGGAAAAACAACCTATCCACAGGTATGGAAAAAATCAGTTTGCCCTATATAATTTACCAATACCTGTTTTTGGCAAAGTTGTTGGCATTATTGGTGTTAACGGAATAGGTAAAAGTACAGCAATAAAAATATTAGCTAATGTTTTGAAACCAAATTTTGGAGAATTTGGAAAAGAAGCTTCTATTAATGATTTGATTGAATATTTTAAGGGCAGTGAAGCACAATCATATTTTGAAAAAGTAAGGAAAGGCGATATTAAAGTTGCATATAAACCGCAGCATGTTGATTTATTACCAAAACAATACAAAGGAACTGTTAAAGAATTACTAAAAAAAGTAGATGAACGTAATAAATTAAATGAAATAGCAGAAAAATTTGAGTTAACTAAAATAATGGATAGAGATATTAAAAACATATCAGGGGGTGAATTACAAAGATTAGCTGTTGCAGCTACTTTCTTAAGAGATGCTAACTTGTATATATTTGACGAAATAACTTCATATCTAGATATAAAACAAAGATTAAAAATTGCCAAATATATTAGAGAACTGCCAGATAAAAATACAGCTGTTATTGTAATAGAACACGATTTAATTGCCCTAGACTACATGACTGATTTAATTCATATAATGTACGGTAGCAAAGGCGTTTTTGGCGTTGTTTCTCAATTAAGACCTACTAAGAACGGTATTAACACATATCTTGATGGTTATCTGAAAGAAGAAAATGTCAGATTTAGAGATCATAAAATTAAGTTTCATGTTAAAGCACCTGTTAAAGCAACAGAAACTCAATTCTTAACAAAATGGCCTGCTATTAATAAAAAATTAGGTAATTTTGAGCTTGAGAGTAAGGAAGGCGAACTTATGATGAATGAGAAAGCCGGTGTTTTAGGGGAAAATGGCATAGGTAAAACAACTTTTGTGAAAATATTAGCAGGTGAAATCAAGCCTGATAATACAAAACTCGAGCTAAATGTCAAAGTTGCATATAAGCCTCAATACCTTAACCAAGACTCTGATGAACTTGTCATGAATGTTTTAAAAGAAGCTATAAATAAATATGAGGTTGAAATAATAAGGCCTTTAGATATCAAATCTTTGTTCTTTAAAAAAATTAACGAATTGTCAGGAGGAGAACTACAGAAAGTTGCAATAGCATTATGCCTGTCAACAGACGCAGAGTTATTGTTATTAGACGAGCCATCTGCATATCTAGATGTAGAACAACGTTTAAACGTGTCAAAGATAATCACGAATATTGTTGAAAATAGGAAAATATCTGCCTTGATTGTGGACCACGACTTATTGTTTTTAGATTATTTGTCTGACAGGTTGCTTGTATTCACAGGAGAACCTGCAGTCCATGGTAAAGTGGAAGGTCCTTTTCAAATGGAAAAGGGAATGAATTCCTTATTAAAAGAATTAGAAATTACTTTGAGAAGAGATGAAACATCAGGTAGGCCTCGTATTAACAAATTAGGAAGTGTTAAAGATCGTGAACAAAAAAGCAAAGGAAAATACTATTACGCGTAAACTTTTATTAAGTATTACAATATTAAGTGTTTTCTTCATAATATTATTTTCATCATTATTTTCCTTTATCTATAACTTAAATTACTATGAAAAAAAATATCAGCAGTATAATGTCTATGATAGATTTACAAAAGAGGAAGCAAAGAACGCAACAACAAATTTATTTGGATTTTTTAAATCGCAAAATGAATTAAATAATTTCTATAATGAAAGAGAAAAAAGTCATTTGAATGATGTTAAAATTCTTATAGGAAAGGCAAACATAATCTATATTTTTAGTCTAATGATTTTTTGGGGAATATTAATTTCTTATTATATACTAAATAGAAAAGAGATAGTGAAATTTTTCTCTAATCTATTATTTTACTTAGGTATATTTTCCATATCTATATTCATAATATTTGCTTTAATATATTTTGTAACTGGCTTTGACTTTTTGTTTATTAAATTCCACGAATTATTTTTCATTGGCAACTATTCTTTTAATCCTGCTGTTAGTAATATGAAAGCTTTGTTTCCAGATGAATTTTTTCAGGACATAGGTATAGCTATTGTTTTAAGGACAGTATTAAAGAGTGTTTTATTGATTATTGTAGGGTATTATATAAAAAAAAGAAAATAATTATGCAGCAGGTTCAGGAGCTTTTTCTACGGTTGGTTGTTCTGGTTTTACTTCTGCTGTACTTTCAACAGAGGGTGTAGATTCTTTTAATGATAAATAAAACTTCTCCATAAATGTTAATGAAAAAGGCAATATTATCATTTGGACCAGAGCAGTCATTATCAAAGTAATTGCAGCCATAAGATGTAAATTATTTGCAAAAACTCCTAATATGATTGTAATAATATAGACAGGAACAAGTATAATCATACTGACACCGCCGACAATTAATCCTTGTAGCAAATTATATCCAAAGACCGTCCACCATCTTCCTTTAACTAGATCTTTACTATGTGACATTGCTTTAGTAAAACCAACATTGTCTGTTATTAAAGCATAATAAGCAAAAGCCCAGTATATAGAAAAAATTATTCCTGGGATAATAAGTAATACATATAAAAATAGCAAGGCAATACTTAATATTATAGAGAGTAAGATTCCTTCCCCAAAGTGTTTTGAACCCTCTATTAGGGCTTCTCCAACACTAAGTTCTTGTTTTGTTCTTTTAACCAACAATATTTTAATGACAGTGAATGTTAATAGCATAGAAAAAATTGCTGAAACTATGCCACTTATATTGTCAAGTAATTCTATCATTAACGTGTTATCAGGATTTGTTATTGCATACCATACATATACTCCACCAAAAATAAGTGTGGGTATAAAATAAAGTATAAATGATACTTTTAAGAATAAAGAAAAGTGTTTTTTGTACGCATTAAATGCTTCGTTAAATAATTCACCAAAAGATTTTAAAGCCATTTTATCACCTAGTACAGTTTTAATATTGTTTTTGGTTATGGAATTTAAATAATTTTCCTAAGCCCTTCCCTTACTCTCTCCAAATACTAAACCAGCACCAATTAAATGAGCTATCCTTATTGGTTCTGGAATATAAGAATGAGTACAACTAATATTTAATATCTCAATAGCATCTTCTTTTTCCATGCCATAGACTTGAAAATAAATTTCTTTATATTTATGAATATCACCAGCTTTTTCTAATAAAGCAATTTTATTTTTCATATTTAATTTAGTTAAAGCGCCTCTTATTTTCTTTAAATCAGGATAATTTCTCATTACTACAATAACAGGAATTCTTGTTTTTTCATATAATAAAGGAACATCAAAAATATTAAATCCAGCAACAGCAATACCATCTGTTATAATAGCTCTAAACTGTGTTTTAAATTTGCTTTTATTAATCATTTCAATAACTTTGTTAGTGGCGTCATCACCATCTACTTTTACTTTAGTGGTCATGACACCGTCCATAAAATCTCCGCCTCTGAATACAGTGCCAATAACAATAACTTCCTTATCTTTGAATTTGTTAAAGGCAGCATCATCTATGCCGAGAATTCTAATTTGGGATTTCATACAGAAGAGCAATATTCAAGGGTTCTTAAAGTTATAGCAGATTCTGGTTTCTTTTCCACATATTCCCTTGACATACCTAATATTTTATTAAATTCTTGAAGTGCTGAATCTCCGATACAATGCAGCGTTAACCCATAAGACCTAGCAGCTTTGACATATTCTCTAGAATTCCTACCATATTGCTTATATATATCTAAAGCTTCTTGATACAAGGCTTCAACATTTTCCATTAACTCATCCAAATATTGTGTAAACTCAATAAGATCATTTCTAATATCTATAAAAGCAAACCTATCTTTGAGTCTTTTTTCTCTTGTGTGAGTTACTGTATTAACGTAATTTCTTATTCCTGATAAATCACTAAGCAACATATTATACTTATAATTATCAAGATTGTCAGAAAGTCTATCAAACCACATCTCTCCAATTAAAACATCAGTTAACTCCATACACTATAGATAATCAGAATTCTTTATAAATACTTCTATTTTTACTACTGAAAAGTAATTATTTAATCTTTCTAGTAAATGTCAAAAACCCAGAATGCCCAATGGCTTGTGATTTAGGTCTTACCTTTCTATCTTTAATATCCCATTCTCTCTCTATAATCTCAGCAGTTTTTAAATGTAAGAATCCATCACCTAATTTATTGACAAAATCCATTACTTGAGGCACAGTCGGGCTATATGAGACTAAAAAGCCGCCAATTTTCAAAGATTTTTTTGCTACATTAATTAATTCCCAAGGATCTGGCAGATCTAATATTACAACATCAACATCTTTCTCATTAAAACCTTTCTTTGCATCTTTGTTTTTTAAAACTAATTTTTCTATGCCGAGATGTTCAATATTTTTCTTAACCACATTATAGAAATCTTCTCTTATCTCGTATGAATACACTTTACTGCATATTTTTGCAAGAAAACATCCAAGTGCACCAGAACCAGCACCTGCTTCTATTACAATAGAATCTTTATTAAGACCTGTTTCTGTTATTATAAGACCAATATCTTTCAATGGTATAATCTGGGCTTTTCTCTTTATTTTCCTATATAAATCAATAAAATCTGCCTTAATCAAAGTAAATTCATGGCCGGTATTACTCTTTACTTTACTATTTAATTTGGCTTTTTTCAAATTTTTAATCAAGCCATAATTAGTATGCAATTCATCAGCATCATCTTTTACTATAAACTTTTTATTTTTATCATTAATAAGCATCTTTGCCATAATTTAAAAGAAAAAGGAACTGTTTTATATTTTTACTCATTAATCTTCTTAAAATACTCTTTAACAACTTCTTTATGCTCTTCAGGAATTTTTTCTTCATAGGTTTCTTGAGCATAGCCTGCTATTTCTATAGGATATTTACCGCCAAAATCATTCTTATCATCGTTACTTATCTCAGAAATATCTAGTTCAGTGCTTAGTGTATCTAAACTCAAGTTAAGCTGTTCATCTCCCAATCCTATTAACCTAGGATCTTCCAATAAAGGCCTATTTTTAGTTTCTTCTCTATTCTGGTCAAATAAATCCTTGGCGAAATCTGCTGTTGTTCTGTATATCTGAGAGTTAGTTATTGCTTTTGTCACATCTAATACATCATATCCTAGAGAGGATAAATAAAAAGTCCCAAATAACACGCTACATATAACAATCCCTTTCAAAAACAAACTACCAGAATTAAGAAATGCATTAACGTCAACTTGGCGCATTATTTTGACAATATCCCTGTGCAAGTCATCTATTATAGGGTTAGATAACTCTTGGTAATCATAGGATGTGCGTAATCTTTCGCGCAAGTCAGGATTTTTTTTTTCTAATAACAAAATCTTGTTTTCTTTTATCTTTTTTACCAAAGAACGCATGAAAAACAGCATCGCAATCACGATTGCAACAATATAATTTATCCTGTAAAAATATACTATGAAATATCCTATGCTGAAAACTGTTAATGCCGTTAAAAAAGAGTCAAAAATATTTAGAATTACACTGGTTGTTTGCAGTTCACGATACATTCTTTTTATATTCATGTGTAATCTCCGCATTCAGAAATATTTAAAGCAGAAGCTTTATTACATATATCCTCAACATCATCAAGAACTATATAATATGTCTGGTTAAGGTCATCGTAATCTTCCCTTATATTAATTAAATCGTCTTGTAACTCATCTATCTGGTCTTTTGCATCTTCTAGCTCTGCTCTTGTTTGATTTAAGTCAAGCTCAAGATAAGCTTTCTCCTCTTTAATTTCCTCTTTCTCAACTTTTAAAGATGTATACTGGCCGCTTAAATTTTCTTCTCTTTTTTCTTTGAGGTTTAATATTCTGTTTAAATTATTAACCTCAGAATTTAGTTTATTTACTTCAATAGATAGTGAATTTGCCAGTTCTTGTTTCTCTGTTATCAAATCATTCAATTCTGTTAATGAACGCTGGTAATGGATTATAGTAATAGTTAAAACTGATATGCTTAATATCACCAGGAAAAATAATACTAATGTAGTGTGTTTTTTTACGTATGGCATTTTATTGGTGTAAATTTAATTCATATATTCGTCTTATTAATATCTCTGTTAAATATATAATAATGGCAGCAATAATAAAAATCCATCTTAAATCAACAGTTCTTAGGCTTTCAACATTTGCCGATGACTTTAATGTTTGGATAATTGTGTCAGCGTCATTATCTATGATTTTGCCGCCGCTTATCTTTAATATATTCTTAAAATCCTTGTTAATACCTAAATTCAAATATTCCTTTTTATAATTTACTGCAACTGGCAGTCCTAAAATATCTCCCAGTCCAGTTTGATTAGGGAAATAATTCCCCTGATATAAATTATTGTCTATCTCGTAAAAATTAATTTTATTTGAGGTGGGATATTTGTCATATTTTACTGTTATAATGCTATTTTCTCCAAGTCTTAGCTCAGGGATGTCTATGATAAGATTATTTTTTCGCTCAGGGTCTTCAATCAGCCAGTTTAATGTCCTTATTAAGACCTGGGAATTTTCCTTTTTCAATAAATCAGGGAGCCATAAAGAACCGTCATCACTGCTTAAGGTAGCAACTCTGCCAAGACCATAATTCCATACTGTTAAGACAGGATCTCCAGATGATGTTGTTAATAACAACCTTGAAGTTGACTTTGGGTATACTTGATTGTAACCATAAATATGGCCCAACTCGCTTAACCCTTTTGTGATGAAATGGTTAGAATCATACACAAAAACAACTAAATCATCAGGAGGTATGTCATCAGGGTTTCCCAAATATAGCTTTATTTTGTTTTTTTCATCTATTTTTAATATTTCACCGCCACCTTTTTCCTTGACAGCTTTCAGGAAATCTTCATCAGCCTGTTGACCAACTGTAACAATGAAAGTTTTAACAGAATTTTTTCTTGCCCTATCAACGTATTGTAATGTAACTGCCTGATCAGCCGGGATTAACTTGCCGTCCGTAACAATAAAAATAGATTTACTCCCTCTAACCAATCTCAAAGTGTCGTAAGCTTTTTGATATGCATATCTTAACTCGCTGAACCCCTGCGGTTTTAACAAACTTATGGCATTTATTAATGTCTGGCGTTTCGGGCCAACTTCAGATAATTCTGATACTGTGTTGAGGTAATAATTAGCTTCAATAACACCTACTTTATGATTGTCGTTCATAGACTTTATCATGTCGGCAACCGCGGATTTCTGAACATCAAAATATGTTATGTCCTTAGTTAGGATGTCGCTGCTAGAAGCGCCAGTATCCATTAAAATAAAATTGTTTGTCACGTCTTGTTTTTTCTTTGCTTTGCCTATTAAAACCGGTAGCATGTTTATTAAAAGAGATTTATTATAGTTACCATAATCATATGAATTTTTTCCGCCAATAACCAATAAACCGTTTCCATCACTAACATATTCTTCAAGTTTGTCAACATCATCGTCACTTAATTGATTAGCATCAATATTATTCAAAATAACAGCATAATACTTATCTAGCCCTGTGTCTAGGTTATCAACCAAATCAACATCATATAAAGGAAAATATAACTGATGTAAGGGACTGCTAACTTCTGAAACAAACAATATTTTTGGTTTTGGATATACAGTAATTGTTTTATAATAAACATTATTTTCTTTAAAATAATCTTTTTCGCCAACTTCCAGCTCAGCTTTTATTATATGAGTGCCAGTCTGAAAGAACCTTTTTATTTCTATCTCTTTAAAATATCTGCCATCATACACAACTTTATCATCTACGTACAATCGCACAACCTTTTTGCCTACGCTACCGACTTCGTTTACTACAATTGTATATGTATTTTCAACTCCAGACACTACTTTTGAGGGTCCCTCTACATAGATACCAGCATCGTCATTATCCACGTTAAGTTTTATACTAAAAATTTTAGAGTTTATTGATGAAGCAAACAACGCAACATCTTCAAGAGAAGAACCAAAATTGTTTTGACCATCACTAACTAATAAAATATTTTCTTCAGGCGCTAGATTGTTAAGAATGACATTGCCAATACTTGAATAATCTTGTAAATCAGCTTTTTCTAAATCAAGAGATATTCCTTTTTTATTGATAGCATTTAAGGTTGCTTCAATTTCATCCAAATCATATAACTTAGTGGAGTAAGATTCGTCTATAATAACCTTAACTTTGGTTATGTTGGCATAGTTCTCTGCAAACTCGTAATGCGGGTTCGCAATAACCAAGATTAACATTGCAAAAAACAACAGCCTTAAAAAGAAGATTATGGTTTTTTTGCCTTTGCTTTTGAACAGTCTTTGATCTTCTTTAACGTATCTTTTCCTTAACAAATATAATAATAAAATAACAAGAGGTATTAATGCATAAAAATATTCTAGCTGGTCAATAACAAAATTGCCATAATGCAGCATCATTAAATATCGCCCCTTTTTTTAAGGAAATATATCTCTAAAAATGATATTATTATAGCTAACATAATTAATATGGGGGTTAAATCAAGTGTTTGCCTTGACTTATTTTCACTATAATTAGTTTCTTTGCTTAACTTAATCTGCCTGTTAATATCTGATTCAATGTTATTGAGAAGGTTAACTGCAATTTGCTTATTCCTCAGCTTATATATGCCAGTTTTATCAGTTAATGTGTATTCATTAACACTTTTACCGCTGGGATCTTTGATCTGCTCTCCGTAAATTATATCATTAATCTTTAGATTAACGTCTTTCACACTATCTTTCTGCGCCAATAACTCAATCATGTTAATCCAAAATAAGGGATATTGTGTGTTTAGTCTGAATGGATTATATTCGTCAAAAATACCATAAAATAAAACATTGCCCTGACCGTATTTAGTTAAGACAATGACAGGACTTCTATCCTTATCGCTCGCTTCTGCTATTATAATACTGTTATTATTGCTCAACTTTGCTATGAAATATCTCGATGAAAGCCCAAAATCATATTCTTTGAACTTTTTAATACTTCCAGTGTTCATAATCTCAACAGACACGTCTGATTCTTGGTTAATCTCAACCGGTAAAAAGTCTTTCAGCATCTCTTTACCTATGTTGTCCTGGGCAGTTATTATTAAAGAAGATCCCTTCTTAACCTTGTCTTTAATTTCGTCTAATGTTCCAGGTAACAATGAGTTATAATTTACATTGTCCAAAACAATAAGTTTTTGGTTTCCGACAGATACTATAGGAGGTTCTTGTTTTTTTATTTTTAAAGATTTAATAGATTCAAATGCGCTTCTCAAGAAAGTGTTTTTTTTGTTTGTGATAAATAGAACTTCAGTGTCTGATACTTTTGGGATGATAATGTTAATTTTATTATCTATACTGAAATCATCTTTTGTTTTAATCTCAATCTCATTAATACCTTCTTCTAATACAACTGAGAACTGTTCAACTCCAAAGGGTAATATCCTAATGACTTCTTTATTTTGGATCTCAAAAGACCTTTCAACAGGGTCAAAATTTTTCACATCAATAATTGCATTGTTTCCATTAATCGTGTATTTTATAATGCCAATGTTTGTTAAATCATTTTGTTTTGGATTAATGAGTTCTACGGTTAATCCTTTTGCTTCAAGGATTCTTTTTGCAGTGCTTAAATCTTTGTTGCTTGAATCAATAAAATCGCTCAGCACAATAACTTTAGAACTGGGCAAACTTATGTCAGAAGCAACCATCATCGCATCCCAAATGTTGCTTAAAGAATCACTTGGCTTTATAGTTGATAATATCCTCAGAGCGTTAGCAGGATTTGTTTGTTTTGCCAATATCTCTGGAGTGTTTTTTATTAAAATGATTGTATTCCTTATCCCTATTTTTTTTCTGGCAATTGCTTTATATTTGTCAAACAACAATTTATTGTTGTCAATTGCTTTTGAACTTGCGGACGCATCTATGATAAAAACAACGTCTTTGCTAATCTGCCTGAAATATATATTTGTTGATAAATTAAGGGTAGCTAAGCACAACACAAGTAAAAGAAACATCTGCACAATGATGATCCAGTCCTTGACAAATTTTCTGAAAAAAGCTGTCATTGTTAACTGTTTACGGCCAGATTCTAGAAAGATTAAGCTGGGTATGACTTTTTTAAAGGGCTTTGGCCGCATGAAATATAATATTAACAAAACAATAAAAGAAAGAAAACTGTACAAACCTATCTTATTATTTATATTAAACGTGTAGTTAAACAATTCCATTCTTATAAATACCGTGATGGTTAAACTTTATATAGGTTGCGAAAAAAACTAGCGTTATATTTTTATATCTGATTATCTCAAATACAGTAAAATGTCCAATGTTCAAGCCTGGGTTATCTCGGTTGATATGGGCTACGGCCATCAGAGAGCTGCCTACCCGTTAAAAGATATTGCATATGAAAGAATTATTACGGCAAACAGTGACAAAATTATCTCTGAGAAAGAAAAAGGGTTATGGCAACGTACTAAAGGGTTTTATGAATCAATCTCAAGACTTAAAACAATCCCAGTTATTGGAGCTTCATTACATAAGATATT
>Ga0190334_1001290_pt1 | contig 11008 bp, 12 predicted proteins | sample 48720478_MG_FD_161270 | JGI IMG/M metagenome (GOLD analysis project Ga0190334, IMG submission 161270) | Hydrothermal vent sediment bacterial communities from Southern Trench, Guaymas Basin, Mexico - 4872-04-7-8_MG | ecosystem: Environmental > Aquatic > Marine > Hydrothermal vents > Sediment ...
GTCGAATATGGGAACTGAACTCATTCCGTGATGACCGCGATCGCCTCGACCTCGAGCGGGGATCCTTTAGGAAGGGCGGAGACCTCGACCGTCGAGCGGGTCGGGTACGGCTCGGCGAATACCTCGGCGTAGATGGCGTTCACCGCAGTGAAGTCCTCCATCGCCGCGAGGTAGATCGTCACCTTGACGACCGATCCGAGGTCGGCCCCGCCGGCAACGAGGACGGCGCGGAGATTGGCGAACGCCTGCCGGCTCGCCCGCTCGATGTCGTCGGTGATCAGCTCCCCTTCTGGGGTCAGGGGGAGCTGGCCGGAGGCAAAGACGAACCGACCGGCCCTGATCCCTTGCGAATACGGCCCGATCGCAGCCGGCGCCGCATCGGTCCGTATCGGCTCCGTCTTCACCGGCCGATGACCCCGAGCTCCCGGCCGACCTTGGCGAACGCGTCGATCGCGAAGTCGAGGTCGTCGCGCGTGTGGGCGGCCGAGAGCATGACGCGGATCCGCGCTTTCCCGCGCGGGACGGTCGGGAAGGCGATCGCGGTGGCGAAGACCCCCTCCTCGAACAGCCGCTTGGAGAAGTCCCAGGCCGTCTTCGCCTCGCCGAGCATCACCGGCGTGATCGGGGTCTCGCTGTGGCCGGTGTCGAACCCGAGCTCCTGCAAGCTCGACTTGAAGTACTCCGCGTTCTCCCAGAGCTTCCGGACCGGCTCGTCGGTCTTCTCGAGGATGTCGACCGCGGCGATGCAGGCGGCGACGTCCGCCGGAGTAGCAGCGGAGGAGAAGAGGAACGGCCGGGCGCGCTGCCTCAGGTATTCGATCACCTTCGCCGGACCGGCGATGTAGCCTCCCATCACCCCGAACGCCTTGGACATCGTCCCGCACTCGATGTCGACCCGGTCGTGCAGGCCGAAGTGATCGACGATCCCCCGCCCATGGCTACCGAGGACCCCTTCTCCGTGCGCATCGTCGACCATGACGATCGCCCCGTACTCCTCGGCGAGCTCGACGATCCCCGGAAGGGGGGCGAGGTCCCCGTCCATCGAGAAGACCCCATCGGTTACGATCAGCTTCTTCTCGATGTCCTTGTGCTCCTCGAGCGCCTTGGCGAGCCCATCGACATCGCAATGGGGATAGATCACGCGCTGCGCCTTCGTCAGCCGGACCCCATCGATGATCGAGGCGTGGTTCAGCTCATCGGTGAAGATGACGTCTTCCTTCCCCATCAGAAGGGGGATCACCGCGAGGTTCGTGTTCAACCCCGATTGGACGGAGAGGGCCGCCTCGGTCCCCTTGAAATGGGCGAGCTTCTCCTCGAGCTCGAGATGGAGGCTCATCGTCCCGGCGATCGAGCGGACCGCCCCCGGCCCGACCCCGTACTCATCGATCGCCCGCTTCGCCGCCTCGGCGAGCCGGGGATCGTTGGCGAACCCGAGGTAGTTGTTAGAACACAGGTTGAGCACCCGCTTCCCCTCGATCTTCACCCAGCCCTCGACCGGGCTTTCGATCGTCCGGATCGTGTTGTATAGCCCCTTCTCATGAAGCTCGGTAAGAGCCCGATCGATGAATCCAAACTTTTCCATCGCTTTTTCCTCCTCTTTCTTGTGGCTCGATTGTTCCTGAGATCCTCCGCTCCTACCAGCTGTGAGGTAATCCTCCGCCCCGGCGAGGATCCTCCGACCCTGTTCGTAGGTGAGGGCCCGCTCCGCCTCCTCGGGGGAGAACCAACCGGCCGCGCTGTGCTCGGCGGAGATCCTCACGCCCTCCCCGGGAACGCGGGCGAGAAAATAGACGACCTCCTTGTCGATCGGCCGACCGTCGCGGAGGAACCGGTAGCGGCTGATCGCCCGGAAGCCGGGGATCGGCTGAAAATCCAGGATCCCTGTCTCCTCGCGTATCTCCCGTTTGGCGGCGGCTAGATCATCCTCACCCTCCTCGATCCCCCCCTTTGGAAAACCCCAGTGCCCACCGTTTCGATGGCGGAGGAGGAGGTAACGCCGGCTTCCCCCCTCTTCGCGGAAGAGGACGAACCCGGCCGATCGTTCCTCCGCCTTCTCGCTACGGGATATCGATTTCGTGGTCATTCCGGTCGTAGACACGCGGGCAGAGGCTGAGGCTCCTCAGCTCCCGAAGGAGGACCTTGAACGACTCGGGGAGGCCGGGCTTCGGGAACTCCTCCCCCTTTAGGATCGCCTTGTACAACTGGATCCGGCCGCGGGTATCGTCGGACTTCACCGTCAGCATCTCCTGGAGGAGGGCGGCCGCCCCGTAAGCCTCGAGGGCCCATACCTCCATCTCCCCCAACCGCTGTCCGCCGAACTGGGCCTTCCCCCCGAGCGGCTGCTGCGTGATCAGGGCGTACGGCCCGGTCGAACGGGCGTGGATCTTCTCGTCGGCGATGTGCTCGAGCTTCAGGATGTACATGTACCCGACGGTGATCGGTCGGGCGAACGGCTCCCCCGTCCGGCCGTCCCGGAGGACCACCTTCCCGTCGCGGTCGTCCCCTTGATCGATGCCGGCCTTCACCCTCTCCTCGTGGAGCTCATCGAGGATCTCGTCTTCCTGGGCACCGTCGAATATCGGGCTCGCCACGTACTCCCCCCTCAGCTTGGCGAGCCAGCCGAGGTTCGCCTCGAAGATCTGGCCGAGGTTCATCCGGGATGGGACCCCCATCGGGTTGAGGACGACGTCGACCGGGGTGCCGTCGGGGAGGAATGGCATCTCCGCCACCGGCCGGATCGTGGAGATGACCCCCTTGTTCCCGTGCCGGCCGGCGAGCTTGTCGCCGATCGACACCGTCTTCCGCTGGGCGACGAACACCTTCACCAGTTCGTTAACCCCGGCATCGAGCTCGTCCCCGTTCTCGCGGGAGAACCGCTTCACCTTGATCACCTTCGCCGTCCCGGCGACCGGCTTCATCCGAAGCGAGGTGTTCTTCACGTTCCGCGCCCGCTCGCCGAAGATCGAACGGAAGATCTTCTCCTCCGGCGTCGGCTCCGACTCCCCTCGCGGGGTGATCTTCCCGACGAGGATGTCGCCGGTCCGAACGACCGTCCCCTCCCGCACGATCCCGTGCTCGTCGAGGTTCTTCAGATCCTCCTTCGATATGTTCGGGATGTCGGCCGTGATCTCTTCCGGCCCGAGCTTCGTCTCCTCCGCCTTCACCTCGAACTCCTCGATGTGGATCGAATCGAGTAGGTTTTCACGGACGAGCCGGTCGGAGATGACGATCGCGTCCTCGTAGTTGTACCCCTCGAACGGCATGACCGCGACGAGGAGGTTCCGGCCGAGGGCGAGTTCGCCCATGTCGCTCGACGGGCCATCGGCGAGGAGGTCCCCCTCCTTGACCGACTCTCCCTCGCTCACCACCGGCCGCTGGTGGAGGATCGTGTCCTGGTTCGAGCGCTCGAAGTTGACGAGAGGGTAGACCCTCTTCTTCCGCCCCTTCTTTATCGCGATGTGCTCGGCGTCGACCTCGCTGACGATCCCCTCCTCGTCGGCGACGAGGAGCATCCCCGAATCCATCGCCGCCTGCCGTTCGAGGCCGGTTCCGACTAACGGGGCCTCCGGGCGGAGGAGGGGGACGGCCTGGCGCTGCATGTTCGCCCCCATCAACGCCCGGTTCGAGTCGTCGTGCTCGAGGAACGGGATCAGCGCTGCCGATATCCCGACGAGCGCCCGGGGGGAGACACCGATGAAGTCGACCTCTTCCGGATCGACGAGCCGGACCTCCTCCCTCCCTGTCCTGACCTCGATCCTCTCACCGAGGAGGCGGCCGTCGGGGCCGACCGGGACGGTCGCCGGAGCGATCTTGTAGCGCTCTTCGTCGTCGGCCATCAGATAGACGATCTCGTCGGTCACCTTCCCCTTCACGACCCTCCGATACGGGGCGACGAGGAATCCGTACTCGTTCACGCTCGCGTAGCAGGCGAGCGAGGTGATCAGGCCGATGTTCTGTCCCTCGGGCGTCTCGATCGGGCATATCCGCGCGTAGTGCGATGGATGGACGTCGCGGACCTCGATCTTGGCGCGCCGCTTGGTCAGACCACCGCCGAGGGCGTTCAGCCGCCGCTTGTGCGTCAACTCGGTCAGGGGGTTCGTCTGTTCGAGGAACTGGGAGAATCTCCCGGTGTAGAAGAGCTGGTTGATCGCGCCTTGCACCGTACGAGTCGAGATCAGCCGCCGGATCGTGTCCTTCTCGTCGAGGGCGTACTTGGAGAGCTTGTCCCGGGCGATCCGCGCCATCCGGGCGAGCCCGGTCCGGAGGGCGTTCTCGGCGAGCTCGCCCGGTAGGCGGACCCGCTTGTTCGCCAAGTGATCCTTCTCGTCGAGGAGCACTGGGTTGTCCGGCACGGCGAGGAGGACCTTTATCGTCCGAACGATATCGGCCAAGTACAAGACAGGCTGCTTCAACTGGAGCCCGAGCTTCCGGTTCACCTTGAACCTTCCGACCGCTGAGAGATGGTAACTCGCCGGGTGGAAGTAGAGGTTCTCGACGTATTCGCCCATCTGGGCCGGGGAGGAACGATCCGATGGCCTCAGCCGACGGTAGACGGCCCTGAGGGCCTCCTCCTGAGTCGTCGTCTCATCCGTCTCGAGGGCACGCTGGATGTAGCGGTCGACTAGCCGTATCCGCTCTAGACCGAGCTTCGAAAGCTCGGCCAGGTGCTCCTTCTGGAGGGTATCCCCCACCGCGAGGAACACTTCGCCATCCCTCTCGACATCGATCCCCAACCGGTAGCCGACGTACGGCTCGAGCCTCTCGATCGTGACCGGGGAGACCTCGAAGCTGTAATAACGGCATATCCGTTCCTCGTCGAACCCGAGCGCCTTCAACAGGACGGTGGCGACCACCTTCCCCTTCCGGTCGAGGTTCGCGCGGAGCGTCCCCCGCTTGGTGTCCAGGATTATCTCCAGCCAGGCACCGAGCTCGGGGAGGATGTGTCCCTTGTACTGCTCCGGCTCCTCGCGCGTGAAGTAGACACCAGGCGCGCGGGTCAGCTCGTTGACGAGAGCGTTCTCCGACCCGTTGATGATGAACGTCCCCCGACTGGTCATCATCGGGAAGTCCCCGATGTAGAGCTCGGTCTCCTGGACGACCTTCCCGTTCTGCTTGAGGAGGGCCTTCACCCGGAGGGGGCGAGAATACGTGAGGTCCTTGTCCTTGCACTCCAGCTCTGAATTCCTCGGCTCACCGAGGTAGGGCTTCTCGAACTCGAGCGTGAGCCCGTCCTTCCCATGACCGACGATCGGAGAGATGTCTTCGAATGCCCGCGTGATCCCCTTCTCCACGAAACCGGCAAACGATCTGCGGACGTCGGAGAGGAGATACGGCGGGGGGATGATCTCCTGACTGCGCCCGTAGGACCTACGTTCTCGATGTTTCATCTTCGCCCCTCGAAAAGGACGCCCCGCCCCGAGGCGGCCTTCGCCTCAAGGCAGGCGTCCCACTGCTTGTCTGGAAAAGCGTGCGCGTTCGCCCTACTGTAATTCGACCTCAGCTCCGGCCGCCTCCAGCTTCTCCTTGATGCTCGTCGCCTCGTCCGGGCCGACGTCTTCCTTGATCGTTGCCGGGAGGTTGTCGACGAGCTCCTTGCACTCCTTCAGCCCCTTCCCGGTGATCTCCTTGATCTCCTTGATGACCTGGATCTTCTTCTGGCCGGCGCTGGTCAACACGACCTTGGCGGTATCCGCCCCGCCGGCCGCTTCCCCTTCTCCTCCGGCTGCCGGCGCCGCCGCTACCGCGACCGGGGCCGCCATCGCCGCCGAGACGTTGAAGCGCTCCTCGATCATCTCGACGAGCTCGGCGAGCTCCTTGACCGACATCTCCTCTATCTGCTGGAGGATATCCTCTTTCGCCATTATCCTGCCTCCTCTTTTTCGCGTTGTTTTCTAACCTCGTTCAGGACGACCACCAGCTCGCGGATCTTCGCCTGCAAGACCACGGCGAGGGCCCGGATCGGGCCGGAAAGGACGAACACCAGCTTGGCATGAAGCTCCTCGCGCGATGGGAGGGAGACGTACCTTTCCACCTCGACCTCGGGGACGATGACCCCTTCGTAAAGGCCGCCCTTCAGCCCATACCGGGGGGCGTATGCCTTCCGGCACTCCTCGCTCAGCTTGAACGCCAGACCGGGGTCGTCGTAGCTTATCGCCAGGGCGATCGGCCCCTCGAACATCTCCGCCAACCCGTCGATCCCGGCCTGTTCGGCGGCGATCCGGGCGAGGGTGTCCTTGACCACGCGGTATTCCAGCCCCTGTTTGGTGAACTTCTCACGGAGCTCGACCATCTCGTTAGCCGTCAGGCCGCGATAGTCACAAAGGACCAAGCCGACGGCCTTCTCGAGTCTCTCCTTCAGGCGCGTAACCTCATCGATCTTCGCTTGAGTCGGCATCCTCGTCCCCTACCCCGTACCTTCCATCAACCGGTTCACCTCTTCGAGGTCGATGGGGATCCCCGGCCCCATCGTCGAGGCGATCGTAACCTTCTTGACAAAGCGCCCCTTCACGCCCTCCTCCGGCCGCCGCTCGGCGATGCTCCGGATCACGGCGATCAGGTTCTCCTTCAGGGCCTCCGGTTCGAAGGAAGCCTTGCCGAAGATCGTATGGATGACCCCGTAGCGGTCGGACCGATACTCGATCATCCCCTTCTTCAGCTCTTCGATCACCCGGCCGATATCCTTGGCAACCGTCCCGCTCTTCGGGGACGGCATCAGTCCGCGCGGGCCGAGGAGCTTCCCCAGCTTCCCGACGACCGGCATCATGTCCGGGGTCGCCACGACCTTGTCGAACTCGAACCATCCGCCCTGGATCCGCTTGGCTAGGTCCTCACCGCCGACGTAGTCGGCGCCGGCGGCCTCAGCCTCGGCGACGCTCTCTCCCTTGGCGAACGCGAGGATCCGGACCGATCTTCCGGTCCCATGGGGGAGGTTACACGTCCCCCGGACGACGACCTGGCTCGCCTTGATCCCGAGGGTTAATGCGACTTCAGCCGTCTCATCGAAATCGGCCGTCGCCCCCTCCTTCAGCTTCGCGATCGCCTGATCGATGCTGTAGGCCGACCCTGGGTCGACGAGGGTGGCCGCGCCTTGATATCGCTTGCTCCTTTTCACTCGTCCACCACCTCGACCCCCATGTTGCGGGCGGTCCCCTCGATGATCTTCACCGCGGACTCGAACTTGTACGTGTTGAGGTCGGGAAGCTTCCGTTCGACGATCCTCCGGACCTGTTCCCGCGTTATCTTCGCCACCTTCATCCGGTTCGGTTCGGGAGAACCAGATTGTATCCCCGCTGCCATCTTGATCAACTCGGCCGCCGGCGGCTGCTTGAGGACGAAGTCGTATTTCCCCCCGAGGTAGACCGAGATGACGACCGGTATGATCGTCCCCGGGGTCTCGTTCTTCGTCGCCTCATTGAACTTCTTGCAGAAGTCCATGATGTTCAGCTTGTGCTCACCGAGCGCGGGTCCTACCGGAGGGGCCGGCGTCGCCTGGCCGGCAGGGATATGAAGACTGATCTTTGCAATGACGTTCTTCGCCATTCTACCTCCTCCCCAGCTCACTCATAGTTTCTCGATCCCGTCGAAGCCGAGCCTGACGGGAGTCTCCCGGCCGAAGATCTTGACCATCACCGTCACCTCTTCGGCGTCCTTATCGATCTCCTTGATCTCACCGGTGAAGTCGGCGAACGGCCCCTCGACGATCTCGACGACCTCGCCGACCGTGAAATCGACCTCCACCTTCGGCTCGGACGAGGAAGAAGCGGCGGCCACCGGAACGGCGAGGAGGCCCGCCTTCCTCTTGATCAGCTTCATCTCCGGGCCCTCGATCGGCATCGGGGTGTAGCGTGACCCGACGTAACGGACCGCCCCCTTCACCCCGTCGATCAGCTCCATCATCTCCTCCTCGTCGAGGCCGAGCCGGCCGAAGACGTAGCCTGGGAAGAGCCGGCGCTTCTCGATCCGCTGGATCGTCACCACCCGCTTGTCCTTGTATTCCTTCACCTTGAGGAGCCCGGTGGCGCGGCTCGCTATCTGATCCTCGTTCTCCAGCAGGTCGCCCTTCTTCAGCTCCATACCCTCGCGGATCCGGGCGATGTACTTCTCCGGGATGATCCTCGTCTTCTGCCGTCCGTCCGCGTATTCGAACGTGACCCGTCGCACCTTGTCCTTCAGGACGACCGTCCCACGGTTCTTGACGACGAACCGCTCGTCGCCGTCCGTGGTGAGAGGGACGCCGTTGCGCACCTTCTCCCCCACGCGGATGTCGCGGCGGATCCGCTTGTCGGCCGGGACGAGGTAGACCTCCTCGTTCCGGTTCGTCATCTCCACGATCACCCGTTGGAGGTGCTCCACCTTCACGACATTCGCATCCGCCTCGAGGTGACGCGGCGGCTTCCGCGCTATCACGTCCCCACGCACCACCCGCTCGTTCGGCTTGACCACGAGGTCGTAATCGTAGGGGACGCGGTACTCGACCCCCGCGCTCCGTCGGCTCCGGGAGGTGATCACCTCCTCCACCGGGACGAGAAAGAAGGTCTCCTCGCCGTCGACGGTGAACCGCTCGACCGCGTCTTCCCAATGCCGCCGCCGGATCCGTTCGTTGAGATCCTCCTTGACCTTCAACTCAGAACCCGCGTAGGTCTGGATCGCGTACCACTTCTTCAACCGCATGATCGGATCAACCGCTTCTTACGAAGACCTTAAGGAGGGTACTCAAGATCCCGTCTACACCCCAGATGTAGACCGTCATTATGACCATGAGGATGACGATCAAGACGGTCAGCGAGATCAATTCGGAGCGCGTCGGCCAGCTGACGCGCGCGATCTCCGCGCGGACGCCCTTCAGGTAGTTCACGATACGATCGATCATTCCACGTCTCCTCGTCGCCGAATCCTTGCAGGCCCGGGAGGGCTCGAACCCCCAGCCTTCCGATTTGGAGTCGGACGCTCTGCCAGTTGAGCTACGGGCCTGTTCTCACCCAGCCGCTACGGCTAGACCTCTTTGTGCAGCGTATGCCTCCGGTCCCACTTGCAATACTTGCGGAGCGCGAGCTTGGCGCGCGTGTTGTTCTTGTTCCGCTTCGTGTGATAGTTGTGCCGGCCGCACTCGCTACATGCCAATGTAACGTGGATGACCGCTTCACCCTTCTTCGCCATTTAACGCGTCCTCACCGCCTACTCTATGATCTTGGTGACCACGCCGGAGGCGATCGTCTTCCCGCCCTCGCGGACCGCGAACCGGAGCCCTTCGTCCATCGCCACCCGGTGGATCAGCTCACCGTTGATCTTCACGTGATCGCCGGGCATGACCATTTCAACGCCCTCCGGGAGTATCACCGTCCCGGTGATGTCGGTCGTCCGGAAGAAGAACTGCGGCCGGTATCCGGTGAAGAACGGCTTGTGCCGCCCGCCCTCGTCCTTGGTCAGGACGTAGACCTCACCCTCGAACTTCCGGTGCGGGGTGATCGTCCCGGGAGTGGCGACGACCTGTCCACGCTCCACCTCATCTTTGTCGATCCCGCGGAGGAGGATCCCGACGTTGTCGCCGGCGATCGCGTAATCGAGCGTCTTGTTGAACATCTCCAGGCTAGTGGCGACCGTCTTCATCGTCTCGTCGTGCACGCCGACGATCTCGACCTCCATCCCGGGTGTGATCTTACCGCGCTCGACCCGGCCGGTGACGACCGTCCCCCGCCCCTTGATCGAGAAGATGTCCTCGATCGGCATCAGGAACGGCTTGTCCTCGTCACGCTCCGGGAGCGGGATGTACTCGTCGACCGCCTTCATCAGCTCGACGACGCACTCGGTGTCCGGATGGTTCGGCTCATCCCCGTGCTCCATCGCCTTCAGCGCCGAACCGCGGATGATCGGGACCTCGTCGCCGGGGAACTCATACTGGGAGAGGAGCTCACGGACCTCCATCTCGATCAGGTCAATCAGCTCCGGATCGTCGACCATGTCCACTTTGTTCAGGAAGACGACGATCGCCGGAACGTTCACCTGGCGTGCGAGGAGGACGTGCTCCCGCGTCTGGGGCATCGGCCCATCGTCGGCAGCGACCACGAGGATCGCCCCGTCCATCTGGGCGGCACCGGTGATCATGTTCTTGATGTAGTCGGCGTGGCCCGGACAGTCGATGTGGGCATAGTGCCGATTCTCCGTCTCGTACTCGACGTGCCGGACGTTGATCGTGATCCCACGCGCCTTCTCCTCGGGGGCGTTGTCGATGTCCTCGAACGCCAACGCCCGTGCCTTCCCCTGGGTGGCAAGGACCTTGGTGATCGCCGACGTTAACGTCGTCTTCCCATGGTCGATATGCCCGATCGTCCCGATATTCAGGTGGGGCTTATCCCTGACAAACGCTTCCTTCGCCATCGCTTAAACCTCCTTAGCGACTGTTGTAAGATCCATCCCTTTCATCTAAAGAGGAAGGACTATTTATCGCAAGCATGAGCCCGCGATCGGAGTCGAACCGACGACCTCCCCCTTACCAAGGGGGTGCTCTACCTCCTGAGCTACACGGGCGCTTCGAACTCCGCAGTACGGAGTTTAACCGAAAGCTTCGATCCTTCCAACTGGAGGGGGAGGGATTCGAACCCCCGAAGGCGTCCGCCAACGGATTTACAGTCCGCCCCGTTTGGCCACTTCGGTACCCCTCCAACTATATCGGGAAGAGCCAGCGGCCAGAGTCGAACTGGCAACCTACTGATTACAAATCAGTTGCTCTGCCGATTGAGCTACGCTGGCACCTTGCTCAACGCCGCGCGGATTTTACTTTAGGGGCCCTAGCCGGTCAAGAAGTAAACCAAACCCAGACCCTCCTCCTCCGCGGTCCGTCGAATTCACACAGGAAGATTCCCTGCCACCAAGACCGTCCAACTGCCAAAAGGAGGGAGTTATACGGTCATGATACCCATGGCGGATGAGATGGTACAGGTCTTAATACTCTACTGCAAGAGCAAGGGTTTAGCTGATAAAAGCATTCACATCTACGAACGCAGCCCGAAGA
>Ga0190334_1001293_pt1 | contig 11003 bp, 11 predicted proteins | sample 48720478_MG_FD_161270 | JGI IMG/M metagenome (GOLD analysis project Ga0190334, IMG submission 161270) | Hydrothermal vent sediment bacterial communities from Southern Trench, Guaymas Basin, Mexico - 4872-04-7-8_MG | ecosystem: Environmental > Aquatic > Marine > Hydrothermal vents > Sediment ...
CAACGGTCAGGCCGGCGATCAGGAGGAGGACGACCGTTCCCGCTCGCGGCCGGGTATCGATCCTCCGAGCGAACCAGAGGAATCCGGTGAGAACGGCGGCAACGAGGAACAGAGCAGCGAGAAAGCTCGGCCGATCGACCCGCGTCTCCCTGAGGACCTCCTCGGCGACGGGGGCGGCGTCGAGCGACCGGCTCGTCGGGGCCCGCGCCACGATCGCCGCGAGCTCGGCTTCGCTCACCTGATCCGGCCGGAGGGCCACGAGGGAGACCGCCCCGGCCCCGCAGCCCCCTATGATCAGAAGCGGGATCCCATCCCGCTCAACCGCGATCCGCGCCCCAGGCCGGAGCACTCCGGTCAGGTACTCCGTCCCATCGGGACCGGTTGCGAGGCAGGGATCGACAATAGGGATGAGCCTTCGCAACGCAGGGGTATCGAAGCGGTAGAAATCGGAACCGGTGAAGATGACGACCGAACCGCCGGCGGTTACCCAGCTTCCTATCGTAGTCCATCCCTCGTCCGCCGCGCCCGGCCCACCTATCCACAGCCGCTTCACCGGATCGAACCCCCACCAATCGCGCGGAAGCTCCGATGGATCGATGAATACGGCGTCCTCCGACGGAGAGATCCGGATCCCGCACACGGCCGGGAAGGGGCCGATCCGCCGCTTCAACCGGAGGTCGACCTCATCCGAGGCGATCAGCCCCCCTCCTACGTCCCGGACCTCGATCCGCACCCGGTTGAGGGGATCGTAGATCGGGACCGTCGCCTCGTATCTCCGATCGGAGATCTTCCCCGCGTATAGGACGTGGTCGACCTCGGCCGGGTCCTCCGCCGGGTTTCCGATCAGCTGGACGAGCCTGATCTCCCCGTCGATCGGCCGATCGATCCCGGACAGGCTCACCCGGACCGGGGCGTAGTTCCAGCGTACGACGTAACCGCCGAGGCCGATCTCGGCCCAAAGAGCAGGGGATGCCGATCCCAGGATGGGGAGGGAAAGAAGGAAGAGGGACACTACGATCCCGACCGGAAGCCGTCGGGCGCGCCTCCGGGGGCGAATGGAACCGGTCTCTTCGCTTCCCTCTCTCACGTTCTCACCCGTGCACCCTCGGAAGGTCCCGGATCTGATTATCCGGTAGCGGAGAGGGATGTCAATTCACTGGCCGGACTACTGCGGGAGGTTCTCCACGGCGACGGCGGCGTCCTCGCTCAGGACGTCTGCGTATATCTGGGTCGTCTGGATAGAGCGGTGGCCGAGCTGCTTCTGGACGAGCCTCAGGTTGTAGTTCGATGCCCGGTAGAGGAGGGAGGCGTAGGTATGCCGGCAGGAGTGGATGGAGAACCGCCGCGGTATCCCGACGGCATCGGCGTTCTTCCGGAAGATCCGATAGACCGCTGTCCGGGTGAGCGGCCCGCCCCGCGACGAGATGAAGAGCGGATCGGTCGGGCCGGTCGGCTCCCCGACGATCTCCTTCCAGGCGATGAACGAGGCGAGGTGCTCCCTGAGTGAGGCCCCGATCCTGACCCCTCTCTTCTTGTCGCCCTTCCCGTGGCGGACGATCAGGGACGAATGGCCCTGATCGAGGATGACGTCCCGGATCTGGAGGGCGCAGATCTCGGAGACGCGGAGTCCGGCATCGAGGGCGACGTGGATGATCGCCCAGTCCCGGACCGGCCTCTCCCGGCGGTCACCCTCCCCTCCCTCGGCCCGGCGGCGGCAGTGCTCCTTCAACGCCCGGACCTGTTCCGGGGAGAGGAAGTCTTCGTGCGTCACTTCGAGCGGCATCGACCCTCCTTTCGGGTCGAGATGGTAGGGGAGGGCGGCTAGGATCGCGGGGACAGGTGTCGCAACAAAAGAGCACTTTTGTTGCGAAGTCGGTTGTGAGTCGTCTCAAATGCAGTGCTGAAAAGGATTATCCGCTTCGTTGCACGGAGACGGCCGCTGACGCTCTCCCTACCTTTTGACCCTGGCGGAGGGGGAGGGGGCGATTTACGGGGCGTTTCATTCGATCGAATACCGCTCGACGATCTTCTCCTCGGCCCCGGTGATCTCGGCGACCACCTCGACGTAGGGGGCGATCGTCGAGTTCTTCAGCTTCTCCCGGAGGAGGTTGTCGAGCTGGAAGATCCCGGCCGAGTTCGACATCTTGATCGAGATCTTGATCGGCCGCGTCTTCCCGGCGGCGATCTTCACCTTCTGGATCGCCATCGCCGATACGGAATGGATCGTCGGGTCACCGGTCGAAAACGGTATCCGCGCCCTCCCCGATTCCATGTCGAGGGCGTCGGCGACCTTCACCACGCCGGCCTCGATCGTCAGCGGGATGATCTCCCGCTGGTGAGCGTAGATGGCGTGGAGGACCTCCCCTTTGACGATGGCGCAGGTCCTCTCGTCGTAGATCCCGGCGAGGAACCGGTCGATCAGGGGGGCGGCGAGGATGAGGGAGAGCTCCTCGTGGTTCCGGCGGTGGATCACGTGGCCGATATCGTGGAGGGCGCTCGCCAGGACGACGATCGCCTCTGCGTCCTCGTTCCGGAGCTTGTGATCGACGACGGCGCTCGGGGAGACGTCGGCGGCGACGAGGAGCCGGAGGAGTTTGAGGGCGATATTCGTCATGATCTTGATGTGAACCGGACCGTGATCGTTTATCTGCATCCGGTCGATCGCCGTGACGTTGGAGGCCTCCCAGAACGCGGCGAGCTCCTCCGAGGAGTCGAGCCTCTTCACCACCTCGCCGAGCGTCTCGTTCCCGCGGATCGGAAGGTTAAGGGGCATCGACGTCCTCCCGCAGCCCTTCCCACCACGTCGGGGCGCGGTCCTCGGAAACCCGCTCTGCTAGCCGGGATTCGAGATAGGCGACCCGCTCTCTGAGGAACGCGATCTCCTCCTTTAGGGCGGCGATCGCCTCGTCCCTTTCACCTGGGGTAACCCGGTTTGATGAAAAAGCGGATGAAACGGCAGTGCCGTTATGCCGTATGCTATAGGTACTTGCGCGTAAGATCTCGCTCGCCTCTGTTAGGGTTAGTCCACTATCGTATAACTCCTGAAGCCGTCTGAGGAGATCGAGGCCGGCGTCGCTGACGAGGATCTGGTTGTTCGGCCCGCGGCGGAGATCGCCGGCGAGGAGGTCCTTGATCGCCTCGATCCGGTTCCGGACCTGATTTGCGGTTGTGAGGCCGAGCGCCTTCCGGAGGTTCGGGATCGTGTGCATGTCGGCAAGACGATACGCAAGTGACCCTCCCCTGGCAAGGGATTGTAGGGGAGGGCCGGTTCGGTTAGCCTTGAGCCGAGATGACGATCGTTCGATTGACCGCTGATCTGACCCGGAAGATCGCAGCTGGAGAGGTGATCCAGCGTCCCGCCTCGGTGGTGAAGGAGCTCGCCGAGAACGCGATCGACGCGAAAAGTGAGAGGATAGACGTCGAGCTCGCCGAAGGGGGGAGGAGGCTGATCGCGGTCCGCGACGACGGCGAGGGGATGGACGAGGCCGACCTCAGGCTCTCGATAGAGCGGTACGCGACGAGCAAGATCAAGGACGAGTCCGACCTTTCCTCCATCGGGACCCTCGGCTTCCGCGGCGAGGCGCTGGCGAGCATCGCCGCCGTCTCCCGGATGAGGATCGTATCCCGCCCCAGAAGCGGGGGGGAGGCGCACTCCCTCGCGGTCGTCGCCGGCGATATCGATGGGATCTCCCCTGATGCGCGCGGACCGGGGACGACGGTCGTGGTCGAGGACCTCTTCTTCAACCTCCCGGCCCGCGCCCGCTTCCTCGGCTCACCCCGGACGGAGTTCCTCCACGTCAACCGGACGACCCAACGGCTCGCCCTCCTCTCCCCCGGGATCGGCTGGTCGCTCAAGCACGACGGTCGGGAGGTCTTCGCCGCCCCCCCGGCGGAATCCCTCCTCGATCGGATCGCCCAGGTCTACGGGGCTCAAGTGGCACGGGCGATGATCCCGCTCGACGGGGATCACGGCGGCGTACGGATCGATGGATTCATCAGCCGGCCCGACCTGAAGCGGGGGAGCAGGCGGGACCAGCTGTTCAGCGTGAATGGCCGCGCCGTCTCCGACCGCGGCCTCTCCTACGTCCTGGCGAGCGCCTACCGCGGGATCCTCCGACCGGGGAGCTACCCGCTCGCCGTCATCCGGATCTCCCTCCCCCTACCCGAGGTCGACGTCAACGTCCACCCGCAGAAGGAGGAGATCCGGTTCACCGACCCCCGCCGGGTACAGGACGCCCTCTCCGCCGCCCTCCAGCGGGCGTTGGCCTCGCCGCATGTCGTCTCATCGATCGTCGAGGAGAGCTCCGGGCCGCGACCGCCGGTCGAAGGCGCCGCCCACAGCTCACAGCCGCTCCCGTTCGACATCGGCGGGATCGCGCCCGGCATGCAATACCCGGAAAAAGTGAGCCTTCAGGGCCGGCGGGTGATCGGACAGCTCCAGTCGACCTACCTCCTCGTCGAGACGGAGGACGGGTTGGAGATAATCGATCAGCACATCGCCCACGAACGGATCCTCTACGAGCGGCTCCTCGCCGAGTTCGCGGCCGACGGGATCGCTCGGCAGCTGTTCCTCCTCCCGGTGCGGGTCGAGGTCCCGTTCGAGACGGCGTCCCTCCTATCCGCCCATCAGGAGGCGCTGAAGAGGGTCGGGATCGTCCTCGAGGAGTTCGGAGGAGGGACGTTCCTCTACCGGGAATACCCGCGGATGCTCGCCGAAGAACAGAGGCGGCGTGGGTTTCAGGAGCTGACCGAGACGATCGCTGCCGTCCTTAGTGAGGGGGGCGACCTGGAGGAGGCCCTGTTCGATCGGGTCCTTGCCGAGATGGCCTGCGCGGCGGCGGTCAAGGCGGGGCAGCCCCTATCCGCTGCCGAGGCGCAATCCCTCGTCGAGCAACTGATGACCCTCGCGAACCCCTACACCTGCCCGCACGGGAGGCCGATAATATTCGCCCTCTCCCGCGACGAGCTCGACCGGCGGTTCGGCCGGAGCTAACGGGGGACGAGGACCCTGAGGACGGAGGGGAGGACCTCCACTTCGAACGGCTCGCGCGGAAGGACGTACGGTTCTCCGTCGATGTGTGCGATTAGCTTCTTCGGGGAGGAGATCGTCGCCCCCTCCGTCTGGTGGTAGCGGACGCGCGACCAGTTGAGGTGCTTCCCGCTCCGGACGAGAGGGAGGCGGAAGAGCCGCTCGACCCGCGAATAGTCACCGATCGCCGCGATGTCGATCAGCCCGTCGTTGCAATCGGCGAGCGGGGCGAGCTTGAACCCGCCACCGCTATACCTCCCGTTCGCCACGCCGAGGGATAGGCAGGCGAGCTGTTCGGTCCAATCGGGCCCGGAGATCTCCACATCGAAGGAGTGGAATCGGAAGACCTCCTTCACGGCTGCGTATATGTAGGCGGGCGCGCCGCGGAGCCGCTCCATCTTCATGACGTCGCGGGCGACCTGGGCGTCGATCCCGATCCCCATCCCATTGACGAAGCACCGATCGTCGGCGACGCGGCCGAGATCGATCGTCCGCTCGACGCCGCCGGCGAGGAGATCGAGGGAAGCGAACGGATCGGAGGGGATCCCCATCGTCCGAACGAAGTCGTTACCCGTACCGGCCGGGATGACGGCGAGGGTCGCGTCGGCATCGACGAGGCCGTTGGCGACCTCGTTCACCGTCCCGTCCCCGCCCATGGCGACGATCCGGGTGAACCCGGCCTCGACCCCCATCTTGGCGACGTCGGTCGCCTCGAGCGGCTCGTTCGTGTAATGGAGGTCGTAATCGATCCCGCGGCGGTCGAGCTCCTCGCGAATGCGGGGGAAGAGCCCGCGGCATCGGCCCTGTCCGGCGATCAGGTTGACGATGAGGAAGTGCTTGTGCGTCTCCATGGGGCGCATCCTACGTGGATAGGGACTCCCCTGTCAAGAAGACGGCTTGACCGCGCGGACGACGATGAACGATCCCTCATCGCAGCCCTCGGTCGGCGGCTCGACCCGCTCGTTCGCACCGGCCGGGTCGCCGGTCAGGGTCCCGACGCAACGATCGATCCGCAGCCCGGCCGTCTCTATCCCCCTCAACACCTCTTCCCGGCTCCTCAGCCGGGCGTGACGGAGGAACGGGTCCTGCGGGCCGGTCTCGGCATAGATCTCGCCGAGCCGCGAGTCGCGCGGGATGAAGGCGATGATCGCGGCCCCGCCCGGGACGAGGACCCGCTCCACCTCAGCGAGGGCGCGGCCCATATCCTCGATGAAGCAGAGGGAGGTGATCATGAACGCGGCATGGGCGCTCCCGTCGGCGAGGGGGAGGTCCTCGGCGACCCCCTTCTTCACCTCCACCCCCCGCTCCCGGGCGAGGGACGCGATCCCGTCCGCCGGCTCGATCCCGATGTCGATCCCGAGTTTCGAGGCGAACCTGCCGCTCCCTACGCCGATCTCGACCCAGGTCCCCTTCTTCTCGGGGAGGAGCTCCTCGATCGCGAGGAGCTCGGAGCGGTAGACGTTCTCGTTTAGGTCGAACCACGCGTCGTATTCGCACGGTCGCGTCTCGAACGGGTTCTCTCCCTTCATCGTTCATCCCCTTTCCGGATCATGGACAGGAGCCCGTCCTTCTCCCGATAGAAGAGCGGGCTCAACCTGTCGGAGCGCTCCTCGCGCGAGAGGGAGATCCCCGTTTCCCCGATCACACCGGCCGGCCGGCCGGATAGGACGAGGACCCGGTCGGCGAGGACGACCGCCTCCTCGAGGTCGTGGGTGACGAAGAGCATCGTCCGATGAAGCTCGCTCATCAACCCGGAGAGCCAATCCTGAAGCCGGTGCCGCGTCAGGGTGTCGAGCGCGCCGAACGGCTCGTCGAGGACGAGGACGGCTGCCCCGCTGACGACGGCCCTGAGGAGGCCGGCCCGTTGGCGCATCCCTCCGGAGAGCTCGTGCGGGTAAGCGTCCTCGAACCCGGCGAGGCCGAACGAGGGGAGGCGGCTTGCGACCTCCTCCCTCCGCCTCTTCCGATCGACACCCCTGATCTGGAGCGGAAGCTCTGCGTTCTGAACGACCGTCTTCCAGGGGAAGAGGAGGGCGTCCTGGGGGAGGTAGCCGGCGCGGTCGACCGGACCGCGAACCTCGCCGGCGTCGTATCCCTCCAGGCCGAGGAGGATCCTGAGCAGGGTCGACTTCCCGCATCCGGACGGTCCGAGGATGGCGAGCGACTCCCCCTCGTCCACGTGGAACGCGACGTCCCGGAGGACGGGGAGGTCACCGTAGGACTTCGACAACCGGTCGACCTCGAGGAGGGGCCTCACTCCCCCTCCCCCGCAGGGACGAATCCGTCGGTGAACGCCTCCTCCGGGTCGATCGGCCGGTCGATCAGGCCGTTTGCAAACGCCCAATCGGCGAATCGCGCCCAGACCTCGAGCTCCTGATCCCCCCAGCCATCGACCGTCTTCAGCCCCTGGTCGGCGAGCCAGCGCTGTGATGCGATGACCAAGTCCCGATCGAGCTCAGGGGCGTGGGCGAGGAGGATCTCCGCCGCCTCGTCCGGGTGGGTCGCGGCGTAGACGTAACCACACGCCAATGCTCCGATGAACCGCCTGACCGTCTCTGACCGCGTCGCGATCATCTCCTCACTCGTTATGATGACCGGGGTGTAGTAGTCGAGGACATCGGCGAGCTCGCGAAGCGGGATGTAGGTGAACTCGATCCCCTCGATCTCGGCGTGGATCCCCTGCCAGCCGTAGAATATCCAGAAGAAGTCGGCGAGGTCCCGCCTGACCGCGGTGACGAAATCGATCGTCCCGATGTTCACCATCGTCACGCTTGCGGGATCGGCCCCCTCCATCCCCATCACCGTCTCGATCATCACCTCCTCGAGCGCGCTCCCCCAACCGCCGTATCGCTTCCCGGCGAAATCGGCCGGGGAGACGATCCCGCGATCGGCCGGCGCGGCGAATCCGGAGGTGTTGTGCGGGAAGACGGCCGCGACCGAAACGACCGGGATCCCCTGCGCACGGGCCATCGTCACGTACTCCTCCATCGAAACCCCGAAGTCGGCGTGCCCGCTCCCGACGAGCTGAACCGAACCGGTCGGGCCGGGTTGGAGGACGGCCACCTCCAGCCCGGCATCGGCGAAGTAGCCGAGGTCCTGGGCGACGAATATCCCGGTATGGTTGGTGTTCGGTGTCCAATCGAGGGCGATGCTCACCGCTTCGAGGTCATCGGCCGAGGCGACAAGGCCGGATACCGAAGCGATCACGAGCAAATAGATCAAGAACCGTCTAGTCATGGTCTCTCCTTTCCATCCATGGTGTAAGCCGCCTGCTCGCCCCATCGACCAGCTTGAACAGGCAGAGGCTGAGCAGCATGACGACGAGGATCGCACCGAACAGCCGGTCGGTGCGGAACGATTGAAGTGCCCGGGTCATGTAGACGCCGATCCCGAGCGAGCCGCCGAGCCACTCGCCGACGACGGCGCCGAGGACGCTGTAGGTCGCCGCGATCTTAAGGCCGGCGAGGATACCGGGGAGGGTCGCTGGGACGTAGAGGTGGCGGTAACGGTCGGCCCGGCCGGCCCCGAACGCCTCGAGTAGATCGCGGAGGGCCGGATCGACGGAGCGGAACCCCTCGTAGGCGTTGACCGCGATCGGGAAGAAGCAGACGAAGGCGACGATCAGGACCTTGGCGAGGATCCCCAGGCCGAACCAGATCAGGATCAACGGGGCGATGGCGATCAGGGGGATCGCCTGGGAGAGGACGAGAGGGGGATAGATCAGGTCCCGCGAGAGGCGCGAGGCGTTCATCAGGATCGCGACCGTGACCCCGGCGAACACCGCCATCCCGAACCCGGCCAAGGTCTCGACGATCGTGATCGCGACGTGCCGGCCGAGGAAACCGGCATCGGAGACGATCGCCCGGACCGTCACGGCCGGCGAGGGGAAGAGATACGTCGGGACGCGGAAGATCGCCGTCACGCCGTACCAGAGGAGGGCGATCAACCCGAGGCTTACGAACCAGCGATACCCCTTCCACCCGTTTTTCCCCTTCATCCGGGCCTCCCTTCCCTGTGGATGAGAAGGAGGACCCCCTCCTCGGCCCTGACCGAAGCGGGGAGGGAGGAGACCTCGTTCGATATTCCCCGCGTGGAGCCGCGGAGGAGCGGCTCGCCGTCGAGCCGATAGAGGAGCCCCTCCGTCCGGACGACAGTCCGCTCGCTGATCGGGATCAGGGAGACCGGGTCACCGATCCGGGCTGATTCGAGCCTGCGCTCTCCCCCGACGGCGACGGCCGTCTCCGCACCGCCTGCAAGCTCGATCGGAACGCCGGCCGGGATCCCCTTGAGGAGGAGGAAGGCGTTCGCCAGTGTGTGGTCGATCCGGCCGCCGATGCCGCCGTAGATGACGATCTTCCCCGGTCTGCGGGCGAGGGCGAGATCGATGGCGAGCTCGAGGTCGGTTGCATCCTTCGAACGGGGGTGGACGTGAACGGTGATATCCGAGCTGACGAGCCGTTCCTTCCCCTCCGGCCCGATCGAATCGAGGTCGCCGACGACCTCGTCCACATCGATCCCGGCCGCTGTCGCCTTGTCGAAGCCGCCGTCGGCCGCGATCGTACGACAGGCGCGGCCGGCGAGGCGGTCGAGCCGCCCGCCGTCCTCCCAGATCCCATCGGCCAGGATCAGTATCAGCCCGTCTCCCATCCTGAACACCTCCGCGGGGCGGGGGTCGGGGGAGGTCAGACGATATCCCGCTGCGTGAAGGAGCAGCGGTCGCCCGAAGAAGTGGGCCCGGCGTCGTTCCCTGCGCTGGCATTACCCAGATCAGGTTCTACGGGTCGAGGGTGAACCTCCTCTCAGCCCAAACTCCTGAGCTCCCCAACACACCTATATTCCTATATTCATTCTATCGTTCGATCGGCGGGCCGGCAAGCCGGGCCGGAACTCCACCTAGCCGGGGATGAAGTCGGTCGAATCGTCGATCCGTGCTACGGTATGGGCGATCAGCTTGGCGACGTTCTCCACGTCGTCGAGGTTGACGATCTCGCACGGGGAGTGCATGTACCGGTTCGGTATCGAGATCAGACCGGTCGCCACCCCGGCGCGGGTGAGCTGGATCGCGTTCGCGTCGGTCCCTGTTCCGCGCGGGGCCCCCTCGATCTGGTAGGGGATCTTCTCCTCGTCCGCTGTCTTGACCATCAGATCGAACAGCTTCGGGCTGATGTTCGGACCGCGGGCGATGATCGGCCCCTTCCCCATCGCGATCTCCCCGACCTTCTTCTTCTCGGTCCCCATCCCGGGGGTGTCGGTGGCAAACCCGACGTCGACCGCGATCCCGATCTTCGGATCGATCCCGAATGCGCTCGTGTGCGCGCCGCGGAGGCCGATCTCCTCCTGGACGGTAGCGACGGCGTAGACCGCCGCCTTCGGCTTCATCCCAGAGAGGAGGCGGGCCGCCTCGAGGATCGCGAACGCCCCGATCCGATCGTCGAACCCCCGGCCGATCGCCATCCCGTTCCTCAGCTCGGCGAAGTCGTAGTCGATCACGGCCGGATCGCCGATCTTGACGAGCTTCGCGGCCTCGTCCTTGTCCTTGGCCCCGATGTCGATCCACAGATCCTCGGTCTTCACGACCTTCTTCCGGTCCTCGTCCCCGAGGAGGTGGATCGGTTTCCGGCCGATCGCGCCGAGGACCAGCCCGCCCTCGGTCTTGATCCTGACCCGTTGGCCGGGGAGGACCTGAGGATCCCAGCCGCCGAGGCCGCGGAACGAGAGGTATCCGTTTTCGTCGATGTAGGTGATCATCAATCCGATCTCATCGGCGTGCCCGGCGAGCATCACGCGGGGGCTCCCCCCTTCGTTCACCAGGGCGAAGCTGTTCCCGTGCATGTCGACCCACGTCCGCTCGGCGAACCCCTCCGCCTCCTTCCGCCAGACGGAGGATGCCTCCTCCTCGAACCCGGTCGGGGAGATCGTCCCCATGTACCGCTTCAGAAACTCGAGCCTCTCCTTCTGCATGCTCCCTCCTCTC
>Ga0190334_1001294_pt1 | contig 10998 bp, 10 predicted proteins | sample 48720478_MG_FD_161270 | JGI IMG/M metagenome (GOLD analysis project Ga0190334, IMG submission 161270) | Hydrothermal vent sediment bacterial communities from Southern Trench, Guaymas Basin, Mexico - 4872-04-7-8_MG | ecosystem: Environmental > Aquatic > Marine > Hydrothermal vents > Sediment ...
AGAAGAAAAATATCTAAAAGAAACATTCGCGTTTTTTTAAATCCTTCTTTTAACTAACCTTAAATAAAATATTCCAACCCAGCACCACTTTTACCTTGATTGAGTGTGGCAAAAAAATCTAAAAGACCTTTTTGTTTCTCTTGTCTAAAGAATATTTTGAGCAAAGTGATGCTGGGTTGGAATATTAATAAGCGGTTTTGGAGGATCAGTTTGAAATTTGGTTTGAAAATGAAAGAAATACCTGAAATTTTTTTCTAAAAGCATTCAGGAAGATATTGACTATACAAAGCTCAAACTAAAACTCAAGTCAGAGAAAATTTTATTAAATAATAAAAAAGGCAAGGATTTTTCCCTGCCTTTCCAATTTTTTAAAAATCAGCCAAAAATTTTTCTCTTCAGGCGCCAATACTTTAATGGTATCACTTTTTTTTCTTTTTTTAATTTCTTCAATGAACTTTCGAAAAAAACAAGAGGAATCTCTCCACTATTAATCATTTTCTCAGCTAGATCTGCAAAATAATCGAAACAGGAACTGCAGGTAGTTAGATGACGCCAGACTAATCCTTTTAGAATTTCAATTTTTACTTTCCTTGTCACAATAAACCTGTCCTCAATTTTTAACATTGTAGGAACTGCTACTTTTACCTCCATTTTCTTTTTGAGATAAGCAGGCAATAACTTTCGACAACTCTCACATTCTAATCTAAAATGAACGAATTTTAGTTCGAACTTTTTTTCAGATTCAAACCTCGCTTCAACTTTTGCCATTCTTTCTAATACTAATAAACAGGAAGAACAATAAGAACAATTCTCTAAATGGCGCTTTATTATCTTTCGGTCAGCTCCCTGTATTTTGTTTTTCAAGTAAGCCGGCAGCCACTCCTGAGAACGGCTGCAGTCTAATTTCAATTTTAATATAATTTTTCTTCCTTTCACTTTTTCCTCCTTACCTCCTTTATTTAATTGTTAAGGTTGATTAACAATAACATATTTTAGAAGATTGTCAATTCCAGAGTTCTCTTACTATAATAATCCCAAACAATTTATAACCTCAAATACCCAGCACCACTTTTACCTTGATTAAGTGTGGCAAAAAAATCTAAAAGACCTTTTTGTTTCTCTTGTCTAAAGAATATTTTGAGCAAAGTGGTGCTGGATTGAGATTTAATTATTCTAATGTTCTTAAGAACATTAGAATAGCAATAATTGGATAGTTTAAATTTTAGTTTGAAATTTGGTTTGAAAATGAAAGAAACAATTGTCAAAAAAGTTGTTTTTAAAAATAGAGATTAATATCAATTAAATAGTTTAAAAATCCTTAAATTTTCGTTTTTCTAAGGCATTTAGAAATCAAACCGGGGAAAATTTTTAAATAATAAAAAAGACAAGGATTTTTTCCTTGTCTTTTTTATTTGTTTCAGCCCTAGTTTAAAACTCTTTCATTCCCAACCTCAATCCCAATTCTGCAAGAAACTCTTTCACTTCTTTAAGAGCCCTTCCGCCACATCTAATCTCTTTAAAATCTGTTTCAGTTTTTTGTAATAAGTCTCCTAATGAATATATCTTGAGTTTCTCTAGACAATTTAACAAGCGAGGTGAGAAATCATAATCATAAATTGACTTCGAGAGTTCTTTTTTTAATTCTTCTGCTTCATCTTCTTTGGGTTGTGATTCTTTTAATGTAATCACAACATTTCTACCGAGGGTACTTATCCATTTAGCATCTGGCTCTATGCCTTGTATCATTCTCGAAGAAAATATAAACTGAAAAGGCTCGTCAGTATAACTAACAGGATCTTTGTTTCCTGAAAACAAAATTTGAGCTACTATCTCTTCAAAAACATCTTTCTTCCCTATTAGAATATAACACTCGTTCGGAACAGTACAATGATGTACTACAAACAAGAATAATAACTCCTCCTCTCCAATTGCCGCACTAAAGGGAATTGCAAAGAATCTATCTCCCAGTTTTTGCTTTATTTTGATGAGGGTAGATTTGACTAATACTCTCTCTCCATTAATTGTAGTTATCTCACAACAATTTCTTGTTTTTCCCATCTTTTCCCTCCTTATAAATTTTTTAAAATACCCGGGAGTTACCTCCCTCTGAAAGATTATCATTTCTGATAAACTTTTAGAGAAAGGCAACCGCGAAGCGGTTGCTTTTTTCCTTTGTTTATTAGTTCCTTTATTTCTAAACCATTTTGCGGACCTTATGTTTTCTGACTTTTTCTAAAGCTTTAGCTTCGATCTGCCGAACTTTTTCTCGGGCGATCTCAAATATTCGACCAACTTCTTCTAACTTACGAGTGGACCTTTCTTCAATCCCAAACAGTAACTTTTTTTCTGTCTTAGTAGTGCCAACTATGAGCGCCTCTAGAATCTTCTGTATTTTCTCTTTGTTCCCTTTATCTTCCCTTTCATCTCCATCTTTTAACATTCTTTTTTCTTTTTTCATCATATCTCTCTCCTTATAAATTTTTTAAGGAGCTAACACTCCTACCAGAAAACTCAAATCTCTTTGAATTCTCTGGTAAGAAGTCCTCTCTCTTTGAGAGGACTAAAATTTGCGGTGTCCGCTTGGAAGCGCTCCGGAGCCTCCCCGGAGTATTACAGCCCCAGTTTAAAGCCATGGGGTTGGGCCACTATCATTTTAAATCAAGTAAAACTCTCAAGATTTAAGATTATCTTTTTCGTAAACTCTTCTCTCTTGTATTCTTTTCCCAATTCCGGCCAGCCGTGGTCAACGACATCTATCACAATTTCAATCTTATCCTCGCTAAGATCTACTTTCCTAATTCGAGCTATTTCTCTAGGGATCCATGGCCTAGGATAAGGAGCGTGAAAATAACTACAGGCAAACGATTCTTTGACTTGGATTCCTTTATTTGTTTTTCTTATGAGATAAATATTATTTCTCTCGTATGTTCCTCTAACATGAACATCCGTTCTATTCACCACAGCAATACCTTGCTTCTCTAGGAGAAAAATTTGTGAGATTTTATGAGTAAAGCCATCGAAACTTTGAGGAAGAATTTCCCGTTCTATTTCCTCATCTTTCAGATAATTTTGCTTCATTTTCTTAACCTCCTTAAAAAAATTTAAAAACAAGAATATTATTTTTCCTCTCCAACTTATATTTCTTCCCGGATAATATTCCTATTGTCTTGGCTAATGAAAAAATACTTGGCATATCGCCTCGAAACATAATTTTCTTCCCTCCGGGAAGGAAATTAAAACCACTGCTTATGAATTTTACCTTAAACAATTTCCCTCTCTTAATGACTTTTACAATCATTCCGTCGATACCAATATCTTTCATTTTTTCCTCCTTACATTCTTTATTTAATTGTTAAGGTTGACTAATAATAACATATTTTTAGGAGATTGTCAATTCTTTCTAGAACTCGTCGGGTACACAGAGTGCATTTTAAAAAAGATTCGTTGACCAAATAAAGAGAAGGCGGAAAAGTCGAACTTTTTTAAATAACTTAATAAAAAAACCCAGTCAAATTTTTCCTGACTGGGCTTAAAGGTTATTACTTGAATAATTTTTTGGTTTCTTCGATGCATTTTTCCAATTTCTGCTCGCCTCGATAAGTATTTCTTAGCCACTCCGGAAGAATCGCTGGCAAAAATCTTCTGAATTGCTGAGAGACAAAAATGGTCACTCCTAAATCCTGAGCACTCCGGATATTTCTACCTCGAACTTGGAGTGCTTCTATCATTACTCTCCAATTCCACAATTTCCAGCGCATAGATCCAAACCTTCTTTCCTCAAAAATTGTCATAGGATCAGTAGGTTTTGGATAGCCGGGTCGAAGAAAGAAAATCACAGAAGCGATTTTACCAGGAAGATCAATGCCTTCTCCATAATTCGCCACGGTGCCAACAAGTAAGTCTCCTTTGCCTTCAATAAATTTTTTTACTACTTCTTTGGCCGAATTATTTTCGCTATAACTTACCGCCTCTACTCCCTCCTCTTGACAAAACTTCAGAAACTTTTGCCGTTCTATTTCTGAAACTACTACTACCAAAGAACGAAGACCCGCTTTCCTAAACTCCTTACAACTCCTGGCTACCTTTCGCAAGGCTCGAATCGGATCTCTTTTTCGACGCGCTTTGACAGCCAGATTAGGAGTATCAGTAGGTAGAAATATTCTGGTATTTTTTGCTGGAAACTCTGAATTAAAACTATAAAATGGCGCTTTAATTCCAGTTTCAAAGCTAAATATCTCAGAATCACCGATCGTGGCCGAATAAGCAATTGTAAAAGGAGAAAGAATTCTCTGAATAATAGGCACAACATAATAGTTTTTAATAAACAACCGATAGCGGACTTTCTTTCTTTTCTCTGCCTTTTCGCAAAAAGCATAAGTGTAATTGAGAGCGTGATGCTTTTCAGTGTCTAAAGAAAATTGAAAGGATTTCCAATACCGAGATAGATTCCGAACGATCACTTCTAACTTCTTTAAAGTTTCGTGTTCTTTTTCCGGATTAATCTTCCCTTCCCTAACTGCTGCTTGAATTTTTGAAATTAAAGTATCATCAGCAATTAGCCTTTCTAACTCATTCATCAATTCCTTAACTTCCCAAGGTTCTAAAAGAGTAGGCCTCAAACTCGATCTCAATTTAGCAATTTTAACCATCTTTTTCAGAAACCGATTAAGAATCTGGGCCGACTGAAGATCGATACCTTTAAGAAGTTCAATCGCTTTTTTTAAGTGATAATCAGTAATTTCATAACTTAAGCAGTTTCTCGCTATTTTAGCAATCCGATGAGCCTCATCAATAATCAACCCTGCTGGCTGAGGCCATTCTTTAGAAAACCATTGAGCGAAAAGATAGAAAGCTACAGTTGAAACCACAATGCCTCCCTGTTTTGCCTGATATTTAGCAAGAAGATAAGGACAAGGTTCGACCCCAATTTCTTGAGCCTCGCCAGTTTCTTGATTTACCCGGTGAGGACAATTTAACATCGAACAGGGCGCTTCTTCAGCCGTAATTTTCCTTTTGTAGTAAAGGCAGGGATACTCATTTCTACCAAAAACTATTTGCACTTCTAGATGAAGACGCTTTACCTGCTCTACAATTGTTTTCGTAGGAGCGATATAAAAAAGAGGGTTTTGACCAAGTTTTTGTAATGCTTTAAGAACCGTATACCCAATTGCTGTTTTTCCTGACCCGGTAGGCAATTCAAGAATTATTGATCTCTGAAGTTTTCCAATAACCTCTAATGCCTTTCTTTGATTCTCTCGCATTTTAGGATAAGGAAAGCACTCCATTAAAAGTTTTTTTAGATGTTTCTGACGCTTCATTTTATCCTCCTTTCCTTTTTTAATTTTTTGGCAGGGCTTAAAAGCCCTGCCCTATACTAAACTTTACCGAACCTCGCTAAACCGAAGTCAACCCTACTCTACTGGAATAAACTGTGCTGCACTGTACTGGAGTAAACTGTACTGCACTATATTCAACTCGCCTAGAAGCCTTTAGTTTTTATAACGGCGGAGACTTACGCCCTCCACTACATTACATTCTATTGGTAATAGAAAATTAGAAGTAATTTCTTGGCAGGGCTTTTAAGCCCTGCCCTGTACTATACCCTATAAGACTGTACCCTGCCGGACTACACTATAGGATACCTCGCTTTACTTCACTCAACTGCACTAGACTTCACCAAATACAAACGCTTCTTTTTTATAATGGCAGGGATTTATCCCTGCCCTTTACTGTACAGTAATATACCGTACCACACTCCACCCTCTGAACCGCACCATACTACTACTCTCTACTAAACTAATTTCTCTCCCATTTGACTACTCGGAATTGGCCAAAGGGTCCTCCAAGACCAATCCGGAACGTCCCCAAGCCAAACCATCTTCCAGAAACATTAAAAAGTTCTTTTAATGATTCCTCTGGAAAAAGTATTTCATCAAAATCAACTGTCACCTCAAATTTCCACTCATCCATCCGGGCCCTTACTACCGTATTCATTCCACCAGTACTCGGGTTTCGAGCGGGACGTTTATCTACTACCCATTTACTTCCATTAAGGACAATAAACGGTTCCCTAATCTTTAAAAGACCATATAAAAGTGAAGTTCTCTCGCCTCCTTTACCCTTCGACCTACCACCCAAAGTAATTTTAGTCTTTTTTCCTTCCCAGTTAATAAAAACCATCGTCCCACCTAATTTCAAACAAGCATACAAAAGTTCCCTTGGAATGCCTATTTCACCTTTCCCATTTTTATAAAGGCAGGCTTCTGCTTTCTCTTTGTCATTGGCATCCCGAAGTCGAATATCATCCCTGGTTGCAGGATTATGAAAAAGAATCGGCGTTGTTCCTTCACAGCTTACTCTTACCATAGCCCATTTTGACTCCTTTCTTTCAATACCCTTTCTTCTAGTAGTCATTCTTACACCTCCTTTCCTTATTTAATATTGTTAAAGGTCAACCTTAATTTCTAAATTGAAAAAATAACACATTCAAGAAAGGTTGTCAAGTGCAGAGTTCTCTTGACTACAACAATCCTGAACAATTTATAACCTTAAATAAAATATTCCAACATTCTGCAGAATGTTGGAATATTAATAAGCGGTTTTGGAGGATCAGTTTGAAATTTGGTTTGAAAATGAAAGAAATAGTTATCTTGCGCTATTTTTCAAATATTTTAAGTCCAAAAATTAAACTTTACCGTATAATTCTAATAAAAAAACCTCCTGCGAGAAAATTTTGTCTTGCAGGAGGTTAAAAAAATTCAACATCCTCGTTCCACCGAAATTTCATTTCTCTTTAACATCTCTCTTCCCTCTCTGGTCCAATTTCCTTTTTCCCAAATTTTGCTTTTCCGAACAATAATGATGCCCTGATTCCAAAAAAAAGTAGATTCATCAAATGTTTTTACTTTTCCTTTGACAATTAATTTTCCACCTCTCATTTCACTTCCAGTCCAATATTCGCAATCCCCTTCAACAATTACTTCTCCACCTTTCATTTTATATCCGGTCCAATCTCCACAACTTCCTTTCACAATTATCTTCCCATCCTCTATAATAGCTCCAGTCAAATCCCCGCAATTCCCTTCAATAATTACTTTTCCGCCTCTCGTTTCATATCCAGTACCCCATCCACAATTTCCTTCAACAATCAAATGTAATTTTTTCGGGTTTTGATAGCCTAGATAATCAAGACGAACTGGTAATTTTTTAATATTAAGACGGACATCAATTGGTTTAATATTTCCTTCTTTATTAATGCCTTTCTTTTCTTGAGGTAAAATGCAGTTCTCAATGCTTTTCTTTAAAAAAGCAGAAAGAAAAAAACCTAAATCTGCACCAAGATACTCCCTTTCTTCAAACTTCTTCCAATCAAATTCTTTTAAAAACTTATTAGAAACTTTTTCTAAAAGAGAAGAAGAAATTTCAGGGAAAGCGAGAGAGGAGAAAAAAGAAAAAAACTCATTCCGACCCTTTTTCTTTATCGCTTCTTCTTCACTTTCCTCCCAAAGTTTCTTTAATTCTTTGACTGATTTCTCAATAAATCCCTCTATTTTTTCTTTCTCTTCCATCATACCCTCCTTTTTCCTTTATTTAATTTTTAAGATTCCCTCTACTTTTTAATATGATGAAGTCTTTAACCCTACATCATATCGTTTGGCGAAGGACTAAAAAGAAAAATTTTTGTTTTTTCTTTTTGGTCCACTGCCAAGAATTGAAATTTTTATCATTTTTATCTGGCAAAAGATATAAACAATTTTCAAATTTTGTCAAGACATAGATTTCTTCTGACTATAATAATCAATAACCTCAAACAACTTATAATCTCAAATAAAATATTCCAACCCAGCACCACTTTTACCTTGATTGAGTGTGGCAAAAAAATCTAGAAGACCTTTTTGTTTCTCTTGTCTAAAGAATGTTTTGAGCAAAGTGGTGCTGGATTGAGATTTGATTATTCTGGTGTTCTTAAGAACATTAGAATAGCAATAATTGGATAGTTTAAATTTTAGTTTGAAATTTGGTTTGAAAATGAAAGAGGTAGTTGTCAACTACGTTATTCTTTAAGCGTTTTAAATCCAAAAATTAAACTTTACCGTATAATTCTAATAAAAAAACCTCCTGCAAGGAAATTTTATCTTGCAGGAGGCTAAATTTTAACTTTAATTTTTTCAACCTATCCTACCGGAATCTCGCCTCTCTCCCACATTTCTTCTCCTTCTTTGGTCCATTTTCCATTTTCCCAGATTTTGGTGCGTTTCCAAATGATGACACCTTTATTGTGGGGAGAGAAAGCAGATTTATCAAAAGATTCTACTTCTCCTTTGATATCTAATTTTCCGCCTCGCATATCAGATCCAGCCCTACCTCCACAATTTCCTTCAACAGTTACCTTTCCGCCTTGCATACCAACTCCAATCAACTCCCCACAATTTCCTTTGACAATCATCTCTCCACCTTGCATTTCACTTGCAGTCCAATTTCTACAATTCCCTTTCACAATTATCTTTCCGCCTTGCATTTTATCTCCAGTAAAAAGTTTACAATCTCCTTCGATAATTAGATGTAGTTTTTTGGGATTTTGATATCCTAAATAACTAAGACGAACTGGTAATTCTTCAACATTAAGACGAACTTCAATTGGTTTGATTTTTTCTTCTTTAATTCCTTTTTCTTTTTGAGAAGAAATATAGTTTTCAATATTTTTGTTCAAGAAGGCAGAAAGGAGAAGACTTAAATCATACTCAAGAGCTATTCTTCCTTTAAACTTCTCCCAATCAAATTCTTTTAAAAATTTATTAGAGGTTCTCTCTAAAAGAAAAGGAGGGATTTCAGGCAGAGGGAGAAAGGAGAAGGAAGAGAAAACTTCATTCCCAGATTTACTCACAACTTTTTTCTCATTCTCTTCCCAAAGTTTTTTTAGTTCTTTAACTGATTTCTCAACTGATTTTTCGATTTCAAATTCCTCTATTTTATCTTTCCATCTCTCCTTAACTCCTTCAACCATTTTTTCGGCTTTATCTAATTTTTCCTCTTGTCTTTTAACAAATTGTTCAAATGATTCTTTGGACATAGTAGTTAAAAAAAATTACAAATTACAAATTCTAAATTACAAATAAATTCAACCCAGAACTACTAAAGAGTTTTCGGAAATCCAGTACCCTTTAGTGGTACTGGGCTGGGCTGCCCAATGCCCTTTAGTGGCATTGGGCAAAATTCCAAATTCCAAACAAATCACAATCTACTACACTGGAATCTCGCCTTTTTCCTTCATCTCCTTTCCTTCTTTGGTCCAATTGCCTTTTTCCCAAATTTTGGTACCTTTCCAAATAATGGTGCCTTGATTGTCGGAATAAAAAGCAGATCTACCAAAAGATTTTACTTCTCCTCTGATATCTAATTTTCCGCCTTTCATTCTCATTCCGACTTCATCTCCACAATTTCCTTCAACAATTATCTTTCCATTTCGCATTCCGAGTCCAATCCAAACGCCACAATCTCCTTTCACAATTATCTCTCCGCCTTGCATACATTCTCCAATCTGATAGGAACAGTTTCCTTCAATAATTAAATGCAGTTTTTTTGGGTTTTTATAGCCTAAATAACCAAGAACAACGGGTAGTTCTTTAACTTTAAGGCGAACTTCAATTGGTTCGATATCTTCTTCTTTAATGCCCTTCTTTTTTTGAGACAAAACATAGTTTTCAATGTTTTTGTTTAAGAAAGCAGAGAGGAAAAGTCCTAAATTTCCCTCAAGATACTTCCCTCCCTTAAAGTTTTCCCAATCAAATTCTTTTAGAAATTTATTAGAGATTCTCTCTAAGAAAGAAGGAGGAGTCTCAGGCAGAGGAAGGGAAGAAAGGAAAGAGAAAAATTGGAAAACCCACTCTTTTTTCTCAATCTTTTCCTTATTCTCTTTACAAAGTTTCTTTAATTCTTTAACTGGTTTTTCAACCATCTCAAATTCCTCTATTTTATCTTTCCATCTCTCCTTAACTTCCTCAACCATCTTTTCGGCTTTATCTAATTTCTTTTCCATCTCTTCAATAGGTGGTTCCTCTCTTTTAATAGGTTGTTCAAAAGAGTTTTTAGGCATAGTAGTTATAACTTAACATCTTTAAGGTATTTTTTTAAAAATTGAGTTAAAGCCGGCAAAACTTTGGAAAGATCAGGCACTCTTTCTCCATCGCCATCATTTTCCCAAGTAGTTTTAAATGCTTCTATTTCTCCTTCGCTTGGCTTTTCAATTTGAAATGCTTTAGCAATAATTCCTTTTTCTTTTAATTTATTTTTTATTTCTCGGGTTAATTCCGGGTTATCTGATCCCCCATCAGTAATTTCAATTAAAATTTCCATTAGTTTTCCCTGTTTAATTCTTTCTGCATCAGAATCAGTAATTGATTTTTCTATTTCTTCTAAAGCAAAAAAATCAGCAGTGGTTCCTCTGCTTGAAAAAAGATATCCAATTGATTTAATAAAATCTGCTTTATCTTTTTCCCAGTTTCTTAAACGATAATCATCGCCAGCCAAAGGTTTAATTTTTTGGGCTTTACTTTCAAAAATCCATTCTTCTAAATCAGCCACTAATTTAGTACCAGTAGTTTCTCTAACCGAGCCTAAATAATGATTAAATTCTTTCAAAGAACGGCCTAAAAGAACTGTAATTTCTCTTAAAATTTTTAACCTTTTTTCACTCATACTTCCGGAAACATCCAAGACCAATCTTACTCTAATTACTTCTGGCTTATGAATTAATTTTTCTTTAGCGATTCTTTTTTCCATTATCTTTACCTCGGAAACATCACCTTTCTCAATTTTAGGCCATTCTCTAATTAATTTGTTAATATCTAATCTTGTCCCAAATTTATAATGTCCTTCCCATTCCAATTCTCTTTCAGTTGAATAACCAAAAACAATTTTTCTCCAAAATTGACTCATTTCCTCTAAATATGGCTCTATTTCTTTTTCAATTTCTCTTACTTTTTGAAGAAGAGAATATTC
>Ga0190334_1001297_pt1 | contig 10991 bp, 14 predicted proteins | sample 48720478_MG_FD_161270 | JGI IMG/M metagenome (GOLD analysis project Ga0190334, IMG submission 161270) | Hydrothermal vent sediment bacterial communities from Southern Trench, Guaymas Basin, Mexico - 4872-04-7-8_MG | ecosystem: Environmental > Aquatic > Marine > Hydrothermal vents > Sediment ...
AGAAGCTGTCCAAAAACGAGTGAACACCTTCTCTTTTAAAAAAAACTAACCCTATTAATCTCCGCAGGTTCCTCCGGAACCACAACTTCCACAACTGGATCCACTACCCAGATCTACATTGGAATCAAGATGGAATCCCATCCCGGTAAAATCTATTTTAATAGTTTCGGCTTTTCCCATAAACTCTTTATCAACAACAAATTTCAGGCCTTTAACATCAAATGTATCATCTGTATCTTTTGGCTCGTCCAGAGCCATGGCAAGTGAAGGGCCGCCTCAACCGCCTGAATTAAGAAAAATTCTAATGGGGGTAGGTTCTTTCCCCTGGAAATAATCTTCGATCTGCGTTTTTGCAGGATCTGTCAAATCAATCATTGTAACACTCCTTATTTATTTATTTATTTCAGGATTTTTCACCCTGAATGATCTAATTCTAATCATATACCCTATGCATGTCAATATACTGTACAAAAGATTACAAAAATTATAGCATATAGTGTAATTTATTTTTAAAAACAGTAATAAAAAAAATGTGAAGGCTCAAAAACATAAGGACTTAGAACTTGGACAACAAACCGATTGCCGTAGGAGCAAGGTTAAAACAACACCCGTCAATTCAAACTCTGGGGTTTAAACCCAATTTTCAGGAGTATTCCGCCCATGAGCAGAGATTGATTCGGAACGCAAAAAAAATCTATTACCCTACCGCCTTTTATGCAGACCTGTTCAATGCCATGGGAAAAAAAACATTCCCCAGTTTTCATACCTATAAATTTGCCCTGGACAAAATAAAACAGACAGCCATTTTTAACCTGCTTGATATTCCACATCCGAAAACAAAAATTTTTTACGGAAAAAAACAAAAGCAGACCATCCTCCACTCTTTTTCTTTCCCGTTTATTGCCAAAAAAGCCCGAGGATCATCTAAAGGAAATGATGTGTATCTGATTCAAAACAAAGAAGATCTTTTGCATTATTTAAAAGCCAAAGGCCCAGCCTATATCCAGGAATATCTTCCCATAGACCGGGATATGCGGGTGATCATTATCGGCAAAAAGATCCGGCTTGCGTATTGGCGGATTGCAGCACCAGATAATTTTAAAACCAATCTTTCCCAGGGCGGTACCATCAGTTTCAACCCCCTACCGGAAAAAGCCCTTGATCTTGCACTCACAACAGCTTTAAAATGTGGATGGGATGATGTGGGAATTGATATCATTGAGTACAACAATCAATTTTATGTTCTGGAAGGCAATATGAAATACGGCACAAAAGGCTTCCAGGCAGCCGGCATTAATTATAAAAAAATGATGACAGACCTGATAGTGCATGGACAGGTCTGAGCATTACAGAAATCCGGCATCCTGATCATCTTCTTCCCATTCAGCAAGATATTTTTTGATGGCTGCATATTTTGATGATCTCCCGGGTTTGAAAAACAGGTACCCGAGCTGCTCCATCCGGGTTTCAAGACATTGAAAAAAAGCCGCTTCAACCTGCTTGATTTCAATATTGTTTTCATCCTTTTCTATCTTATCCATCACAACCCCGGTCAAATGTCCTTCCGGAACAAAAATATCACAGGCAGCAGCATTCCATTCTTCGGGAAAATTGTTTATCTTCCACGGAATTAACGTCTCAGGCCGTAAGATACTTTTATTTGCAGGGTTAAAGGGAGATTTGACAATTTTCATTTTCCGTTTATCAAACTGCATCAATTCTTTTAAAAGCGCCTCTATACCATTTGAAAAAATCCATTCTTCCGATTCCAGCAGAACAGGGGGGAATTCTTTGCTGGTAAGCGCATATTTGTACGGTCCCTTTTCTTCCCAAAACACCTTAAACTCCTTTGAATTGGGAAACATTTCTCTTTTTATCGGTTCAACAACCATTTTAGAATTTTCCTGATAAAAACTGCCTGTGTTTTTCATCGCCCATTTTACTGCTCTCCTGTTTATAAACTATCTGTTACCGATCTATTACCCAGATTTTTTCTATAAATCAACCTTGATGAATTTGATTTATCCCTTGACCTTAAATTTTTATTCTGTTAACTATTTCATCTCAATATGGTTAACGAAAATAAACATATAAAAGACGATATATTAAAAACTCTCTACCAGGCAAAGGGAGAAACCGTTTCAGGCGTAACCTTGAGTGATGCCCTGAACATTTCCAGAGTAGCGGTGTGGAAACATATCAAAACATTAAAAAAAAGCGGGTTTGATATTGAATCCCGGGCCAAAGGATATGGTCTGCTAAACCATGATGACCTGTTGCTGCCGTTTTGTTTTAATAAAGAATTCGAAAAAAAAATCTTCCATTTCCCGGAACTTGAAACCACCATGGATAAGGCTAAGTTCCTGGCAAAAAATGATGCCCCCCATTTAAGTGTGGTGATCGCAGAAAACCAGACCACAGGCAGGGGACGACTGAATCGAAAATGGGTTTCATCAAAGGGTGGATTATGGTTTACTCTGATTTTAAAACCCAATACGCCGCCGCCCCTTTCCTATATTTATAATTTCGCCGCCTCCCTAAGTCTTTCAAGATCTTTAAACCGCTTGTTTGATGTGAATGTCAGTGTCAAATGGCCCAATGATCTTTTATTAAACGGCAAAAAACTGGTCGGCCTTCTTTCGGAAATGGAAACCCGTGGGGATATGGTTGAATTTGTCAATATCGGTATTGGCATCAATGTGAACAACTCTCCCCAGGAATATGAGCCCAAGGCTATTTCATTAAAGGACGTCTTACATAAGACGGTATCACGAAGGTTAATTCTGGAAACTTTTCTATATGATTTTAAAACCCGGATTCAACCCCCAGCTCAAACCATTGATTGCCGTCAGATTATTGACCAGTGGAAAGAACAGACGTCAACCATTGGCAGTCAGGTCAGAATTGAAACAGCAACAGATGTTTATGAAGGACTTGCTGTAGATGTAGATGAGACAGGTGCTTTAATGATTAAAGATAAAACCGGAAAAATAAAAAAAATAATATATGGAGATTGTTTCCACACATAAGGAAAAAATTCATGGACAGCTCAAAACAACTTAGAATGACGGTATATACGTCTTTATTTGTTGCCTTTATTGCCATTGGGGCATTTATTGCTATTCCCGTTGGTCCGGTTCCTATTGTCCTCCAGAATATGTTCGTTCTTTTGGCGGCAATTATTCTCGGCCCTGTCTGGGGACTTGCCTGCGTGACAATTTATCTGTTGATCGGCTTTGCCGGGCTGCCGGTATTCGCAGGCGGAACCTCGGGTATCGGGAAACTGTTCGGGCCAACAGGTGGTTATCTTTTGGGATATTTTCCTGCGGTCTTTGTCACGGCTGCCATTTCAAAGGGTCTGGGTAAAAAATTCTCGTCCGATATCATTGCCATGGTAATCGGATCTTTGATTATTTATGCCATCGGCGTCCCCTGGCTCAAAGTTGTCACCTCCATGACATATGAAAAGGCGCTTATCGTCGGCATGGTCCCTTTTTTGATCGGAGATGCACTGAAAGTTATTGCTGCGGCAGTTATTGCAAAAATCTTAAGACCGGTCATCAAATTGTAACCTGAATCACTAAGTCAACCACCATGCAAGAATCAATTATCGATATAAACGCCATCTGCCACACCTTTTCCGATGGCTACATAGGAATTAAAAATATATCCGTATCTATATATAAAGGCGAATTTATCATTCTTTCCGGAAAAAACGGGTCCGGGAAAACAACCTTATTAAGGCATTTGAACGGCCTTTTGCTGCCGGATTCGGGAATAATTTTTGTTAATGGACAGGATGTTTCAAAACATCTGGTTCAAACAAGGAAAACCGTCGGCATGGTATTCCAGGATGCTGATACACAAATCGTGGGCGACACCGTGTTTGATGAAGTGGCCTTCGGCCTTGAAAACTTAAAAGTAAACCGGGCCGAAATCAATGAAAAAGTCTCCTTGATTCTTGAAAATTTAAATCTTTTTCATTTAAAGGACCGAAGCCCTTCCACCCTTTCCGGAGGAGAAAAACGGAAGCTTGCCATTGCCGGAATTCTGGTGATGGACCCTGAGGTGATTGTGTTTGATGAACCCTTTTCTAATCTGGATTATCCCGGAACCCTTCAGGTGCTTTCCACGATCATTAATTTGAACCGATCGGGGCACACCATCATTATTGCCACCCATGATGTTGAAACCATCATTTGTGAGGCGACAAGAATCATCATTATGGAAAAAGGCCTTATTAAAGAAGACGGAGAGCCTGATCGTATTGTCAAATACCTGGAGTCTTATGGCGTTAAGGAGCCCTGCTCTTCAAAATTCGGGCTGGGGTTGCAACCATGGCTTACGTAACACCGTTCACATACAGGCAAGGGGACTCCTTACTGCATCTACTTGATGTGAGATGTAAATTTTTCATCATATGTCTTGTCAGCATGTCCCTATTATCTGCACATCTTTTACCCTGTTTTGTTTACGCCGTAATCTTACTTTTTTTCTTTAATAAAACCGGCCTTAATATCTTTGCAATATTAAACAGCATAAAATATTTTATACTATTACTCTTTTTTATTTTTATTGCCCGGGCATTGACAGTAGAAGGTCATATCATTTTTTCATTTTATGGTATCTCTATCACTGAACAAGGCTTAAATGAGGGATTTCTGGTGGCTTTTAAATTCTTTTTAGTGATGGTAACAGGCCTGCTCTTTTCTACAACCACCCAGCCGTCCTCTGTTAAAAGTGCGGTTCAATGGTTTTTAAAACCGATTCCTTTTGTTCCTGAAAAACGGGTGGCGGTCATGATCAGTCTGTCACTCAGCTTTATGCCGGTCATTTTAAAGCAGGCCAAAGAGATATCCGATGCCCAGAAGGCGCGATGTGGCGATCTTCAAAAAAATCCTGTAAAAAGAATCATTCGTCTTGTTTTACCCCTGTTAAAAAAAACCTTCCTATCTGCGGACAGCCTTGTTCTTGCGATGGAATCAAGATGTTATAATGACGACCGGACGGATCCTGAATTTTTACCTTCCGGAAAAGAAAATTACTTTCTTGTGGGCAGCTTTGTCATATCTTTAAGTCTGGCCTGCTTGTAACCTTAACATTATTTTTAGGTCATCTTTGACATTTCTCATTGATCATCACAATTTTTTAATGTAAAATTCGAACCATAATATATCTTCATTACTATTTTGAATGAAGTAAATTAATAATACACACTCCGAAAAGGAGACCATTATGTCAAAAATAGAAGGCCAATCCCCTGGGTCAACCCTGTTTGATCTGAGAGGAAAACAATCGGTTCGGGCAACATTCAAACTTTCCCAGAAATCCATTGATGCCATCGGACTTGTCGCCATTCACATGGGAATAAAACAAAAGTCGCTTTTTGATCATATTATAGAAGACATAGATGCGTTGGACAGTCTTGCAAAAACCATTCGGATCAAACAATTCAAAAAAATCTCCAGAAAACAGAAAACCTTTGTATTAAGCCGCAGAACCATTGAAGCGCTTGAAGTCATTTCCCAGGCCTATGAGATACCCCGGGATGCCCTTGTTGAATATTCAATTGAAAAACTTGGATCAATTATTAATGCGGAAAAAGCAAGGCATGAAGAACGAAAAATACTATTAAAAAATATTATTGATCATTTTACCCGAGGGAAATCATTTTACAAAAAAGCCGTTGCCATGCTTGGCAAAGACGATCCCTTTTGCAGGCGGTTTGAAAAAGCCATCTTCGCCTGTCAAAAAACTGAAGATGAACTGACAAATTTTATTAAAAAAAGCAAAGCGTTAGAAGAGTTTTAATACTTAAATCTTAATACTATTAACGAGGAGACAACGTTGATTGAAGTTCAAAATCTGACCAAAAACTTTAAAGACTTCCGTGCTGTAGACAATATCAGCATGACGATCCGCAAAGGTGAAATTTTAGGTCTTCTGGGCCCAAACGGTGCGGGAAAGACAACAACATTAAGAATGTTAACCGGGTATTTCAGGCCGAGTTCGGGCACCATAAAAATAAATAATTTTCATTTGCCGGAAGATGCCATTAAAATCAAATCTCTCATCGGCTATCTGCCTGAATCCGCCCCTCTCTATCACAATATGCTGGTCTATGATTATCTGGAGTATGTGGCCAAAATAAAAGGGATTGATGATAAGGAAAACCGATATGACCGGTTCCTGCAATTATCCGATCTTTGCGGACTTTCTTCCATTATGGCCCAACCCATTGCCACTCTTTCAAAGGGGTTAAAACAAAGAGTCGGCCTTGCTCATGCCATGATGACCGATCCTCAAATTTTAATTCTGGATGAACCGACTTCCGGCCTTGACCCAAATCAGATTGCCGAAATAAGGGATATCATTAAAACCATCGGCAAAGAAAAAACCATTATCTTCTCCACCCATATCCTGAGTGAAGCCGAGGCAACCTGTGACCGAATTGCCATTATCAATAAAGGAAGAGTGGTTGCCGATGATACAACAGCCAACCTAAAGCAAAATGCTAAACAAAATTCCTTTATTCACCTGTCCCTTAAAGGGGTTTCAACGGAGACAGCAAAAGCCCTGCTGGAGAGCATTGATCCAAATCTTAATATTAAAAATGTTGAGCCAGTTGAAGATGATCTTGTCTCTTTTGAGATCACCCATTCAGAAGATCAGGACCTGAGATCAAACATATACCTTAAAATAAAAGAGACGGACTGGATTATTATACAATTGACAAAAGAATCCCAGGCCCTTGAAAAAATATTCCAGGAATTGACCCAGGGATTAACCGGGGAGGATGCATAACCCATGAAACAGATAAAAACAATAGCCATTAAGGAATTCAAGGATTATTTCATCTCACCCATTGCCTATATTGTGATATCGCTGTTCCTGATTGTAACGGGATGGTTTTTCTTTTCCACTTTTTTTATTTTTGGTCGGGCGGATTTAAGAGATTTTTTCTCTCTGCTTCCCATTACTTTTTCTTTTATCATCCCCGCCGTCACCATGCGGCTGTTTTCCGAAGAAAAAAATATCGGTTCCTATGAAATCCTTTTGACCCTGCCGGTATCTTTTACAGATATTGCTCTGGGTAAATTTTTTGCTGCCACTTTATTCACTATATCCATGCTGATCCCCACCATTTCATATCCGATCTTTATTTTATTCATCGGCGAGGTTGATCCCGGGCCTGTAATCGGCGGATACATGGGTGCAATCTTTCTGGCTGCTGCCTATTGTTCCATAGGACTGTTTGCATCATCTCTGACAAGAAATCAGATCGTTGCCTTTATCATTGGCTGCGCCTTGTGCTTTACCCTGACCATTCTTGATAAGCTCTTATTTTTCATGCCGGCAAAAATAATTTCTGTTATAGAATACATTGGTGCCAACGCCCACTTTACCAATATCTCCAAAGGAATTATCGATTCCAGGGATATCCTTTACTTTGTGAGTGTGATCTTCATTTTCATTTTTTCAACCTATATTGTTATGCATGAGAAGAACTAAGGAGAAACAATGGGCAACTTTTCAATAAAACAAAAATATTTCAAATTCATTTTATATCTTGTGGTCATTGTCCTGATAAACATTGTCGGTATTACCCTGTTTTTCAGGGCAGACCTGACCCGTGACAAAATCTATTCTTTGTCACCAGCAAGCCAGGAAGTAGTGGCCACCCTGTCAGAACCCTTAAGTATTAAGGTCTTTTTCTCAAAAGATCTTCCGGCACCCCACAACAATACAGGACGATTTCTCAGGGATCTTCTGGAAGAATATGCTGCAAAAAACAAAAAATATTTTAATTATACATTTTATAATGTCACACCGGAAGAAGGCACCCTGATGGGGAAAACCGATGAAAACCGGGATATGGCAAAAAATTACGGCATACAGCCCATCCAGATCAGGATAATGGAAAATGATGAAATTAAATTCAAAAATGCCTATATGGGTCTGGTCATTATCCACGGGGATTTAATCGAAAAGATTGAAGCCATTACCACAACAAATGGCCTTGAATATCAGCTAACAACCGCTATCCAGAAAATGAACAACAAAGTAAGCGCTTTATTACGACTGGATGAAAAAGTAACTGTCACGATGTATTTATCCTCTTCCCTTAATGACATCGCCTCTCTGATTGGACTTGATCAACTGCCATTAATGGGCAAAGCTGTCGCTGATACCATTGAAAAACTCAATAATAAAAGCCTTGGCATTCTTGAATTTAAAACAATTGATATTTCAGATAAAGAAAAACTGGATGCTATCGGAGAAAAATATGATTTAATGGCGCTGTCATGGCCTGCCATTCCGGAAAAAAATATTTCAGCAGACAGCGGGGCCGCAGGGCTTGTCATTGAATTTAAAGATAAAATAACCACACTGCCCCTGATCAGTGTCATGGAACTTCCCATCATCGGCACCACCTATCAAATGGCAGACCCGGCTGCTTTGGAAGAAGAACTCAACACGATTGTAGAAAAACTGATCGGTATTAACAAAGATATCGGATTCCTGTCAGATCATGGTACCCACTCCCTTATGCCGGACAGACTGGCCATGATGCAGGGCAGACCCTCTCAAGCCATGCAGGTGTTTAATACACTCGTTTCCTCACGGTATTCTATTAAACCAATTGCTCTAAGAGACGGGGCGATTCCCGATGGACTAAGCGCTCTGATCATTGCAAGACCCACCCAGAAATTTTCAGATGATGAATTATTCCGGATTGATCAGGCCCTGATGAAGGGGACAAACATTGCCTTTATTTCAGACTCATTTAATGAAATCATGCCGCAACAGGGGGGTATGGGCATGCCACCAAGTTATGAACCCATTGATACCGGCCTTGAAAAACTTTTGGCCCATTATGGTGTTACGATAAAAAAGGCCTATGTCTTAGACAAACAATCCTATAAACATCAGGCACCTCAAAATATGGGCGGCGGCGAGCAGAACATCTATTTTGCCCCCATGTTAAAAGAGAAAACCATCAACAACGCCCCTGAATTCATGGATAATATCAAGGGGCTCGTTGCCATGCAGATTTCTCCCCTTGAGCTGGTGCAGGAAAATATTGATAAAGATAAAGTTGCCGTAACAAAACTTTTATCTTCTTCTGATGAATCATGGCTCATGGAAGGAAATATCAATTTAAACCCCATGTTTATCAGTCCGCCTGAGTCAACAGATGAAATGAAATCCTATGATCTTGCCTATCTTCTTGAAGGAAGTTTCACAAGTTATTTCAAAGGCAAAGCCATCCCTGAAAAAGAGTTGGGAGAAAAAGACATTAAAGAGGGGGACAGCAAAAAACAGAATGAAAAGAATACGCTTGAAGGTTTTACTGCCAGGCATACCTTTTTAGAAACCTCCAAGCCGGCCAAGCTGTTTATTCTTCCCTGTTCCCAGATGCTTCAGGACAATATGCTGGACCCCCAGGGCAGAACAACCAACGCCACTTTTATTTTAAATATTATTGATCATCTCAATGATGAAGACAAGATCGCCCAGCTGAGAAGCAAGCAGCAGACATTAAATCCGATTGCCGATACCACACCGTTTGACAGAGGTATTATTAAAACATTCAATATTATTGTTCTGCCTATCCTGGTTATTCTGTTTGGCCTTTTAGTCCTTGCCAAAAGAACATCCAGAAAAAAGAAAATCGCCAGTCGTTTTAACGCTTAAAAGGAATAAACGCATGAAAAAAGAATATCTGATACTGATCGCACTCATCCTGATATTGGGTGCCTATCTTTTGTTTCATAAAGAGAACAAGGACAACACCATACTGCCTGAAATTATAAAAATAGATATTTCCAAAATCACCGGGCTCGTTATAGACAAAAAAGAAGGACCGATAAAATTTATAAAAAAAGAAGGGGGCTGGGTATTGACGGACAAAGAATATCCAGCAGATTCACCCTCTGTAGAAAACATACTGGATACCTTAAAAACATTGAAGCTGTCTGCGCTGGTGTCTCAAAAAGGTGACTTAAAAAGATACGAGCTTGATGATGAAAACCATATCAAGGTTAAAGCAGTGAATGGGCAAGAGACTCTTTTTGAATTTACCATGGGGAAAACAGCACCGACCTTTAACCATACCTTTGTCATGTTAACAAATGATAAAAATGTCTACCATGCCAATGGCAGCTTCAGATCCTATTTCGACAAGAGCGTGGAAGATTTCAAAGAGAAAAAAATAGTGGCGCCCGAAGAAGGAAGCAAGGAGTGAACCCTTTTTTAAAAATAGCATATCAACCTTACAAATGGATCATCGTTATTCCTTTTGTTTTCATTATTACCATGGTTCTCGGGTTGGTATGCATTTTTTCAGGACTTTTATTTAAACAGAGTGGCGTTAATCTTATTGCCGTCACATGGTCAAAACTTTGTTGTGCCATTGCTCCCTTGAAGGTGATCATCGCCGGCAAAAAAAACTATAGCAGGGACACCGCCTATGTAGTGGTATCAAATCATCAGAGCATGGCGGATATCCCCGTGATTCACGGACATCTTGGCTTGAAAATAAAATGGATAATGAAAAAAGAACTGAAAAAGATTCCCATTTTCGGATCGGCATGCCACCACTTGGGCTGTATCTATGTTGACCGGAAAAATCATAATGCGGCTATAAAATCAATCCGAAAAGCCCAGAAAAGATTATCTGAAAACGCTTCGGTCTTGTTCTTTGCGGAAGGAACAAGAAGCCGGGACGGAAAGGTGATGCCGTTTAAAAAGGGGGCATTTAAATTTGCCCGTGACATGACCCTTCCCATCTTGCCGATAACCATTAAAAACTCTTTGCATGTTCTGCCCCCCGATTCCCTTGATCTGATACCCGGCATCATCGAAATTATTGTTCATCGCCCGATTCATATTTCAGATCACCACATGGATCACCTTGACGATGTGATAGAACAGACCCGTCAGATGATTTCCAGCGCGCTTTAAGATAAAAAAGCCCAAAAAATAAC
>Ga0190334_1001301_pt1 | contig 10956 bp, 9 predicted proteins | sample 48720478_MG_FD_161270 | JGI IMG/M metagenome (GOLD analysis project Ga0190334, IMG submission 161270) | Hydrothermal vent sediment bacterial communities from Southern Trench, Guaymas Basin, Mexico - 4872-04-7-8_MG | ecosystem: Environmental > Aquatic > Marine > Hydrothermal vents > Sediment ...
TTAGTATCAAATGTTAATTTCAGTTCTTCTTTTCCAACCCTTTCTTGTTTATATACTTTCAATATTGCTGGGTAATCCAAAATGATATTGAATATAACATCTTCATATTCAACTTTTGCAACTAATGCTTTAACAATGATTTCATCATCAGCTTCAACATAAGTCATATCATCGGGCAATGGATAATCATCAAGATTCAATGTCATAACCATTGGGCGTTTTGTGAACAACTCAGTGTTATTCTGCCCCAAATTTTTCATTACAATATCTTTTGTAGTTAATGGATCATTTTGAATAATATCATATCTAATATCTCTTTCTTGAATCTTTACAGCACCGCCTGTATGGAAACTCTTCATGATTGTTTGTGTGCCCGCTTCACCAATCAATTGTGCCGCTAAAACACCCGCATATGGCGAATGGTGGCGTTTTAACAAATCCCCATAACATGTATGGCATAGTTTAGGGGACTCACAAAATATTGGACTACGGAGGTTTAAAACATCGCCCACTTTCATTGTTTGTGGATCAAATGGCTGAACTGAATTACCCTTTAAAACATACCTTCCTGTGAATCTCCCTTTCATTGCTGAAGTCATTCTAAAACTCAAATGACGTTTTGTACCACAATCTCTTAGATGTCTGTCGATCTCTACAGTATTTAAAACATAAGCAAGCTGGCGTGACATATATCCTGTGTCTGCTGTATTCAAAACACGGTCAATAATACCCTTTCTTGAACCAGCGGCTGCTGCAAAATATTCTTTGTTTGTTAATCCGCTTGCAAATGATCCTGTTACAGGAGGTAATACTTTTCCTGTTGGATCAGCAATCAATCCTTTTGCAACTAAAATTTGCATTGGCTGACTCCAACCCTTTCCTGAACCTGATTGAACAAGATCATATAATCCTGTGTCTTTCAAATGGTCAATCAACAATTTTTCCATTTCTTTCAATAAAGCGGCTGCTTCTTCTGTTGTTGCTGATTCTAATTTTTTCTTCAACTGTAAAATTGAAGTTGGTAATTGAATATCATTGAGGCTAATACTCGGAGAAGAAATTGTTGCAAACTTAAATCCTATTGTTTTCAATGCAGAAAATGTAGCAATTGCTTGTTCACGACCATACTTTTTCAAGATTACAGGAATCAAACTATTTACAACTTTTTTAGTTACAACTTCATTTACAAATGGGAATGATGTTGGAAATGCACTATTAAAAATAGCTTTTCCCATCGTTGTTTTTTGACCACGATATATTACAGGGATGTATGGATCAGTTGCTGATTTTAATATTTCATCTGTTACCGCAACTGGTGATACTGCTTTCTTAACATTCTTTGTAAGTATATATAAACCAGCACACATTTCTTTGGATAATTCAAATGTTACAGCAGTATCTGAATCTCCTCCTTCACCATTCATCATTTTTGTTTTCACTTCTTCTTGTGCTTCATTTGTTATCGGGTGATATATGGCCATTGTATCTTGGATATACACTCCATCATGACTTGCGAATGTATAATAATCTTCTACAGTTAAATCATACCCAATTGTTTCGTTGGGGTCAAAAACAATCTCTATATCTGAAATTGGGATTAATTCAAGATTGTTTTCAAGCAGTTGTTTTTTAGTAATCAATTTTCAATCCTCGCTCTTCATATCTTTTATACATTATTACAGAATACCAAGACTTATGCCATTTTCGATTGTGACTGGTTCTGATTTGCACAAGAAATCTTTATGTTATATTCTTTACTAATTCAACCCATTTTTATTATCCCTTATTAAAAACTTACCTTCAGGGGAATCTATAAGATCTCTTGGAGAAATTTTTCTTATTTTTCCTTCATTTTCGTCGAATACTATCAATGAATGGTCATATGATGCCCAGAAATCTTCAAATCTATTTTTTTTATCATGTATTTTATACATTTCAATATTTTCATGTTTACTATATTCAACTATTTTTTTATATTCTGTATTTCCTGTTTTTGGATCAATTGCTTTTATTGTTAGATTTTCAAACGGTTTATATTTTGTTACTACAACTCCATTTGCCTTTTTAGATACTTCTTTTTTCTCAAACTTTTCATTACTTGCTAATTGACTTATATGGCATTTTTTATTTTGTCCTGATTTATAATATATAATATCAACTTGGCAACTGTCCCCATCGAAATCTGCATTAAATCCACCTACTTGTAATGTACACAATTGAACTGTATTACCTTCAACTAAAATAGGCTTGAATCCACGAATAGATTCTGCTCGAAGTGCAGGGTCACGTTTTGCCAATACACTTCGATTCATCATGGCAACTTCTGTAGCATCCCAAATAATTTTATATAAATCTTGAGGAAGTTTATCTCCATTTTTTATAGCTTTAAAAACAACCTTAATACTATCAATTGATAACTCTAATTGTGTAAAATTCTTGACAGCTTTTGCTAAATTGTTTTGATTAACTCCACCTGAATGAAACAAACGATGAATAATAAAAGGTTCAAACAAGCTAACTGCCATTCGTAGCGGGATACCAATCTCATTTACTTTTAAATTTGGACCAGGTGTAATAACAGCACGACCAGAAAAGTCTGTACGTTTGGCAAGAAGACTCGATCTAATAAGACCGCTTTTCTTTTGAATCTTTTTACGGATAAATTTGTCGTGTGCAATTACGGCTTTTTGAAGTTCAAAGTTTAATAAATCGAACAAGGCACCTGATTTTGAAGCGCTCTTTATTTGATGTGCTCGTCTGATTAAAGCAATATAATGATCATTTAGTTCATCATAGACCCACATTCCTTTTTCATCTTGATAGGCATCCCTTTGAGTTGGTGGGATAACCGGAATGGCATCAATGAATACATTTCCATCTTTTATAGCTGCTTTAATTTTGAGAATAAATTTATCTCGGGTCTCTGTTCCACCCCTAAATTTTATTTTTGGAAGAAGTTTAATGAACTCTGAAATTCCTGTAACTCCATCAGGATCAGGAGTCAATACACCCTCAGAATTAACCTTAAATGTTTCTTCGGTTGATATAAATTTTTCAATTTTTCTATCTAATTGAATTAAAAGCATATATGCTGAGGGGTGAATTACCAAGGCATTCAGATCGATATATGAAAATGTCTTCTTTCTTTCAGTTGATTCTTCTGGACCAAAAATAATTTCTGAAAATAAACCTTCAGGATGCCATTCGCCTGGCTTTGAGAAAAACTCTGTTGTAGTAACAGGCTTTAGTCCTTGTTTAAACTTTTTTATATCCAAAAATTGTATCATTATTTATATTACCCCATTACATATTATGCTTGATAGATTTCCTGTTGAGCATTCATCTCGATGCCCATATTTATAGTGACATTTTTTACACACACTCCAAGCATAATCTAGATCAAGTGCAAAAAATGGTTCTGTTTTCTGTGGTCTTTCATGATGAACATGTTCTGCTTTTTCCCCACAGTATTGACATTTATAATTATCACGTTTAAAAACATATTCTCTGAATTGTTTATATTCAGATTGAGTATAAGATTTGTTTATATCAAAGCAAATGTTTGTTCTTTTTCTGAATATTGAGCAGTTATTTTTACATTTATTTGAACAATATAATCTACATTCTCCATTTTGAGTTCCTTTCAAACACCTAACTCTTTCACTAACATCGGATGCTTTCGGAATGAATCTTTTTTTACAATAATTACAAATAACTGTTAATATATTTTGATCAATTATATCTCGTTCAGGCATTTCTTCTATAGTCAATTTTTTTGCAAACGTATCATATAAAGGAATGTTATTTGAATAATATTCCCCTTTATAACTTGGATGATTTTCTATGTTTTTATACAATTTTTTCTTTGATTCACTCTGTAATTTTTTTTGTTGGGTTGTTGGTTTTTTTCCTTTTAATTTTTGTGATATGATTTTAACTCGTTTATCTGTATGTTTTGTTAGTCCTTTATTCCAAGGTTTTTCGCCTTTTTTAAAATGACCAGAATTTTTTTTATTTATATGAGCTGCTCTTATTTTTTCTTTTGTTTCTATATTCATTGTTTTGCCTATATTGGCAAGTTTAATTTTTTCTTTAGCACTTTCAGGCATTATATTACCTTTGTTTTTATTTCCTATTTTATTTTTTATAGATGGACACAATGATATATTTTTTGAGCAACATTTTTTTCCATTTTTAAATTTATATTTTGCTTCTTGGCCACAACCATATTCACATAATTCTATCATTTTCAATTGTTTCTAATTCCATTTAAATGTTGTTTAATATTTTTAAACATTCTTGTTACTTTAGCTTTTTTAGCAGCCATAGTCATAGGTTTAACTACAGATTTTGATAATATGCTCTTACGATGATTTAATTGATTTAGAATTTTTTGAATATCGCCTGAATCAAATTGATCTCCTTTTTGAGTCATTAGCCTGTTAACCATTTTGATGGCAATGTTAATAACTTTTGGATCTTCAAATCCAGCTCTATTGCATAAGGGCACAAGATATGGAGATATATCTCTACCAATAGGCATTAGCTTCAAGAAACATTTTGGTTTTTCTCCATAAAGACGATCTCTCAAATCTTTCCTTTGAAGATATGCCAATGTGTCCTCTGGATTGATCAGATCGTTTGCTCGTCTGATTAACTCAGATAAATGTTTTATATCCTGTTTTAACTCATCCCTCATTTTAGTAAACCCTCCGTTATGGGTGGATAATCCTATTTGTTTTTTGTTCTAAAAATTATAGATACAAAAAAAATAATTTGGGGGATTTTTACCCCCAAATTATTTAGAAATCAGCATTCATCATCTTTGTCATAGTTTCGATTTCGTTATTCAGTTTATTTGCAAAATACAATGTAAAGAACTGAATCATGCTATGTTCGATTTTAGATAGTGGAATACCTCCCAGTTTCTTTCCTGTTAAAATATCACAGAAATCAACTCGAGACACTCTACCAATATAATGACAAAGCAATGTATGTGGCAGAATTTTTGTATTAAATCCATAAAAATTCTGATGCTGATCTTGAGCATTAATATACTCATGAACGGACTTAATTTTATATGTTGTCGTTATAGATGGACTCCGTGTCGGATAATAATTCAATAGAGCAAACAAGTCCTTATAATCTGTTGAAAATGCAGCTCTGAATAGATTTTGCATATAGACTGAAATGACAGCTGCATGTTCGGGAGATAACGTCTTGAAATGATGATATGGAATTTTTGTCATTTGAGATAAGACTGGATATACCAATGTTTCACAAAGAGGAGATACAAACTCAATTTCGCTCGCACGTTCATGAAATGAAATTATGTTTTCGTCCCCTTGATCTGGTTTATTTTCAACAATCAATGTTGCCTGACGTTGAAGCATTTCATAAATCTTTTCGTATGCAATTCCTTTCAAACGACCCAACGTATCATTATAACTATACGTTTTTAGGTTATCCGTGTTAATTCCCTGAATATCTTCGGTTGAGATACTATCATCATAAACAATCGACCCTTTGTACACAGAACGAAGAAACCATTTTACCGATTCATCAATTACCCCTACGAAATAAGTGATCGGATTTTTGTCTTCCTCACAAAGAATTAAAATGTGATTCATAATAAAGTTAAAGATTTCAATAACATGAACTCCAATATCTTTACCTTGAACATTCTTGATATATTCCCACATAAATCTATCCGTAAGATTATACCTAAATGTTTTGGTCTTAATGACATCGTAAATTTTTCTAACAACATCAGTTTCTACAATTTCAGAAGCTAGTTTGTTATAAATTTCACGATGAAGTGTCTGCCCTAACTTTAAGTTTTCATTATTTGATATGACAGAGTATAATTTCAAATAACACGACAAACGAATGATCTTTTCAATCTCCTCAGGTAAAAATAGAATTGAATTTTTCTTAACTTTCGATTCATCAACAAATTGTGAAAAATCAATTTTTTGTGAATCTAAATATACATCTGCATACTCTTTCAACTTAGGGATGTTATCAATAATAACCTTCGGTCTTTTAATTTCATCCTGACAATCATCAAGTAATTGCATAAACCAGTCACTGAACTCTTCCCCACAATATTCAGCAACGCCCTCTATAAATTTTGTTACGATAAAATATTTATTCGTAACAGAGGAAGATAAGAGCATAAGTTCTATTGGTTCATGTTTTTCATCAATTACTGTCCATTGTTTTGGACCTCCCTGTTCAATTCTTAGCAAAAAATACCTCCTTTTTATAAGATGTAGTTACCTCTCAGCATATAAGTTAATATACACCGAGAGATAAATTTGATGTCACCCCAGGTTTGTCGGGGTAATGATTTTTTGGGTGGCGCAAAAAAATCGTATAATTATTCCATTCAGACATTAATATATATAGATTAAAAAGGTTATAAATGATTAGATTTTTTTGAGAGGTGACATATGTTTTATGCCTCTTTTTAACATTTCTTTTACAAATTTGTCATGTAAGTCAACAATTGAATTTACAAATTTTTTATTTACAGGTTTTCTCTTTACATTACCAGCATATAACATATGAGTTTTTTTGTGTAGGTCTAATAGTTGTTTATCCTTGAGCGACGTAGGATTCCTGTCTTTCATTCTCACATACATTCTAAGAAAATCAGATTCTAACAGTCGTAACTGCATTTAGTCCTCTTTAAATTCATTTGAAAGGCGATCCTGCATTTTATTTGCCCAAGCTGCTAACTTCGGATTTCTTTTTTTATTCCACACATGAAGATTATTCAACGCCCTCGAAATTTTTGCAAATCCTTTCTTTTTTGCTAAGACTTGAAAATGAGAATAAGGCAAATCTTCGACATTTTTCCCTTCTGGAACTTCGAGAACTCCAGGATGTTCTACAGGAATTTTAACTTTTTCTTTTTCTTTAAGAAGATCTAAATATCCTTTTTCTTCATTTAATAATTTAAACATTCTTTCCTCCAGTTACACACTCAAGATTTTGTATAAATTTGTTCTTAGGAATAACTGATGTCCCTGGTTGTGTAATAACATACCCAGCACATTTATTTGCAACTCTTGCTGCTTTTAAAGGATCAAGTCCCATTGACAAGCATGCAGCCATTACAGCAACAACAGTATCTCCTGCTCCTGAAACATTATAAACAGCTACAGGTTCAGCAGGAATATCTTCTGTATGTTCATTATTAAAGTTATCAATCAAGGTCATACCTTTGCTTCCTTTTGTAGCAAGAATGTAATTGACATGATTAAGTGTATATGAAGAAGCAAACAATATTTCTTCCCATTCTTTTTTATTTGGAGTTATCATATAAACTCCATTATAAATACCGCAATTGATTGGTTTTGGATCAACAATAATTTTTGCTTTTTGTTCCTCTTTCAAGAAAGTCATCAAACCACTTGAAATCATCCCTTTTGCATAATCAGAAACAACGACTATATCATACTTCAATTTTTCACCATTCATTCTTACAAGAATATCAATAGGTAACTTTGATGGGATTGGTTTTACTTCTTCTCTATCAATTCTCAACATTTGAACTTTACGTTGATCGGCAATTATTCTTTCTTTAACGGTTGATTTAATTGACCCATAAAATAATAGTGGTTTGGCTCCAATATGTAATAGTTCTTCTCTAATTGTTTCTCCATCTACATCAATGCCAATTGATGCTAAACAATCAACTTGCGCCCCAAGTTCACGAAGATTGCGGGCAACATTACCACAACCACCTAATGTTGAGTTCTCATGTGTTACTTCTACTACTGGAACTGGAGCCTCTGGACTAATTCTCTCAACTGTGCCATAAATATATCTATCCAACATAATATCACCCACAACTAAAATTTTTAAATTTTCTAATTTTTTCATACATTCTCTCTTTCATATACATATTATTGATGATAGTTTTCCTGTTGAACATTCATCTTTATGCCCTTTTTCGTAATGACATTTTTTACATACAGACCATGCAAGATCTGGATCTAGTGAAAAAAATGGTTCTGTTTTCTGTGGTCTTTCATGATGAACATGGTTGTGATATTCAACCAGTGCATTAATTGTTTTTCGATGGCTGCATAACTACTCGAAATTTTTCGACTTGCTTTGAGGCTTCCACTGCTGGAATAACTTCCCAATCCATCATCAGCTTTTGAGACGTCTTTGATAGCTGACCGATGACCCAACGACTAAAATATTAATATCCTCCAATGGTTTCATACCTTCTCCTTCCATGTTCTTTTCAATGTAGTCAAATCATCTTTTCTATCATAAAAGTCAACAAGTCTATCATTAAAAAATTTATGATACAATTTTCTTATACTTTCATTCATATACCATTGATTATCATCGAGAATACATTCAAACATTCCATCAGGTCTTTCTTTAATAAAACCCGGAGGATTATCGTATATCGGTCTTCCCTTGACAATCATCAGCCTATACAATAATACTGATATTTTTTTAATATCAACAGATCTGTCTAATTCATACATCCAATCTTTCACTTCATTAACTATATCTTTTGAGAGATTGTTCCATCCAAGCATAAAACTCAAATGTATTCTTAATCCATAATCATTTAGCAATTTCAATGTTTTAAGAATCATTTCTTTTGTTGTACCTTTTTTAATATTTTTCAACATTTCATTTGATGGTATCTCAACTCCAAGAGATATAATTACATTATTTGTTTTCATTTTTGGTAATATCTTTAAAAAATTCTTATATCCTTGTTCATCCCCACGAATATAAGCATTATAGAAAACATCATCTCTCGCTGGGAATGTAGTAAATAATTTCATCATTTTTGGAGTTAATGATGAGCTTCTCAATGATATAATTTTTGGTCCTTCGTAATCAATAATCGGAACATTCTTTATTGGAAGTATTTTGTAATTATTTCGTTGGTTTCCCCATTTACAAAATGTACATTCGCCCCAATAACAACCATGCCCTTCAATCAATGAAAAGTTGTATCCAATATTGTGAAATCCTGGAGGCAATTCAAGACCCCAATTATCAGGATTAAATTTGACTCCCAGATATTCTTCCATAGTTATTTGTTGAAGAAGTGTAATATTATCAGGAACATCAATATTACGTTTGACAAAAAAATAAGGTCCTCCAAGTGTAATATTTAAATGAGGGTTGTCTTTTGCAGTTTGAATTATTTTATCAAGGCCATCTTCTTTATATTGAAGTGATATAAATAGATTTCCTCTGTCAATTGGAATATCATCACCTGATTCTAACCATATAAATTCACCACGATTCTTTAGTATTTTATATGTCTGTGAAAATCCATTATTAAAACTAAATTTTGGAGTTGTTTTTCCATCTAATATAAACCACGGGTCTTTATCATAGTATTGTATGAAGTACGTATCTTTCATATTTCCCCTTCAAAGTGGCAAAAAACAATAGTTATTGTAATCTATAATACCATATTAAGATCCAGCAATTTTGTATTATGCCCATTCAAATAATTTATCTTTTTTTCTTTATTATTATTTTATGTTCTAAATTTTAAGAACACCTATCTCAATTTTAGTATTTAAACTAAAAAAAATAAATAACGAAATACCCTCTTATCATCATTATTTCGTTGATTAATATATATAGATGCGAGTTATTAAAATGATTGCTTTTAAAAATTTAAATATAGATGAGAATGAAGTTTTACTTCTGAGAGGACGCAAGAAAACCTCACACCTTTTGTGGTCGAGGTAATTGATTTTTTCGTCAGTTTCTTTAACTGATCTTGATTTTTTTCATTATTTGATAACAAACCTTCTTACTTGAGCTATTAATCTGTCTTTTTCAAAAAATTCACCAGGACAATATACATCATCACTTGTTGTAACTTCTTTGTGCATTTTGATTCTACTTGGAGTTATATTAAATAATTTCATCATCGGATTAACAAGTCTATACGCTAAAATATCATATAATCTTTTTGAAGGAATTTGAAGATCAAGGTTTCCTAAACATGCAATATGAATTGCACGGTTATTAATATTATCTGGAATATCATCCCATTTACAAAGATATGGGATTGGACGAGTCGCAATGGCTACATAATCTTCTTTTATTTTTTCAACAACATAATGATAATTTACATCCGCATCTTTTAGTTCTAAAACACCTTTGAAGATACCAGGCATCTGATATTTGGTATTATCAATTCTTGCGGATGGATTCTCATATATTTCAGAAGTATGATGAATGATAATCCATTTAACTGATTGCCGTCTTATAGTTAATCTCGAAGGACGTAATTGAATTTTAGCCATTGTTTATCCTCTTAACTTTTAATTCTTTCTCCAGCAAACACAATACCTTTAAAGAAAAAGTAAATGGCAGCTATAAACATTCCAATAAATGCTAATAAATTTTTAATTGATACAATTGGGTCATTCGATAGAACACCCCATAAATAATCAGCTGCCTGACCAGCTGTAATTATTGCTTTTTCTACGTTTGTAATATTTGTTCTTCTTGTTGTTTTTATTCCATTTTTAATTTCTTTAAGTATTCCTAATACAGTTCGTATAATCGGTTTTTTAGTCTTTATTGCTCTAATAATACATGCAATCAAACAGGCAAGAGTAATAGGTAATAAAATAGTCGCAGAAACTCCAATGAATATTGTACCCAGTGTTCTTTTTAACATTACTTTTGCCGTTGTTACATTCTCTTCTTTAATTCCAACATTTTTTGCAATTTCTTCTATGTCTTTTTCTAATTGTTTTAATGAAACATTTTTTACTTTGTTTTCATACTTTTTCAAAAATGATTGAATATTTTTGTTTTTAATATCTTGAATTGCTCTCTTTGCTATATCAGGTGTAAAACCTTCAACTAAAAATTCATTATCCATTAATGAGCATAAATATGAATCTAATATGATAATAGGTTCCATTATAATTATCT